>CAJDUM010000033.1_pt1 | contig 46519 bp, 42 predicted proteins | sample 7390781 | NCBI WGS metagenome assembly CAJDUM01 (sample SAMEA7055661, study PRJEB34461) | soil metagenome | biome: terrestrial ecosystem; feature: Peninsula; material: soil | place: Antarctica | collected 2016 | reverse complement strand
GGATCTGAAGCCGTGCCCGCTCGGGCCAGTCGGCCGGGGCGTAGTTCGCCACGGCGACCTGTCCGCCGGTCATGTCTTTTGCCTTCGCCCAGCAGGTCTCGTCGAGGCCGGCCAGGGCCCGCCACATCGTTGACACGCGTTTCGCGCCGATCGCGAACCGGACACCCCGCCGGCGAGCGGCGCCGGCCAGGTCCCCGGCGAAATATCCCGCGTCGACGCACAGCCGCGCCCCGCCGGCCCGCACCGAATCGGGCAGTGCGGCAAGGGCCCGATCCAGCAGGGCGACCACACTCGAACGAGGATCCTCATCGTCGGCAAGCAGGTCGGCGGCGAGCGCCGTCTCGGTTTCCGTCCAGATGGCCACATCCGGCCGGCCACAACACGCCCCGGCGTAGTTGTAGGCCACTCCGGCCCTCTTCCGGCCCTAGACCTCCACGTCGGTGGCGTCGATATCAATCGTCGCGCCCCGCTCCAGCACCGCTCGCCGAGGCGCGGGCAGCATGGTGAGCATCCGCGCGGACACCGCCGCCAGACCCGTTTCCACTCCGTCCCACTGGCCGGGGCCGACCCGCATCGCCAGACCCGCAGCGGTACTGGTCGCCAAACCGGGCACCGGCACCAGCTGCTGGCCGACATCATCGGCGCGGACTCGGTCCGGGCCGACCATGGCAGTCCGCTCCCTGGGCAGCCTCCAGAAGGCTGCGACCGTATGACGCCAGGACTGCGATCGACCCTCGAGGGTCCGACCGGCATCGACCGCGTGGCCCGGCGTGCGCGCCGTCATCTTGGCCACCTGCTCGATGAAGACCACGTCTCCGAGATCCTCTGACGCTGGATCCACCGTGTAAATAGTTCCGTCGTGGTGTGACCCATGTGGGGCGGATATCCGGGTCGCGCAGCGTGAACCTCTGCCGGCAGGACCGTCGGACAGCCTGGCCGGTGCGATTCCGGTCAGCAGCGCCGGGCGCGGCGTTGCCGGGATCGGCTCGCCATCGGGCTGGGAGATGTCGTACAGCCTGCTGGTGCCGGCGGTGTCGGTTGACCTGTCGCGGTTGACCTGGCCGGCTGCGCTAGCGTCAGCGCACCAGCGCAGTAAGGGGGCCGGGTGCCGACCGCTACCGAGTACATCCATGACGAGGTCCGCGAACTGATCCGGCGGCGCGGCATCGATCCGGTAACCGATCCGCGGGCCACCCGGCAGCTGATCGACGAAGTAGTGACGCACTACGAGGAACGGGTCGCGACGTCCGCGCTGCCGCCACTACTGGACCGGCCCCGGGCCACCCGGCACGTGTTCGACGCGCTGTCCGGCTTCGGGCCGCTCCAGCAGTTCCTGGACGATCCCGAGGTCGAGGAGGTGTGGGTGAACCAGCCCGGCCGGGTGTTCATCGCCCGCCGCGGCAGCTCAGAGCTCACCACCACCGTGTTGGCCGCCGGCGAGGTCCGCGACCTGGTAGAGCGGATGCTCAAACCCTCCGGTCGCCGGCTGGACCTGTCCAGCCCGTTCGTCGACGCGCTGCTCCCGGACGGCTCCCGACTGCACGCGGTGATCCCGGACATCACCCGCCAGCACCTGAGCCTGAACATCCGCAAGTTCGTCGTCGCCGCCAACGGACTGGAGGACCTGGTGGCCCGCGGCACACTGACCGTACACGCCGCCCGCTTCCTGGAAGCCGCCGTCGCCGCCGGGCTGAACATCATCGTCTCCGGCGGAACCCAAGCCGGAAAGACCACGCTGCTGAACACGTTGATCAACTCGATCCCACCGCGGGAACGGGTAATCACCTGCGAAGAAGTCTTCGAACTTCGCCCGAACCTTCCGGACGTAGTCGCCATGCAGACCCGCCAGCCGAACCTGGAGGGACACGGCGAGATCGGGCTGCGACGACTGGTGAAAGAAGCCCTGCGAATGCGACCGGACCGGATCATCGTCGGCGAAGTCCGACAAGAAGAATCACTCGACCTGCTCATCGCCCTAAACTCCGGGCTACCCGGAATGTGTAGCGTCCATGCCAACTCCGCCCGGGAGGCAGTGATCAAGCTGTGCACCCTGCCGCTACTGGCGGGCGAGAACGTGACTGCGGCGTTCGTGGTGCCGACGGTAGCTGCATCGGTGGACCTGGTGGTGCAGATCGGCATCGACCCCGGCGGACCCCGTCGGATTCGCGAGATCGTCGCGCTGCCAGGTCGTGTCGAGGCCGGCGTGGTAGAAACGGCGGACATCTTCACCACCCGAGACGGCCGGCTGGTGCGCGCAGAGGGCTTCCCTCCACACCAAGACCGGTTTGCCCGTCACGGCATCGACCTGCCGGCGCTGCTCGCCGGACGATCCGACAGCACGGCCATGCGTCACGGTGAAACAGTCTGAACGGCGATGTTGTCGGGGTCACGGAACTGCAGGATGAAGATGTTCCCAGCGTCCTTCACCGGGTCATGCGCAACCCCCCGCTCGTCGAGCAGCTCGGCGGCCCGTTGGAGGTCCTCACGGGAGTCGACAGCCAAGCTCAGATGGTCCAGTCCCACCCGATCCTCGTCGAAGCTGTCCGTCGCCACCGGCCGAAGCCCGAACAGGCAATCACCGAACCGGTAGATGACCCCGCCGTACAGGAACGCGTAGCGGGCCGCAGTGGCCTCATCGGCGCCGGCCGGCATCTCGAGGGCCACCGGCCAGCCGAAGAGCCCCTCGTAAAAGGCCCGAGAGCGGGCGATGTCGGTGACAGTCAGCCGGATATGGGAGAAGGATCGAGTCGGGATCGGCATGTCTCCATCGTGCACCCGATGCAGCGGCAACCGGCGAAAGCGTGAGCGGGTGAACACCAGCCGCTCAAGTGCTCCGTTCACCCGGCCGAAGGCTCAGCCCATCGAAGGCTCAGCCCATCGAAGGCTCAGCCCGCAACCGCACCGACAGGCAGGTGACGCAGCCCTCCAACTTCTCGTACTCACTGATGTCCACCAACACCGGCTGGTAGCCGAGGTCGGCGATCAGCTCCGCGGACCTCGGGGCCGAGGCCGCCATTAGCAGCCGACCGCCGCCAAGGTCCACCACATGCGAGCCGGCCTCCTCCGGCATCGGCCGAAAGTGCGGGAAGAATCCCGGATCGTCCACCAGCGGCGGATGGCCGATGATCGTGCCGTCCGGCAGCGCGGTAACCGCGGACTTCAGGTGCAGCACCTTCGTCAGCGGGACCGCTATGACCGTGGCACCCAGCGGCTCCAGCAGCGCGCGGAACTCCGCAACGCCTGCCGCGTCGGTCCGCCCGCCCCTGCCGACATAGACCAGGTTGCCCACCTTCAGCACGTCACCGCCGTCCAAGGTTCCCGGTCCCGTCATGGACAGGACCGGATAACCGAGGTCTGCCAACGCCTTAGCGGTGCCGTCCACCTCGGCTTTGCGAGACGGCGCCGCAGGGTTCGTGATCACCGCGGTGCCGCCGAACATCACCACCGTGTCCTCGACGAACACCGAATCGGGGCAGTCCCGCGCCAGTTCGACGTCAACCGTCTGCCAACCACCTTCGGTCAGCGCATCGACGTAGTGCTGCCATTGCACCAGCGCGGCAGACAGGTCGACCGGCACTCGGTCGATGTGCGTTACCAGACCCTCGGCGAGCCGATCGGACGGACGACGAATCAACGCGCGGCGGTTGTCGGACATGCGAACTCTCCTTCAATCGGCTGAGGTGCACACGACGTGCCTCAATCCTGCTCCTGCTGGTAGACCTCCGGGATGCCGTCCCCGTCCAGGTCGGTGGACTCCGTCTCGGCCAGCTGCCGGTACACCCGGTTTCGCATCCGGAGCACCACGGTGGCCAGCAGCGCCGAAAGAACCGAGCCAACCAGCACACCAACCTGGACGTGCCCACCGCGGGTGGTCTCGTCGGCGAAGGCCAAACCTCCGATCAGCAGCGAGACGGTGAATCCGATCCCGCCCAGGATGGCCAGCCCGATCAGATCCCACCACGACATATCCTTCGCCATCGGCGCGCGAAGCACCCGGGCGGTGACCGCAGTGGCCACTGTGATGCCAACAGTTTTGCCGACAATGAGGGCGACGACGATCCCGATGGCAACCCGGTCGCTCAGCGCCGCACCGAGCCCGGACAGGCCGCCGACGGTGACGCCGGCCGCGAAGAACGCGAAGATCGGCACCGCGACGCCGGCCGACAGCGGGCGGAATCGGTGCTCGAAGTGCTCGGCAAGTCCGGGCCCGGCCTCCGGCCCGCCCCGGGCCTGGCTGCGGATCACCGGCACCGCAAAGCCCATCAGCACGCCGGCGACAGTCGCGTGCACCCCCGAGGCATGCATTAGTCCCCAAGTCAGCATGGCCAGCGGCAGCAACACCCAGGCCGAGCGCACCCGCCGCTGCACGGCGAGGGTGAAGCCGGCCAACGGGACCAATGCCAGCAACAGGTAGGAGGGCCGCAACTCGGCGGTGTAAAAGATCGCGATGATAGTGATGGCCAGCAGGTCGTCGACCACCGCAAGAGTCAGCAGGAAGGTCCGCAGGCGAGCCGGTAGATGCGTACTGATTACCGCGAGGACTGCTAACGCAAAGGCGATGTCGGTTGCTGTCGGAATGGCCCAACCGCCCAGTGCGGTACCGCCGCCGGCATTGATCAGGAGGTAGATGCCGGCCGGCACGATCATCCCGCCGACCGCGGCCGCCACCGGGATCGCCGCCTGTCGCGGGCTGCGCAGATCGCCGGCGACGAACTCGCGCTTGAGTTCCAGACCGGCCACGAAGAAGAAGATCGCCAACAACCCATCGGCCGCCCACTGCTCCAACGTCAAGTGCAGGCCCAGCGCAGACGGACCGACAGCTGTTTCGCGGAGCAGGTGGTAGCTGTGCGCCAAAGGCGAATTGGCCCACACAATGGCGACCACGGCGGTGGCCACCAGCAGCGCGCCGCCAACCGTCTCCCGGCGCAGCAGCGCGGTGATGCGCTGGACCTCGGGCCACGAACCGCGGCCGAGCAAGAAGGAGCTACGCGTCACCGGCCGGTCCCTCCGTCACAGCACGATCGAAGACCGCCCCGAGGTCGGTGCCGGGGTCGGTCAGGACGAGCACCTCGTCGCCGGCGGCCAACGTGGTATCGCCGTGCACTTGCAGCAGCAGTCCGTGCCGGCTGATCATGCTGATCCACACGGATTCGTCGACCGGCAGGTCGCGGATCGAGCAGCCGTCTGCCGCCGAGCCGGCCACCACGATGTGCCGTTGCAGCCCGCTGGGTTCGGCGCGAAACCGCATGCCCAATGCCCACGGTTCCGGTTCGACCACCCGCATCGGCACCCGGAACCGTCGGGCGAGGGTCGGCACCAGGCCACCCTGCAGGACCACCGAGATCAGCACCACGATGAATACGATGCCGTAAATGCGTGACGCGTGCTCGACCCCGGAGCTCAGCACGAACATCGCAAGCAGGATCGGAACGGCACCCTTCAGACCCGCGAACAGCACGAACGCCCGCTCGCCGAGCCGCAGCCGAATCGGCGCCAGCAACGCACCAACCAGCACCGGCCTGACAACCAGGATCAGCAAGCCAGCCAACGCGAGGCCAACCCACAACTCGTCTGCCCGCAGCAACTCGTGCAGCGAGACGCTGAGCCCGAGAACGGTGAAGGCGATGATCTCGCAAAGGCTCCCGATGGCCGAGGTGAACCGCTCGATGTCCCGCTTGTAGGGCGCCCGGGCGTCGCCGATTGCGATGCCCGCCAGGAACACCGCCAGGAATCCCGAACCGTGCAGCAGGGTGGCCGCCGCGTAGATCAGCGGGGCGCAGGCGATGGTGCGCACCGGGTACAGCGCGCCGTTGGGCAGCGGTAAGCGCTTGATCAGATGCAGCAGCCCGTACCCGCCGACGGCGCCGACCACCGCGCCGACCACCATCTGCAGGCTGAATTGCCCGATGCCGCCCAGCACCGCGTGCCAGCCTCCGCCGCTGACGCCCAGCAGGGTCACCATCAGCGCGATCCCGACTGGGTCGTTGGCGCCGGACTCCCCCTCCAGGATCGTCCCGGTCCTTCCGGCGATCTCCCGGCGCCCCAGCACCGAGAACACCACCGCCGGGTCGGTCGGCGACAGCGCCGCGCCGATCAGCATTGCGGCCATCCAGTCGAAGCCGAACAGCAGGTGCGCGGCGACGGCGATGGCTGCCGCGGTGACGGCGGTCCCGGCCAGCCCGATCCACAAGATGGCGCCGGCGGCCGACCGGAACCGACGCATTCCGATGTGCATTCCACCGTCGAACAGGATGAAGATCAGCGCGACGGTGACGATTCTCTCGTCGACCTGCACCGGGATAGTCGCCAGTCGGGGCAGCAGATCGGACGCGACGGCGGCGCCGATCAGGAAAAGCGCAGGCGCCGGCACCCGGATCCGCTCACTGAGCCGGCTGGACAGTGCGGCGACCAGCACGACTGCCGAGATCACCAGCACGATGAGGGTGAATGAGTCGAAGCCGGGCATGGGTGCTTCGACCCCCTGTTGGGCGCTGGTAGTCGGACCCTGCGCAGGCACCCGGGACATTCTGGGACCGGCATCGGGGCATGGGACAATCAGTCGCCGACCAGTCTTCCCGGCACACCTGGCGCTGAGTGTATCCGGCGCGATCCCTGCGCCGCGCCGGTCCAGCCGGCCATCGCCCAACGGAAGCGGGACATCCATCCTGGCGTCAGGCTGGATCTTCGGGTCGAACAGATAGCCGTCGAAAGTGTCGCCAACGACGATCGGGACTGCTGCAAATGGTCTATCGCGCGCGACGATGACGCGATCCTGAGGGGATCCAGTTACCATCTGTACACGCCAGACCGCTCTTGAGTGAAAGCTGTCCACATTACCTGCCGTTTAGCTCGGTGTGGTGGGAACCCGATACAGTGACCTTCCTGCAGGTCAGGGCTCGGGAGGGGGGCTGATGGGTGCACTGATCGGCTTGCTCGCCGGCGTCGGCCTCCTGCTGGTGTGGCAGGGGCTCTCCGACAGGCCGCGGCGACAGCGAGCCCGACCACGCAACGAGAAGCTCCGCGAGGAGCTGGCCCAGGCGGGGCTGACCGGGGTGACCCCGACCCAGCTGATCGTCCTGCAGCTCCTGGCCGCGGTACTCATCCTGTTGGTCGCCTTCGTGGCAACCAGGTCGGTGTCGGTCTCGGTGATCTTCGCGGTGTTCGCTGCCGCGGTGCCACGGCTGCTGGTCGGCCGACTGCGCCGCAAGCGGCAGTCGGACCTGCGTGAGCTGTGGCCGGAGGTGGTCGACAACTTGACCTCGGGGGTTCGCGCCGGGCTGTCGCTCCCGGAGGCGCTGTCCGCGATCGGCACCAGGGGGCCTGAGCAACTCCGCGAACCCTTCCGTCAGTTCGGTACCGACTATCGGGCCACCGGGCGTTTCAACGACTGCCTCGACCGGCTGAAGGCGGTGCTTGCCGACCCTGTCGGCGACCGGGTGTGCGAGTCGCTGCGGGTGGCCAGAGAGGTCGGCGGAACCGACCTCGGCCGGCTGCTGTCGGCACTGAGCACCTTCCTACGAGATGACGCCCGCACCCGCGCCGAACTTCTCGCCCGGCAGAGTTGGTCGGTCAACGCCGCGCGGATGGCGGTGGCAGTGCCGTGGCTGGTGCTGGTGTTGCTGGCGACCCAGCGGGAGACCCTGGCGGCATACGACACGCCGGCCGGGACGGCCATTCTGACGATCGGCGCAGTGCTGTGCGTCGGCGCATACAGGCTCATGATCAGGATTGGTCGGCTCCCACAGGACCGCCGGGTCTTGCGGTGAGCATCACCTTGATCGGGGCCCTGCTGGGTGCCGTCGCGGCCTCCGGACTGTTGCTGGCGCTGTTTGCCTCGCCGCTGATGCGCCGGCAGACACTCGCCGATCGCATTGCCCCCTACCTGGCCGACGCCGCCGCTCCGTCTCGGCTGCTGGCCGGCCCGCGGACCGGCGGCGCGGCCGGTGCACTGCGCCGACTGACCACGCCGCTGCTGCGAGACGCGGTCCGTTTCCTGGACCGGATCGTCGGCGGCCAGGCCTCGGTGCGCTCCCGGCTTGCCGCGTTGGACTCGCCGATGACGGTCGAGCAGTTCCGCACCGACCAGGTGATCTGGGGAGCCCTCGCGACCGTGGGTGGGCTCGGGATCGGGCTGCTCGCGGTGGTGACCGGCCAGAGCAACCCACTGATGCTGGTGCTGTTGATCATCGCCTGCGGCGTCGGCGGCATCTTGGCCAAGGATTGGTCATTGTCACAATCGGTGAAGAAACGAGACTCCGAGATCCTTTCTGAGTTCCCGGTGATCGCCGAAATGCTCGCGCTGGCGGTCACCGCCGGCGAGGGCCCCCTGGGCGCTATCGACCGCATCACCCGGTTGGCGCACGGCCACCTGGTCGGTCAGCTCTCCGCGATCCTGGCCGATACCCGGTCCGGCACCCCCCTGCTGGTCGCGCTCAGCGCCGCCAGGGACCGCACCAGGCTCGAACCGCTCGCCCGGTTCCTGGACGGCATGGCGGTGGCCATCGAGCGTGGCACGCCGCTGGCCGACGTTCTGCGCGCCCAGGCGGCCGATGTCCGAGCCCTGGGCAAGCGCCAACTCCTGGAGGCCGGCGGCAAAAAGGAAATCGCGATGATGGTTCCGGTTGTTTTTTTGGTGCTCCCCATCACCATCCTGTTCGCGCTGTACCCGGGTTTGATAGCGATCACCACGGTCGCCCAATGAGGCGACGGTCCAGCCCAGCCCCGGCCGTCCACGCCGCGGGCGAGGCGACATCGCCGGATCCGCCTGAGATTTCCAGACCGACAACGTCCAGTTCCGGCACCATCAGATTCAGCAGTGAAGGAGATCTCCATGCCCCTCAAGGTCAAAGACATGCCTGCCAGGACCGTCGCCGCGGTCAGCGGGTGGCTGGTCGCCACGGCGTTGATGATCGGAGATCGGTTGACGCGACCCGCGGAAGCGGAGGGCGACGAACGGGACCGCGGGGACGTGCCCGGTTGGGTGATGATTACGGTAATGACAGCAATTGTCGTTATTGCCTTGCTCGCGGTCTTCCGCGAAGCAGTCCTGTCAGCTGTGAGGAACGCATTCAGCACGTTCACCGGCGACTGAGACGCCAGGCGGGCAACGACACTGGCTCATCGGTGGCCGAGTTCGCCATGGTACTGGTGCTGCTTCTCATGTTGTTCCTGGCGTTGATCTCGGTGGCACTGTGGGCCTACACGCGCACCGTACTCACCTCGGGTGCAGCCCAGGCCGCCCGCTACGCAGCCAATGCCGACATCGCCGATCCCAATGCCGCGGCCACCGACCGTGTCGCCGACATCCTCGGTGGTGGACCGCTGGGTTCCACCAGATCCACGTTGCGGTGTATCACCGACGCCGGCGGACTGCTGGTGACGGTGACCTGCACCATGGACGCGCCCGGCATCGTGCCGCTGCTCAGCGGGATCATGCCCAACATCACTGCCGTCGGCCACGCCGCCCGGGAGATCCCGTGATGGGGAGCCGAACTGCCACCAGCGGCAGGACGCGTACCTCCAGGAATCAGAAATCTGACGATGACGGCCGAGCGATGATCGAGGTGATCTTTCTCGCGGTACTCGTGTTGATTCCGATCGTCTATCTGCTCGCATCCGTGCTCCGGGTCCAGTCCGCCACGTTCGCTGTCGCCCAGGCAGCCCGCGACATCGGCAGGCTGATCGAGACGGCCCCCGACCCAGGCACCGCCGCAGCCAGGATCGACCAGTCCGCAGCGATCGCTGCGCAGGCGCTCATTGATCAGCGCGTTCCCGCCGATCAGCCCATCATCCGCTTCGTCAATTCCGGTACCGACTGCCGGCGCGCAACAGGCACCTCCCCGACCATTGCAGCTGGCGCACAATACGACGTCTGCGTGATTGCCATCGTTCACCTCCCCGGGATACCGACGGTGCTCTCCGGCTCGGCCAACACCGTCACCGGCGTGTACACGGTGCACATCGGCGAGTTCCGGGAGGGCTCGTGACCACCGCGTCGACGATGCTGGCGCGCGACCGCGGATCGGTGACCCCGCTGGTGATCGGCATGGTGATGTGCCTGCTGTTGCTCACTGCCGGGGTGGTGGTCGCAGGCTCGGCATTCCTGGCCGGGCAACGGTTGCAGAACCTGTGTGACGGCGCAGCCAACGCAGCCGCGGCAGCAGCTACCGAGAATCTTGCTGGTGGAACCGAGGGAGCCGCAGCAGATACCGCGGCTGCCGCTGCGGTCTCCTATCTCGCGACGCGCGGCGGCGACATGTACCCGCCGACGGTGGGCATCGGTCCGAACACCGTGGTGCTCACTTGCGCCAGCGACGTCCCGATCGCCCTCGGATCGCTATTCGGCTCACCGACGCTGCACCGCGCGGTCACCGCCGTAGGGCATCCCAGCTATCACGACACAGGCGCCTGAGGGGCCATGACATCGAAACACGCACGTACGGAAGGGACGGTGGATATGACGAGCCGACGGCGCACCTTTGGGCGCATGTCGTTGATCGCTGGGCTGTGCTTCGCCCTGCTGCTGTCCGGCTGCACAACATCACCCAAGTACGGGCCGACCACGATCGGGCCCGCCAGTACTGCGCCGTCCAGCAACGGGCCATCAACGACAGCCCCGTCAACGACCGCGCCGTCGACAACGCACGGGCAGATCTCGTCATCACTGCTCACCACCTCGAGCCTACCGACCGCCCCGCTGCTCACCCCGACGACGACCGCGACAATTCCCACAGAAGCGAACCCCGTCGTGGTGTCCATTCCTGATTCCATCACCGGAAAAGACCGCACCGATGCGGAGTCGGCAATCTGAGCGTATCAAGGAATGCGTTCGACATTCGACGCTGCATCTAGCGATCCATCAGGAAAGGATTGGTCGCCACTGCTTCAGCAGTATGTTACAGATCTGGCACTAGATCAAATGCTGTTCAGCCTCAAAGGCCATGCAGAACATGGCGCTCATCAAGCCGGCCAACGATGGGCCGCCGCAACCATAACCAAGATTACTGCAGTCGATGTATACATCGCAGAGTGCATCGACCTTAGCAATATGGACGCAATAGATGAGGGCGGCGCATCAATATTCGCCGCGGAACACTCGTCGCGAATCCGAGCTGAGTCGATTGTGGGGTACTTCGAGAACATTGGATGGCTGGTCGTGGTCGAAAAGTTGTCCGATCCCGTGCAGACATGCTGACCTCTCGCGTCGGGGCTTCACTGGCGGCGACAATCGTGCTGGCAGGGGCACCGGCGCTCCCGCAGCCGACGGGCCCGCTGGCTGCCCGATCGCTGCCGATCCGCCGCCAGCGCTACCCGTTGACCCGGCCGAGTACATCCTGCTGAAGGAGACCTGCATTCCCGGGCTGGTCGCGTACGCCGTCCAACTCCGCACAGACCACATTCCTAGCCCCGCGCCTCCCCCGGCGCTCCCACCGCCGGACCAGCAAGTCCTGGCCCGCGAAGCGATCGCCCGGCTGCCCATTCCGCTGCCCCGTATCGGGATCGGTCCAACCCCGAACCAGGTGACCGTCAAGATCCCGGTCTACCTGTGGATCACCAACGCCGCCCCGCAAACCGCGACCGCCACCGACCGCGGCCTCAGCATCACCGCCACCGCCAGCATCGGCTCCGTCACCTGGTCCATGGGCGAACCCGACCTCATACCCGGCGCACAACCTAGTCAGCACTCCGACACCCGGGTCCCGGCCGCGTGCTCCCCGTTCCCGGCTGCAGCGATCAGCTTCACGTGTCCTGGCCCTGGAGCCGCCCACCCCCAAGGAACACCAAAAACCATCGGCTACGGATACACCTATCGCTGGAAGTCCCTACCCGAACGAACCAACGGCACCGGCCACTGGCCCATCACCGCCAGCGCCACCTGGATCATCACCTGGACAGCCAGCACCGGCGAAACCGGGAGCGACACCGTCACCCGCCAAACCACCCTCCCCGTGTCGGTCGGCGAATGGACCACAGTCCTGCTCGCCGGTGGATAGCACCCGCCGGGGAGGGTGCCGCAAAGCGCCCTTCGGTGGCTGCACACGGGCGAAAGATGCCTCCATGTCCCTGATTGCCCGGCGTCGGCAAGGGCCGCTGTGGCGCCTGACCTGAGCCGCCGGCCGATCGGCGCTACCGTGCAAAGGGACCGGCGCTGCACGTGGTCCTTGTTGACAAGACAACCGCGCACCGACGCACTCACACGGCGCCGCCAGGAACCTAGGAGAAGCTCATGTTGCTCGATGGCAAGACCGTGATCGTCACCGGAGGCAACAGCGGAATCGGCGAGGCCATCGTGCTCGCCGCTGCGGCCGAGGGCGCGAACGTCGTGATCGACTATGTGGTCCACCCTGATGAAACCGCCGGCATCGTGAGCAAGATCAAGACCGCCGGGGGCAAGGCAGTCGGTGTCCAGGCCGACGTGTCCAAGGTCGCCGACCTGCAGAAGATGGTCGACACGGCAGTGTCCACCTTCGGCCGGTTGGACGCGTTGGTCAACAACGCCGGCATCGAGACGCGCACGTCAGTACTGGACACCACCGAGGAGCAGTTCGACAAGGTGATGGCGATCAACCTCAAGAGCGCGTTCTTCGGAACCCAGTTGGCCGCCCGGCAGTTCGTCAAGCAGGGCGGCGGTGGAGTGGTGGTGAACATCTCCTCGGTGCACGAGGACTGGCCGATGCCCGGCAACATCCCCTACTGCGTCTCCAAGGGCGGCATTCGGATGCTCACCCGGACCGCCGGAGTCGAGCTGGGCCCCAAGGGGATCCGGGTAGTCAATGTCGGGCCGGGTGCGGTTGCCACGCCGATCAACACCTCCACCATGGACGACCCGACGAAGCTCAAGGCGCTGGACGCGGCCATCCCGCTGGCCCGGATGGCCCAGCCCGAGGAGATCGCCAATGTGGTCGTCTTTCTTATCTCCGACAAGGCCGGCTACATGACCTCTACATCCGTCTTCGTCGACGGCGGAATCATGCAGGGCAGCGTGGGCCTGTGAGCGAGGGCGGAGCGAGCATCGCAGGACCGGAGGGAGGAACGCATGGGCACAGAGCGAGGGCGGAGCGAGCATCGCAGGACCGGAGCGAGGAACGAGCGCAGGCCCGAGGAGCGCAGCGACCCCGAGCGAACAATCAGGTTCCCCCAGCACCGATCACTACGACGTGGTGATCATCGGGAGCGGGCCGGGCGGTGGCACAGTGGCGCACACGCTGGCCGGGTCCGGCCTTCGGGTGCTGATCCTGGAACGCGGCGACTACCTGCCGCGGGAGCGGCCGAACTGGGAATCCCAGGCGGTCTTCGGCGACGCCCGCTACGTCGCCCAGCAGACGTTCTACGACGCCGACGACAAACCCTTTCGGCCGGGCATGCACTACTTCGTCGGCGGCAATTCCAAGGTCTACGGGGCGGCGCTGTTCCGCCTTCGACCGGTGGATTTCGGCGAGATCACCCACTTCGGGGGGATGTCGCCGGCCTGGCCGATCTCCTACGACGACCTGGAGCCCTTCTATGTCCGCGCCGAGCACCTGTACTGGGTGCACGGCAAGCACGGCGAGGATCCCTTCGCCGGGCCGGCCAGTCAGGATTACGCGTATCCCCCGGTCCAGCACGAGGCGCGCATCCAGGCGCTGTCCGACGGACTGGAAGGCATCGGCCTGCACCCGTTCCACCTGCCCATTGGGGTCAACTTGATCCAGGACTCCGCCGGGCGGGCGACCCACGACTCCCCGTGCATCCGCTGCGACCGGGTGGACGGCTTCCCCTGCCTGGTTGACGCCAAGGCCGACGCCGAAGTGGTCGCAATCCGGCCAGCACTGCGCGACCCGAACATCACGCTGCTGACCAAGGCCCGGGTGAGCAGGCTCGTTACCGACCCGGCTGGCGGAACCGTCACGGGCGTCGAAACGATGATGGCCGACGGCAGCAGCGCGACCTTTTCCGGCGACATCGTGGTACTGGCCGCCGGTTCCATCTGCTCGGCCGAGTTGCTGCTGCGGTCGGCGAACGATCGGCATCCAGCGGGGCTGGCCAACTCCTCCGATCAGGTCGGCCGCAACTACATGCGGCACAACAATATCGCCCTGATGGCGCTGTCCAAGGATCCGAACCCCACACTGTTCCAAAAGACGTTGTCCGTCAACGACTTCTATGGGCCCAGCACGGAATGGGACTACCCGATGGGCAATATCCAGATGCTCGGCAAGTCCGACGACTGGCAGGTGAAGGGCGAGGCCCCGAAACTGCTGCGCTGGGGACCCGACTTCGGCTACGAGCTCGCCGCCAAGCACTCGTTGGACTTCTGGCTGGCCGGTGAAGACCTGCCGCGCGCGGACAGCCGGGTCACGCTCCGCCCGGACGGGTCTGTGAAGCTCTCGCTGGTGGCCGGCAATAACACTGAAGGGGTCAACCGGCTGCGCCGGCTGTTCGACAGCAAGCTGTCCGACCTGGGAATGCACTCGACCTCCTTCACCCGGGGGCTGTACCTGCACAAGGACATGGACGTTTCGGCCACCGCCCACCAGGCCGGCACCGCCCGGTTCGGCACCGACGCGGACCATTCGGTTCTGGACGTCACCTGCCGCGCCCACGATCTGGACAACCTGTACCTGACCGACGGCAGCTTCATGCCCTCGATCGGCGCGGTGAACCCCACGCTGACGATCATCGCCAACGCGATCCGGGTCGCCGAGCATATCGCGGCGCGGCTGGGCCACCCGGTGCCGGTGAGCTGACCCGAAAGGCACCGAGCCACACAACTGCGATGGGTACAGCGTGCGATCGGTGCAGCGATCGACGGGCCTCGCGTAGGCTTAACCTTTGTGAATCCCGACATCTCTGTTGCGCTCAAGGCGCTGGAAACCACCCTGACGAGCATCGAGGCTGTGGTGGGGGTGGACACGCTCAAGACGCGGATCGTCGAGCTGTCGGAGCAGGCGAGCGCCCCGGACCTGTGGAACGACCAGGAGCAGGCCCAGAAGGTGACCTCCGCGCTCTCTCATGCGCAAGCCGAAGTGGCCAGGGTCGAGGGGCTCCGGCAGCGGCTGGACGACCTCGGGGTGCTGTTCGAACTCGGCGAGGACGACCCGGAGACGCTGGAGGAAGCCCAGGCCGAGCTGACCGCGCTGCAGGGCGACATGGACACCATGGAGGTCCGCACCCTGCTGTCGGGCGAGTACGACGTCCGCGAGGCGCTGATCACCATCCGCTCCGAGGCCGGCGGGGTCGATGCGGCCGATTTCGCCGAGATGCTGATGCGGATGTATCTGCGCTGGGCCGAGCGGCACGGCTACCCCACCGATGTGTACGACACCTCCTACGCCGAGGAGGCCGGCATCAAGTCGACCACCTTCCAGGTGAAGGCGCCGTACGCCTACGGCACGCTGTCGGTGGAGCAGGGCACCCACCGACTGGTGCGCATTTCGCCGTTCGACAACCAGGGCCGCCGGCAGACCTCCTTTGCCGGAGTCGAGGTAGTACCGGTGGTGGAGACCTCCGACCGCATCGAAGTTGACGAGAAGGACATCAGGGTCGATGTATACCGCTCCTCGGGCCCAGGTGGTCAGGGGGTGAACACCACCGACTCGGCAGTGCGGATCACCCACCTGCCCACCGGCATCGTGGTGTCCTGCCAGAACGAACGCTCGCAGATCCAGAACCGGGCCTCGGCGATGACCGTGCTGGCCGCGAAGCTGCTGGTGCGTCGGCAGGAGGAGGAGAAGGCCACCATGGACGCGCTGCGCGGTGACGGCGGCAACTCCTGGGGCAACCAGATGCGCTCCTACGTCCTGCACCCCTACCAGATGGTCAAGGACCTTCGCACCGAGTACGAGGAGGGCAATCCGACTTCGGTGTTCGACGGCGCGATCGACGGATTCCTGGAGGCCGGTATCCGCTGGCGCCGATCGAACGAGAACAGCGCCGCCTGACCGGAAGCGGTTCCAGCTGACCCGGGTTGTCGATCACCCACCATCAACGCGCCTTCGGGCAGCCAGCGACCCGGAAGCCTCCTTCTGCTTGGGTCACCACAGACCCGGGAAGTCCAGCCCGACCTTGACCTTCTTCGGGCGGGTCACCACCTATCCCTCGGATCGCGTCGACACTCAGCCGGCTCGCGGAGCGGCACTGTGGTCGCGGCGCATCCGCGACCCTGCCCTTGTATTTCCTGCGTCGCGCTGTGGCGACGCAGGATTTTAACCTGCGACCTGTAGGTGATGAGTGCTTCATCTACGGTCTTGCTTGGGGCCGGTAGAGCTTGCTCGATTTCGGGCTGCCCAGGTGATTCTGGCCGAGGCAATATAGGGGGTGGCGGTCGTCCTCCCACGGGAATTCGGTGGCGAGCCGACCATGCTGTTGGTATTCCCTCAGGTGGGGTTCTCGCTCGTGCTGGGTCGCCTGAGTGGTCGCAGCAGAGGTGACGGTGCTCAACCGTGTGCTCGTCGTCGGAGGGATCGCCGGCTGGTGACCGACGGCTTGGCCGCCGGCAGGCTATCGGCAGATCTCGCGCCGATCCCGGCCAACTCCTGGTCCAACTCCCCCGAGTCGATCGCTTCCAAGATCTCGTCCAGGGCGCGGCCGGGAATCGTGATCCACCGTGTGCCGGCGTCGCTGTCGACGCGCAGCAGCGCCTTCCACCAGGTGGCGGACTCGACCACCACCCGCTGGGCGCCTCTGATACGTGGTGCATAACTGCGGGCAACCGCGCCATCGCCCACTAGCGGCCTCGCACCCGCCACTCGGCCATCCTCGGTCGGTGGGCCTTCCAGTGGAATCGCCACCCGCCCGGCGGCCAGAGCGTCGACCAATTCCAGTTCGTCCCGACCCAACGCGGTGGCGGCCAGCGTTCGTGCCGCAGACCAGATTCTGGCCAAGACCTCGCCGGCGGTGACGGTCCGACCACGATGGACCAGACGGGTGCCGCGGCCGGCCCGATAGAGGTCGGGCCCGAAGGCGGCCCGGTCCACGTAATAACCGAACCGTTCGACGGCCGGTTCGACCCGCGGGTGTGGCACTTCCGGCAGCCGGCAGGTGAGGCGGGAGAAACCGACGGCCTGCTCGGCGAGAAGGGCTATGCCGACAGTGAGTCCGACGGCGGCTCGAAGCTGGCTGCCGGCGGCGAATTCCCCACAGATCTCCAGGCGACCGGGCCGCGGGCGAACGAGTAGGCCCGGCGAATCGGCGCGGTCCAGAGCGAGCATCAGTGGCAGGGCGAGCCGGTGGGCGATGATCCGAGCGACCCGCACCACTTTCCGGTCGTCGACCTCGACGCTGATGTGGGTCGAATACCCCCGCAGCCCCAAGGGTTCGGGCAGCGACGCGCGCAAGTGCCATTCGCCGACCGCAGCCAACGACCCGACCCGGGCGGTGCATCCGGGTTGCAAGCGCACGGGCGGGGTGACGACCTCGGCATCCGCGCCGTCAACGGTGATCACGCCACCCCAGCTTCCCCGCCTGGCGTTCGGATCCCCCGGGTCCAGGGCGACTCCGAGGCCGGTCAGACGGGGCCAGATTGCTCGCGCGTCAACGATTCCGTCCGGTCCCGCGAGGTTGTACTCCCGCTCAACGCCGATCACCCGACTTGCCGCTGCCTGCGCGGCTATCGCCTCGAGCAAGCCTTCCCGGCGATGCGCTGCAGGGCCATCGATCCCGGCGACGATCGACATCAGCGGCGTCCCTCAGCTGGTGAACGGCACGAGGATGACGTCTTGTGTGTACGCGAAAGAGGAACAGGAGTAGTTATTGCCGGGGCTTGGTGTCCAGTCTGCCTGCAATGCCCTGGGCTGCGCGGTGTGCGTACCGGCATAGCTGCCGTCCGCGCGCCGGACGAACGACCAACTCTCGGTGATGTCGCAGGGAGTGGGCGGACTGTCGGGACCGACCAGAGTGAGGGAATCTCGGAATGATGGGGCCGCGGCCGGGAAGGTGTGCGCGCGACCCAGATAGTTAGTGTAGGTGCAGATGCCGGCTTGGCATGGGTAGCTGCTCTGCCAGACATCTCCTACCTTGGAGCCGCCGTTGACGCGGTCGCCGTTGGAGATGCTGGTGAACGTCGCTGTCAGGGCGTAGTAGACGATCCGCTGGGGATCCAACGCCGGTGCCGGCCCGCTCGAGGTGCTCGGCTGTTGCGATGTGGAGGGCGGCCCGCTTCGAGACGATCGGCTCGTGGAGTTCATCGAGCTCGACTCCGCAGGCCCCGATCGTGCAGGCGCAGTTGTCGATGGCGTCGAAGGGCCGGCCGTGGAGGCGGGGAGCGTGCTGGGCCGGGGGGCGGTCGGGCTGGCCGGCGCGGCCTGGGTCGGTCCGGACACGGCGCGCTGCTGGCCCGCCCGCGGGTCACCTCGGCCGGTGAGCAGGAAGATCAGCGCGAGAACCACGGCGACGGACAGGGCCGCACCGGCCACGCTGACCGCCCGGCCGCTCGGTGGCCACCAACGCGGCCGGATAGCAGGTGTGCCATTCGGGGCGTCGAGGCGCCGGGGCTCGTCGCGGCGGTGCTTGTCGGACCTGTCCAGATGGACGTGGCGCCCGGTGCGGACGTCACGCTCCACTGGTATCAACGACCGGTGCGGCGGCTGGCTGACATGCAGCCGGACCTGATCGGAGTCAGCGGCGCCGGTCATCGCGGGGGGCCGGTCAATCCGCCGGATGCCTCTCGGCATCCTGGCCGAGTCGTTGGTCGCCCGACGGTGGCGCCTCTGCCGCGGGTTGCTCCGCGTCATCGGGGATCGCCGGGTGCTGCGCGTTGTCGTCCGGTGCCTCGGGGTCGTCGGGACGGCGACGCAGTCGCTCCCGCGCGGCCAAGATGGTGGTGTCCGCGACGGCGCCGATGGACTTGTTCTTGATGGTGCCCACCAGATCCTGGCCCAATCCGACCACAGTTTCGCTGGCAGTCGTGGTGATCGTCTGGACGGTGGTCGCCGACCCCTGTGCGAGGGCCGCGGTTGCTGCGCTACCGGCCAGGCTCTGGACGTCGTTGCCTTTCTCTCCCATCGGAACCTCCAGCTGATCGCCCATCGGCGCGCGCCGAATAGCCACACAATACGCCCATATGTCCGCCGGTCGATTCGATCGCGCCGGCTATCTGGCCACAGGTTAATCCGCTTCTGGAGGGCCTGGTAAGTACTCCCTCCACTCAGCGAGACGACGGAGCCGAATGCTTCAGCCGCAGTGACCGACTCGACCTGGTCAGGCCGGGTGTCATGAGTGCCTGCATCAACTTCCGGCGCGCTCGACGGCAACCCGCCAGACGCGGTGAGGTGCCCGGCCGGGTTAGCCCCCTCACGGGTCGCCTCAACCGGCCTAAGCCGGCCCAAGGCCGACGACTATTTGACGGCTGCTCGGCTTTCAAGATGAACAATGGCGATCTTGAAAATGAACGAAGGCCCCGGAATCCGGGGCCTTCGTTGTTGTAGCGGGGGCAGGATTTGAACCTGCGACCTCTGGGTTATGAGCCCAGCGAGCTACCGAGCTGCTCCACCCCGCGTTGGCGACACCGCAAACTATACCAGCCGTCGCGAGCGGCCACGGCCAGCCGGCTCCCGGGCGACAGCGGGGCAGACCGGCCAGCGTGCAGCCAAGCGGTCCGCCCCGCCGCTACCCGGTCGAGGACGGAGCGGTGGTCGCCGAGGTGGACAGGCCCGATGCGCCGGCAAGCGTCAGCATCTGTTGCACCGACTCCTCCAACGCCTTGTTCGCGGCACCGATCTTGGCCTGGTCGCCGGTCAACTTAGCCGCCTCGAGCTGGGAGTACGCCTGCTGAACCCGCTGCAAGGCAGCAGCTTGGTCAGCCGGCGGTGCCACCGACCCGGTCGTCACGCCGGGCGGCGTGGATACCCCGCCCTGGTTCGTGGTTCCAGGCTGTCCGGAGGTCCCGGGTGTGCCCGAGGTCCCTCCGCTGGGCTCGGTGGGCGTCGCCACGGGGGCACTGGCCGCCGCGGCAGCGAGGGCCTCCGTCAAGGTGTTGCCCACGCCGACCCTGTTGGCGTACCACACCAGCACCTTGGCCAGCTGCGGATAAGAACTGGCCGACTGGCCCTGGATGTAGAGCGGTTCCACATATAACAGCCCGCCACGCACCGGCAGCGTCAGCAGGTTACCGAAGATCACCTTCGAGCCCTGGTTGGTGGCCAGGGTTCTCATCGAGCTGATGTCCTGGGTGGTGTTGAACAACTGCTGGACCAGCGCAGGCCCGGGCGTCACCGTGTCCGGTGGCAATTCGAGCACTGTCAGCTTCCCGTAGTGCTCCGGATCGGAGGCTGCGGTGATGTACGCGGACATGAACTCCCGGCGGAACGACGTCAGCGTGCTGGTGAGCATGAATTGCGGCGTGCTTGTGCCCGGCATGGTGATCTGCAGGTAGTACGGCGGCTGTTTGGCGGCGATCGCCTCGTTGACCGTCGGATCGTTCGGCACCTGCCAGAAGCCGGAGTTCTGGAAGAAGTCGACGGGGCTGTTCACGTGGTAGCTGACCAGCAGCGAGCGTTGCACCTCGAACAGATCCTCCGGATAGCGGAAGTGGGCCCGCAGGTCTTTCGACACGGCGCTGTCCGGCTTGATCAACCCCGGGAAGACACCCTCCCAGGCCTTCAGCACCGGGTCGGACTCGTCAATCCCGTACAGCGTCACCGCCCCGGTGTAGGCATCCACCGTGGCCTTCACCGAGTTACGGATATAGGACACCTGGGTGTCCGCCTGGCCGGCCGCCCGGCCGGCCGCGGCCAGCGAGTTGTTGGTGGCGTCGGACAGGGTCACGTTCTGCGAATACGGGTAGTTCTGCGCCGTCGTGTACGCGTCGACGATCCACACTATCCGCCCGTCCACCACCGCTGGGTACGGCTTGGTGTCCACCGTCAGGAACGGCGCCGCCAACTCCACCCTGGCCCGCGGATCACGGTTATACATGATCCGCGAATTGCCGTTGATCTCCGAGGAGAACAGGAAGTTGGCCTCGCTGTAGTGGGTGGAGAAGACCAACCGCTGGAACAGGTTTCCCAACGGCACCCCACCGTCGCCCTGATAGGTGTAGAAGGAGGTGTCGGTGTCGTACTCACGGGCGGTATCGCCGGGCTCGGTGCCGACGATGGCGTAGTCGGCCGCCAGCAACCCGTAGTAGATCCTGGGCTGCTTCACCGGGATGAGCCCCTGACTGGTCACGTCCGAGACGGTGTACTCCGGGTACCCGTCAACCACGGTGTTGGCGGGCGCGGCGACGAAGCCGTTTCCGTGGGTGTACACGATGTGCTCGCTGATCCAGTTCTTCTGGTTGTCCGCCAGCCCGTTGACATCCAGCTCCCGGGCGGCGACCACATAGTCCTGGGTCTTGCCATCGATGGTGTACCTGTCGACCGACAACTGGTCTGGGAATCCGTAGAAGTTCTTCAACTGTTGCTGCTGGGTAAATGTCGGCTTCAAGATGTTCGGGTCCAGCAGCCGGGCATTGGGCACCGCCTGGGTGTCGGTGACCACATCGCTCGGGCTGCCCTTCAACTGCGCTGAGTACTGCTCGTAGTTGATCTGGTCGTTCTGGATGCCGTAGGCCTGCCTGGTAGCCGCGATGTTCCTGCCGATGTACTCCGGCTCCTTGTTGATGCCGTTCGGGTTCACCACCACCTGCTGCAGGATCAGCGGCCAGACGCCGCCGATCAGCACACTGGACAGCACCAGCAGGGCAAGCGCGATGGCGGGCAGCCTGATCGACCGCAGCAGCGCGCCGACGACGAACCCGCCAGCGCAGATGGCGGCGATGCACATCAGGATGATCTTGGCCGGTAGCACCGCGTTCACGTCGGTGTAGGACGCCCCGGTGAAAGTGCCGCCGCGGTTGGAGAACAGCAGGTCGTACCTGTCGAACCAGTACTGGACCGCCTTGATCAGCACGAAGATACCGGTCAGCAGCGACAATTGCAGAGCCGCCTGCGACGTCACCTTGCGCCCCGGCCCCGCTATCCGGACGCCACCGAACACGTACTGCACCACCAGCACTACCACGAAACACAGCGCGGTTACCACGAACAGCCAGTTCAAGATCATTTGGTAGAACGGCAACTGGAAGACGTAGAAGCCGACGTCGTGGCCGAACTGAGGATCCTGTACGCCGAACAGCCCGCCGTGCATCCAGAGCTGGACCGTGGTCCAGGATCCCTGGGCGGAAAGCCCGCTGATCAGGCCGACCAATGCCGAGATGACGATGGCGAACAGTTTCGGGTGAGTGCTGACAACCGTGCGGTACGGCGCCAGCGGATCGATCTCCGCAGTGGGCACGAAGACCGGCCGGCTGCGGTAGGCCAGCAGCAGCGACAGGAAGATCAACGCGCCGACGCCGATCCCGATCACCAGGAACAGCACCACCCTGGTCACGATCTGGGTAGAGAAAACCTGCAAGTAGCCGACCTCGCGGAACCACTCGTAGTCCACGTACAGGTTGACGAACTGAAACCACACGATGGCCAGCACCACCAGCGCGACGACGACGATCAGCACCCGCTTGGCGCGCTTGGACAGGGCAGGCATTGCGAGGGGGGGCCGGGTGGCCACAGGCGCACTCCTTGTTTCCGGCGGGCTCGGCGTGGTGGCTCCCTGCTGGGACACCTCGACCCGGGCAGGGCTGACCCCGGCTCGGGGTCTCGATGGCTCAACTGTAGAGGTTAGGCGTTGGTTCCCCACTCCGCGGCGGGTTTCACCGCAGCTTCGGCACCGGCGCCGGCATCCTCGGGCGTCAGCAGTGCCCCTGAAGGCACAGCAGGGCAGCCCAGGGCACGGCAGGGCGAACGTGGCAGGATCGCCTCGTGGAACCTACTGAAGCACAAACGCTAGGCCCAACAACGGCGCCGGACCCGGACCTGGTGGCCGCGGTGGCCGAGGTAGAGGAGTTTGCCGCAGCCGCCGGTTGGGACGTGCCGCCGCGGATGTTCGCGCTGGTGTCAACGGCGGATTTGCTCGTCGCGGAGCCGGGCCTGGCCGGCACGGTCGGTGACGGCAGCCGTTACACCCCCATCGCCCAGGACGACCTGCCCGAAGGGGATCTGTCGGAGGCACTCGCCCACATCAGCTGGGGGGAAGAAGTCGCCGGTTGCGTGCTGGTGCAGGAGATCTTGATGCTGCCGCCGGCCGCCGCCGCCGGCTTGGACGCCGACCCGGCAGTGGCCGCCCAGCAGGCGGCCGCGCATCCGGATCGCAACGAGGCCCGGCTGGTCGCCGGAGTGCTCCGTGACAGCCCGGCGGGCGCCTGCCTGCTGAGGTTGCGGGGCGAGCACCACGACACGCCGATCAGCGGGCCGGAGCTGGCGCCGCTGGTACTGCAGGCCCTGCACTCCACCTTCGCCGACTGAACAGCCTGTTCCGCAGCCCTTCCGCGGCCTGACAGGCCCGGTCAACAGCCGGGCGGTGTGCCGCCGGCCGCTAGCGTGTGCAGCGCGGTCATCGCGTCGTCCAGCGTGCTCACCTTCACCAGCTGCAGGCCGGCCGGAATATGCGTGAGCGCCTCGGAGCAGTTCGCCGCCGGCACCAGGAAGACGTCGGCCCCGGCGGAACGGACGGTGATCTCCTTCAGCAGGATGCCGCCGATCGGTCCGACATTGCCGTCCAGGTCCATGGTGCCGGTGCCGGCGATGAACTTGCCCCCCGACAGGTCCCCTGGGGTCAGCTTGTCGATGATGCCAAGGGTGAACATCAGGCCGGCCGAGGGTCCGCCGATGTCCTGCAGTGGAATGGAGATGGTGAACGGCGCGAGCGGCCGCTCGACCACCCCGACGCCCAGGAATCCCTGCGGACCGACCTGCGCGTTGGCACCCAGTGTCACCTCAGCGGCGACAGACTTCTCCTCCCGCAGCACCACCAGATGCACCTGCTGGCCCGGGTGGGTGGTAGCCATCACCGCTTTGAGCGAGGCGTAGTCGGTGACCTTGGTGCCGTCGACGCCGGCGATCCGGTCCTGAGGTTGCAGGACTGCGGCGCTGGGCGAGCCCTCCGGGATATCGCCAACGTAGACAACATTCGGGTAGTCCAGGTAGCGCAGCGCCGCTATCTCCGCGTAGGTCTGAGAGTCCTGGAACATCTGCACATTTTCCTGGTTGACCTGCTGCTCGCTCTTGTTCGGCGGGTAGTACTCCTCGCGCGGAGCCATCAGGTAGCGGCCGCTGGCCCACATACCGACGGCCTCGTACAGCGGAATCTTGTCGACCACCGTGATCGTCGTCATGTTCAGGTGGCCGACCGGGGGCTGGTTCACGCTGGCCGGGATGCCCGGGCCGCTGAAGGTGATCACATCCGCGCCCTGCGCCTGGCCGATGGTGTTGTAGGTGACTCCGGGGCCGAGCCCGACGTAGGGCACCGGCACGGAGGCGCCGACGATCACCAAGGCCCCCGTCAGCAGGCATCCGACAGCAAGCGTTCGGGCGCGCAGGGTCATCCGGGACAGTGACATTCGGGGCAGCAAAGACATGGCACCCGAGCCTAGGCGACCGCGACGACGGCCTTCGCCGCACCGGCCGGTTCGCCGAGAGCGTCACTGCGGCATTCATGGCCCGGGCCGACCGCAGACGGCTCGGAATATCAGTACCGTTGTGCTCATGACGAACCTGCCGTTCGGCTTCTCCCCCGCCGGTGACGATGATCCTGACGGCGGGCCTGGGCCCAATCCCGGCGCCTTCGACCTGTCCCAGCTGGGCTCGATGCTGTCGCAGCTCGGCCAGATGCTGTCCCAGTCGGGCACCTCGGCCTCCTCCGGGCCGGTCAACTACCAGCTCGCCCAGCAGCTGGCCACCTCCCAGGTGCCGGCCAGCCACCCGGTGTCGTCGGTCGACGTTGCCGCCGTCCGCGACGCGATTGCGCTGGTCGAGATCTGGTTGGACGGGGTGACGTCCTTCCCGGCCGGTGCCGCGACGGTGACCGCATGGACGCCGCGACAGTGGATCGAGGCCACCATGCCGACCTGGGAGAAGTTGTGCTCGCCGATCGCCAACCGGGTGTCGACAGCCTGGGTGGAGGGCTTGCCCGAGGAAGCTCGGACGCAGGCCGGCCCACTACTGGCGATGATGGGCTCGATGGGCGGCATGGCGTTCGGCACCCAGCTCGGTCAGGGCTTGGCGCAGCTGTCCGGCGAGGTGCTCACCTCCACCGACGTCGGGTTGCCACTCGGGCCGGAGGGAACCTCGGCGCTGTTGCCGCACGCGCTTGCCGAGTTCGGTTCGGCACTGGACCTGCCGGAGGATCAGGTCCGCCTGTACATGGCCGCGCGGGAGGCCGCCCACCAGCGGCTGTACGCCCACGTGCCGTGGCTGAGGGGCCGGGTGCTGGACCTGATCGCCTCCTACGCCGGGGCGATCACCGTGGACTTTTCCGGGATGGAGGAACTGGCCAGCTCGATCGACCCGACCAACCCCGCGAGCATCGAAGCGGCGCTGGGCAAGGGGATGTTCGAACCCACCGTCACCGATGGGCAGCAACGTGTGCTGGCCGGCCTGGAGGCACTGCTGGCGCTGGTCGAAGGCTGGGTGGACACCGTCGTCGCGGCCGCCGTCGGCGACCGGCTACCGGGCGCCTCGGCGCTGCGCGAGACCCTTCGCAGGCGTCGCGCGACCGGCGGGCCGGCCGAGCAGACCTTCGCCACGCTGATCGGACTGGAGTTGCGGCCCCGGCGGTTGCGGGCAGCTGCCGACCTCTGGCGGGAGCTGACCGTCGGACGCGGCATCCAGGGCCGCGACGCGCTGTGGTCGCACCCAGATCTGCTGCCATCCAGTGACGACCTGGCCGACCCAGCCGCTTTCATCGCCAGGGACAAGCAATTCAACGACCTGCTGGCCGGTCTCGGCGAACTGGAAGACCCGCCGTCCAAGGATGCCGAAGCGGATGTCGCAGCCGACGCCATAGCCGACGCTGCGGCAGGCAACGCAGCGGGCGACCCGGCTGTTCAGGGCGCGGCAGATGACGGCGGCAGCCCCAGCATCATTGACAGCACCGACAGCACGGACAGCACCGACACTCGCCCCAATGACCAGGACAACCCGTCAGAGGAATGACGAGGAATCCAGTCGCAGGTCCAGGCTTCACACGCTGCTGGACCGCGCCCAGAGGTTGATCCCGGAGTCCACCGCGTGGCCCTCGATCGTCGTCAGCTCCTCGTCGGTGAAGGCCAGGTTGTCCACCGCCGCCACGTTGTCCTCCAGCTGGGTTACCGAGGACGCGCCGACCAACACCGAGGTCACCCGCTGGTCGCGCAATGCCCAGGCCAACGCGAGCTGCGCCAGGCTCTGACCGCGGCCCGCGGCGATGTCGTTCAGCGCGCGGATGTGCTCCAGCGCCAGCGGAGTGAGCAGCTTTGAAGACAACGAGGATGGCTTGGACGCCCGCGAACCCGCCGGGATACCGTGCAGGTATCTGTCGGTCAGCATGCCCTGGGCGAGTGGGGAGAACGCGATGCAACCGACCCCGAGGTTCCCCAGGGTGTCGAGCAGACCGTGCTCGATCCACCGGTTGAACATCGAGTACGACGGCTGGTGAATTAGCAATGGGGTGCCCAACTCCGCAAGGATCGCGGCGGCCCGTTCGGTGCGCTCCGGGGAGTAGGAGGAGATGCCTGCATACAGTGCCCGGCCGGAGGTCACCGCGGTGTGCAGGGCGCCCATCGTCTCTTCCAGCGGCGTGTCCGGGTCCGCCCGGTGGGAGTAGAAGATGTCGACGTAGTCCAGGCCCATCCGTTGCAGCGACTGGTCGAGCGAAGCAAGCAGGTACTTGCGGGATCCCCACTCTCCGTACGGACCGGGCCACATGTCGTAGCCGGCCTTGGTGGAGATCACCAGCTCGTCCCGGTAGGGCCGAAAATCGTCGGCCAGGTGACGTCCGAAGTTGACCTCCGCGCTGCCGTACGGCGGCCCGTAGTTGTTCGCCAAGTCAAGGTGCGTCACGCCGAGATCGAAGGCCCGACGCAGGATCTGCCGCTGTGTGTCGAAGTCGTCGACGCCGCCGAAGTTGTGCCACAGGCCCAGCGAGACGGCCGGCAGCCGTAGCCCGCTGCGGCCGCAGCGGCGATAGGGAGTGTGGTCGTAGCGGTCCGGATTGGCGTGGTTGGTCATGCCGTCAGTGTCCCATCCGTGCTGCCGCGGCGATCGACACCATCCCCTTCTATCCCGGCAATGCTGCCGTAGGGCGCCACCTGCGGGTACGGTTGGCGACGGTTCTGGGCGAAGCGCCCGATCAGACACCGCCCGGTCGGCACGCCCGGCGGGCGGTCCGAGGAAGGGATATTAGATGGCCGAGTCCTACAACGGCTACTGCGTCAAGTGCAAGGAGAAGCGCGACTTCGACGGCGAGGTCCACGAGACCAACGGCCGCCGGATGGCCAAGGGCATCTGCCCGGTCTGTGGCACCAAGATGAACAGGATCTTGGGCAAGGCCTGATCGCAGGTCAGCATCTGTGCAGTAGCAGTGGCCGGGATGTGGATAGCCACATCCCGGCCCTTGTGCTTTCTGCGACCCTGGGCCGGGGGCCTGTCCGTGCCCCACGGACCTTTGGGGGCAGCTGATGGCGACATCGGGACAGTCAGCAACACCGACCGCGACACCCGCTGCGACACCGGGTACCCGGCAGACACCGCCGCGGATCGACCTGGATCGGGCATACACGCTGGTCGCAGGCGTGCGCGTGGTTCCGCGGCGAGCGGGTGAGCTGCAGATCGGCACCGAGCCGCCTCGCTGCGTGGTGCTGCATCGCGCCCCGGAGAATGCGGCTCAGATCCTGAGCGGCCTGGCCGGCGGAGCCGTTGCCGGTGAGCTGGTGCGGCGATGTGGCGGGGATCCGATGATCTGGGCCGGCCTGCTCCACGAGCTGGTGCAGTCCGGACTGTTGACCCCGTCGGGCCCAGCCCTGCCACTTCCCCCCTCGTTACAACCGGAACGGGCCAGCCTGGCGCACCAGCATGGGCCAGTCACCGCGGATCGCCTGATGAGCGCCAGGCAGGACGCGTTGGTGGTGGTCCGCGGGATCGGCCAGGTGGCCGGCAGCATCGCGGCGCAGCTTGCCGCAGCCGGTGTCGGCCGGGTGCACCAGCGGCCGGACGGCCGGCCGACCACAGCCGGGCAGCCGGCCTTCACCGGCGCTGATCCGGCTGTCGAACCAGCCTGGCGTGCCCGTCCCACCGTGCTGGTTCACGAGCCGTCTCCGCAGCTGCGCCCCGAATTGGTGGTGTTGGCCGGCCAGATCCCGCCGGACCTCGCAGTAGCGGCCCAGATGGTCAGTGACCGGGTACCGCACCTGGCCGTACAGGTCGGACTCACCAGGGCAGTGATCGGGCTGCTGGTGCTACCAGGACGGTCGAGCTGTCTGGGCTGCGCCTACCGCACTCGCGCCGACGCCGACCCAGCATGGCCGCGAGTGGCCGCTGCGCTGCGAGCCGAGAGGGTGGTCCCCCCTTCGCTGCTGGCCGAGGCCGCCGCCGGACTGGCCGTCGAACAGGCGCTGGAACACCTTGACGGCCTGCGCAGGCCCGAGACCGTCGACGGCACCTTGGACCGATCGGCCGGCAGCGCTTCGGTGCGGCGTCGCACCTGGACGCCGCACCCAGACTGCGGATGCCGGATGCTCGGGTGAGTGGCCAACCCGGGCAGCGCCCTGCGAAGCGGGCCGAAACGTGAATCGGCCAATACGTCGCTGCGGTGACTGTGGTAGTCCACACTGGAGGGGTGTCCGACATCCCCCGCGGCGCCTTGACCAGGACCGCACGGCTGGCCGGCCTGCCGATCTCCGCGGCGGGCCGGATCACCCTGGGCTGGGGGCAGCGGCTGATGGGCCGCGATCGCACCGAGATCACTACGGAACTGCAACGCCGTACCGCAGAGCAACTGTTCGAGGTGCTTGGCACGCTCAAGGGCGGCGCGATGAAGTTCGGCCAAGCGATGAGCGTGTACGAAGCCGCCATCCCGGAGGAGTTCGCGGCGCCCTATCGGGAGGCACTGTCCAAGTTGCAAAACGCCGCGCCGCCGATGGCGACGCAGGCGGTGCACAAGGTGCTGACCGAGCAGCTCGGCACCACCTGGCGGAGCCACTTCGCCGACTTCAACGACGAGTCCGCGGCCGCGGCCAGCATCGGTCAGGTGCATAAGGCGATCTGGCATGACGGCCGGACGGTGGCCGTCAAGATCCAGTACCCGGGGGCGGCGGGCGCGCTGAAGGCCGATCTGGATCAGCTGTCCAGGATGGCGCCGTTACTCGGCCTGCTGATCCCGGGCATCGAGATGCGGCCGTTGCTGGCGGAGTTGCGCGAGCGAGTGATGGAGGAGCTGGACTACGGCCTCGAGGCGGACAACCAGCGCGCCTTCGCCCGCGAATTCGCCGGCGACGACGGGATTTTCGTTCCGCGGGTGGTGGCGAGCGCGCCGAAGGTGATCGTGTCGGAGTGGGTGGACGGCATCGGGCTGGGCGCGCTGATCACCAGCGGCACTCGCGAGCAGCGAGACCGGGCCGGCGAGTTGCTCACCGAACTGCACTTCTCCGCCCCGGAGCGGGTCGGGCTGTTGCACGCCGATCCGCACCCGGGGAACTACACGTTGACCGGCGACGGGCGCCTGGGCGTTGTCGACTTCGGGTCGATCGCCCGGTTGCCCGGCGGGTCGCCGCCGATCATCGGAAGGGTGTCCCGACTGGCGCTGGCCGGCCGGGCAGAGCCGGTGCTGGCCGAACTCCGGCATGCGGGCTTCGTCCCGGAGGACTTTCATCCCGACCCCGAGGCACTGATGGCCTATGTGGCGCCATTCGTAGAACCGCTGCGGCACGAGACCTTCCACTTCACCAGACGCTGGATGCAGGGCGAGGCGTCGAAGATGGCCGACCTGTCCAGTGCCGAATCCAAGCTCGCCAGGCACCTGAACCTGCCGCCGTCCTACTTGATGATCCACCGGGTGACGTTCGGGTCGATCGGCGTGCTGTGCCAGCTGGACGCCACCGCGCCGTTCCGCAGCATCGTGGAACGCTGGCAACCCGGCTTCGCCGACGAGATCTGATCAGCCTCGAGCAGTTGGTTCGCCCGGGTCACCACCATTCCTGGTTCAGCCGGGACTCGATGCCCCGCAGGTTCTCCCGGGCGCAGTCCTGACAGATCCACAGCGGCCCGCGCCTGGCATCGTTTTCCCGCATCCAGGTGATCGGGGGCTGCAACTCCTGCCGGCCGCACATCGAGCAGATCGCGGATCCGGCGCTGGTCATGGGTAAACGGTACCCGCGGCGGCATATGCGGTTCCGGAATGCTCCGACCCCGCCACCGGCAGTGCCGGGGCGGGGTCGGGGATGGGATCGGTTCCGGTCGGGCAGCCGTCAACGGCTACCCGCGGCGGGCAGCGTGGCGCTGCAAGCGCCGGGCGGCGCGCGCCTGGTGGACCGCCCTGGCGGCCTCCAGGTCGCGCCGCAGCTGGCGCATTCGATCCCGCGCGAGCTCTTCGTTCAGCAAAGACATCGTGGAACTCCTGACAAGTGGGGTACCGGCGAGCCGGTACTTGATGGTTGAACTCTGGTTGGTCTGACGCCAGTGCGGCACAGGATGTGCTGCAACGGGTGTGGCGCCGAAGGCACGAGATCCCCGCGCAGCCATGCAGCGACCTGTCATGCGGCCGCCTTCCGGGGCCGGCCGCGTGGGCGCTTGCGGGCGACCACGACGCCCTGGTCCAGGATCTCCCCGCCCCAGACGCCCCACGGCTCGCCGCGATCCAGTGCGCCGGCCAGGCAGACCCGCCGGGCCGGGCAGTCCGCGCACAGCAGCTTCGCCCTCTCCAACTCCTCAGGCCGCTCGGCGAAGAACAGATCGGGGTCGCCGGAGTGACACGGCAGCTCATGCAGGAACACCGGGTCGCAGTCCGGTTCGAGCAAGGGGCTGATCACTCTTGACTCACCTCCAGATGATGATTGATATTCGGGACCGGTTGGCCCCGAGAGACTTTGGCTGTCACTCGTACTGGGTGTCACCAGTACTGGGAAAGCACCGGAACCGGAAACAGAAAGGCCGCGGTCTCCTGGTGGAGGTCCGCGGCCGGAAGGTGAGTGCTGGAGCTAGCTCAGCTGCTCATCCCCGGTCCGACGGGAGGTCTGGGCGGAAACACCGAAAACGGCGATACCGACACCTGTCCCCTTGCGCAGACGCGCCGCGGCAGTGGCCGGCAGCATCGACGTCGCGCTCATCGCGAAGTCAGCGGTGCCGCGACCCCCGCAATTGATGATGAAGAACATCGGCACCTCCTCTCCTCGCGCCTCGTCCCGTCGGGGAGAAGCAGTGAAATGAGTCTCGAACACTGTCTCGAACGAACACAGTCATCGAAACGACGCCCGCCAGACTATGTGGCGACCGGGCGGCCGCGCAACACCTTTTCCGGTCAATCGCAGAAAAGTTTTCGGCGCAGGCACCAGTGCCCAGGCAATCGTTGATCAGCGGGTGCCGGCGACGATGCCGATCACGTCTGGGCCGTAGTTGTCCAGCTTCGTCCGGCCAATGCCGGGAATGGCCAACAGCGCGGCATTGTCGGTGGGCCGGCGCTCCGCGATTGCCAGCAGCGTCGCATCGGAGAACACCACGTAGGCCGGCACCGAGTCGGCACCGGCACGGCCTCGGCGCCAGGTGCGCAGCGCCTCGACCAACTCGGGATCCGCGGTGGACGGGCAGTTGGCGCAGCGGGCCGCCTTGACCTCCGCGGGGGTGTTCAGCGGACCTCCGCACACCCGGCACCGGCCGGATCTGACCCGCGCCGGACCGGCGATCTCCGGAGCGATGCCGACCAGAAACCGGCTGCGGCGCCTGCCGCGGCGCCCGCCGGCGCTCCTGGCCAGCGCCCAGGACAGGGCCAGCCTGGTCCGCGCGCGGGTGACCCCGACATAGAACAGCCGGCGCTCCTCCTCGACCGCCTCCGGGGTATCGGCGTGCTGGATGGGCAGCGTTCCGTCGGCCAGGCCGACCAGGAAAACCGCGTCCCACTCCAGCCCTTTCGCGGCATGCAATGAGGCCAGAGTCACCCCCTGGACCGTTGGTGCGTGCTGTGCCTGCGCCCTGATCTCCAACTCGGCGGCCAAGGTCGCAAGGCCGGCCGACGGATCGGCGTCCGCCAGCTCTTCGGCCAGCGACACCAACGCCTGCAGCGAGTCCCACTTGTCCCGCAGTGCACCGGCCGGGGGCGGCACCGAGGTCAGCCCGATCGCCGACAACAACTCCCGCACGGCCGGGACCAGGGGCCGTGCCGCGGCGACCGATCGGGCTTCGGGCACGGTGCCGGATTCATCCTCGGCTTCAGTGTCGGCGTCAGTGTCGGCTTGAGTGTCGGCGCCAGTGTCGGTTTCGGTGTCGGTCTCGGTGTCGGCTTCAGGGTCGGCGCCAGGGTCGGCGTCAGTGACAGCGACAGTGCGGCCGGCTGCCGCCCGCAGCGCCACCATCGCCTGCCGCACCTCTGGGCGAGCGAAGAACCGCTCGCCACCGCGAACCAGATACGGCACACCTACCTCGGCCAGCGCCTGCTCGTATGCCTCGGACTGGGCGTTGATCCGGTACAGCACGGCGATCGAGGACGCCGGCAGTCCGCCGGCGATCAGCTCGGCGGCGCGCTTGGCCACCGCCGCGGCCTCGGTTGGCTCGTCGGGATGCTCGGCGAAGGTGGCCTCCGGCCCGTCCGGCAGTGCCGCGGTCAGGGTCAGCCGCAACCGGGCGGCCTGCCCGGTGGCGCCGGCGATGATCCGGTTCGCCAAGGTGACCACCTGGGGCGTGGACCGGTAGTCCCGCTGCAGCCGCACCACGGCGGCCTGCGGGTAGCGGCGCGGAAAGTCCAGCAGATATCGCGGCGACGCCCCGGCGAAGGAGTAGATGGTCTGGTTGGCGTCGCCGACCACTGTCAGTTGATCCCGGCCACCGAGCCAGGCGTCCAGCACCCGCTGCTGCAGCGGCGTCACATCCTGGTACTCGTCAACGACGAAGCAGCGGTACTGGGCGCGGAATTGCCGGGCCGCGTCCTCATCGGTCTCCAAGATCGCGCAGGTCTGCAACAGCAGGTCGTCGAAGTCCAGCTGCTCGGCCTCGTTCTTGGCGCTTTCGTAGCCTGTGTAGACCTTGACCACCAGTTCGGCGGCCAGCGGAGTGTCCCGGCGTGCCTTGGCCACCGCCGCCAGGTACTCCTGCGGCGAGATCAGACAGGCCTTGGCCCACTCGATCTCCCCCGCCAGGTCCCGCAGCGTCGCCGCGTCCACCCCGGCCCCGGCCCGCCGCGCCGCGCCGGCCACCAGCCGCACCTTGTGCTCCAACACCGGCCACAGCTCGCCGCCGACGGACCGTGGCCAGAAGAAGCGCAGCTGTTTCAGCGCAGCGGAGTGGAAGGTGCGGGCCTGCACCCCGGGCACGCCCAGCGCCCGCAGCCGCACCCGCATCTCCCCGGCCGCCCTGGTGGTGAAGGTGACCGCGAGGATTTCCGATACCGGATTGGCGCCGGAGGCCACCAGCTGCGCAATCCGGTGGGTAATGGTGCGGGTCTTACCGGTGCCGGCGCCGGCCAGCACGCACACCGGCCCGGGCGGGGCGAGCACCGCCTCACGTTGCCCGTCGTCCAGGCCGGTCAGCAGGTCCGTCGTCACGTCTCCCATGCTCGCACACCTGTACGACGACCCGTACTCGGCACCGGCAGCGTGGCGTACCAGCCACCACCACCGCCACCGCCCGCCGCCCGCCGCCCGCCGGGGCAGCCTGTCAGCCGGAAGCAGCCCAGCCTTCCAGCATTCGCCGCGCGATGGACAGCGAATCCGGCAGCGACACTCCGTCACCCGCGCTGCCGCTGTCCAGCAGCCGACGAACCCGCTCCCGGCTGAACCATTGGGCGGCTTCGATCTCCCCAGGCCGCGGCCAGAGCTCGGCACCCCGCGGGGCCCGGGCCTCAAAGGCGACCATCAGCGACCGCGGGAACGGCCAGGGCTGCGATCCGAGATAGGCGACATCGGAGACCGGCACCCCGATCTCCTCTCCGACCTCGCGAATCACCGTGCCCTCCAACGGTTCCCCTGCCTCGGTGAACCCGGCCAGCACGGAGAACCTGCCCGGCAGCCAGCTCGCCTGGCGGGCCAGCACCGCTCGATCGGCGCCGTCGTGCACCAGCACGATGACTGCCGGGTCGGTGCGCGGAAACTCCTGGTGCCCGTTCGGGCAGGTTCGTGACAGCCCGGAGCGGTCCGGCACGCTCGGTTGTCCGCAGCGCGGGCAGAATTCGCTGGACCGGTGCCAGGACAGCACCGCCACCGCGGTGGTCAGCAACCCGGCCTCGGTGTCCGACAGCAGCGGACCGATCGACCGGAACGGGACGCCGCCGTCCACCACACCCGGTACCGCCCACTGGTCGACCCCCGCCACGCTGCCCAGCAGCACAGCCCCCGGCGGCGGGGCGCCTCCGAGGTCCACCGCCCGACCGTAGGCAAGGCGTCGCCCGTCCGCGTGCGGGTCAACGGCGACGTGGCCGTCTGCATCGACAGTGATCACCCTGGCATCGGGCCACTTCGCGGCGATCCGCTCCGGGTTGCGCAGGTCCTCGCTCCGGTCGGCGGTGCCGCGGGCTAGCGCTGGCCTGGCAATGGTGAAGCTGCGGATCGCGACCGGACTCCTGTCTACTGCGCCGGTCATGGCAGGGTGACGCCGCCCAGTGCGCGAAGAGTCTCGCCGATCGCGTCCAGATCGCCGACCACCACGCCGGTCACCGCGGCCGGGGCCAGCATGTCCGCCGCTGCCGTCGCCACCTGCTCGACGGTCGTCGCGGCCAGTGCCGCCGGGTGGCCGCGCAGCCAGGACTCGTCCAGCCCGACTCCGGCCAGCGCGGACAACGTGGACGCGTAGCCCGCCTGGCTGGCCAACGAGGTGGCCAAAGAGCCCAGCGCGTAGCTGCGGGCCGCCTCCACCTCGGCCCGGGTCGGCGGCACCAGCGAAATCCTGCCCAGTTCGTACAGCGTCTCCAGCAACGCAGGCGCCGTCGACGCGGTATTGGTGTCGAAGGACACCGTCACCGCTGCTCGCGCCGGCCAGAACTCCAGGGCGGAATGCGCACCGTAGGTGTAGCCCTTGTCCTCCCTGATGTTCTCCACCAGCCGGGAGGAGAAGTACCCGCCGTAGATCAGGTTGGCCAGCTGGGCCGCCGGGTAGCCGGGGTCGGACCGGTCCGGCGCAGCGGCCGAGAGCCGAACTTGCGATTGCACGGCACCTCCGCGATGGAAGGCGGCTATCGGCCCGCCGGCGACTGCCGGAGGCGTGGCCAAGCCGACCGCGGCCAGCTCCCCGGACCAACCGTCCATCGCCGACGCCACCCTGGATAGCGTGGCTGTCGGCGAGACGTCACCGACCAGCACCAGTGTCGAGCCCTGCGGCATCACCGCGCGACCGTGCAGACCGCGGACAGCCGCGCCGGACACCCGGCCGAGGATGTCGGGTTCCGGCATCTCCCAGGCCACCGGGTGGTCGCCGAACCGATGCAATTGCAGGTGCCGGCGGGCGACCACGGACGGTTGTGACGCCGCGATCATTACCTGCTCGACCAGCCGGTCGCGCTCGCCTCGGAGGTCATGCGGACGAAATGCCGGGTCGGTCAATGTGTCGGTCAGCACGTCCAGTAGCAGCGGCAGGCCGGTGGACAGCACCGAGCCACTGATCAGCAACCGCTGCGGGTCGACACCGGTCTGCAGGTGCCCGCCCACGGTGGCCAGTTCGGCGTCCACCGCTGCGCGGCTCCGGCTCCCGGTACCGAGCAGCATCGTCGCGGCCAGCAGCTCGGCGCGAGCCGCATGCACCTGGCTGCGCCCACCGAACGGTATCCTCAGTCTCAATTCGACCAGTGGTGTCCTGGCCTTGCGAACCACCGTCACCGCAAGGCCGCTCGGAAGCACCGCCGCCGCCGAGGTCGGTGCCCGCCCTCGAATCGAGCTGCCAAGTTCTGGTATCGGTCGCGGCCCGAGTTGGGTGCGGCCGATCTGCTCCGCGGTTCGTCGCGTGGCGCCCGCGCCGACCTTCCTGGCCATCAACCCCGCCCTCCGGCCAGCACCCGCAGCACCGCGCAGCGGGAGGGGTCAAGACTCTGCGCAGCGGCCGCAATATCGTCACCGGTGACGGCGGACATCAACGCAGGCATCTCGCCGAGCAGTTCCGCCTTGCCGTGCAACAACTCCAGCGAGCCCAGGTTTCTGGTCCGGTTGGCGATCGAGTCGCATTCGCGGTACAGGCCCGAGGTGAACCGGGCCACCGCACTGGTCCGTTCCTGCTCCGTGGGCCCCCGCTCGGCGACCGCAGTGATCTGCTCCCCGGCAGCCTGGATCACCGTCGCTGCCGAAACCTCAGCGGTATGGATAGCGCCCAGCACGAAAACGTCGGGATCGCGGGCGTCCAGCGGGCCGCCCATCAGTCCCGGCCCGGCCCAGACACTTGTCACCAAATTGTCCCGGGCCACCAGGCTGGACTGCAGCCGAGAGGCCTCCCCTTCGGACAGCACAGTGCCCAGCAGCACGTGCGCCAGATAGCCGGGCAGGTCCGCTACCGGGTCGGGCAGCCGCCAGCCCACCGCCAGGGCCGGCGCGGGGGCCAGCGGGTCGTGGTGCTCGGCCTGGCTGACCGAATCCGGCCACGGTTCGCCGAAGTCGGGTCGCTTCGGCGCGGGCCGAGTCGGCACGTCGTCGAAGTGCCCGTGCACCAGGTCCGTGGCGACGTCGATGTCGAAGTCCCCGCACACCGTCAGCACCGCGTTGGCCGGGCAGTAGTAGGTGTCGAAGAAGTCGGCACAATCCTCCACAGTCGCCGCCTGTAGGTCGACGAAGTCCCCATAACCGTTGTGCGCGTTGGCGAAGGTGTTGAACAGCACCGGTGGCAGCAGGATCCACGGGAACCCGCCGTACGGCCGGTTCAGCACGTTGAGCCTGATCTCCTCACTGACCACGTCCACTTGGTTGGCCAGGTTCTCCGCGGTGATCTTCGGGGCGCGCATCCGGTCGGCCTCCAGGAACAGGCCCCGCTCCAGCGCCGATGACGGCAGCACCTCGAAGTAGTCGGTGTAGTCGGTGTGCGTCGACCCGTTGAAAGTGCCACCGGAGGATTGAACCAGCCGGAAGTGCTCCAACTTGGGTAAGGACTCGCTGCCCTGGAACATCAGGTGCTCGAATAGGTGGGCGAAGCCGGTGCGGCCCTGCGGTTCGGACCGGAAACCGACGTCGTAGTGCACGCTCACGCCGACCACCCCGGCGCCGCGGTCGGGGGCCAGCACCACTCGAAGACCGTTGTCCAGCCGCAGCCTGGTGATCGGGTAGTCGGCCCGCGGGATGCGTCGGGCAGTGCTGACAGCAACCATCGGGCCAGCGTATCGATACTGACCCTGGCTAGTGGTCGCCGGGCCGGTCCGCGTCACCGCCATCATGAGGGACACCGTCATGAGGGTCGCCGTAGTGAGGGTCACCGTCATGAGCGACACCGTCATGAGCGGGACCGCCGTCAGCGGGACCGTCGTGAGGGACACCGTCGTGAGGGACACCGTCGTGAGCGAAACCGTCATGAGTGAACAAGTGCTCGTCGATCATCACGAACCCGGAGGGCAACACATGTGTCGGCTCGGCAAACGTCGCAGCCGAGCCGGCCGCGCTCAGCCCACCCCCCGCCGGGCCGCCCCTGCCCCCGTCGGCCTCGCTGACCCGCCAGCCGGCCGTCGGTGTCGCCCTGGCGGCCTGCAATTGCGCCACGGTCACCCGATGCGCCTTTTCCACATGCCGCGACCGCCGCCGATCGACCAGCAGCGCGATAGTCGCCAGCACAGCGACCAGCCCGGCGGCCAGAATCCCGAGCGGCAGCAGCCGACTGGCCATGCCACCCTTTCCAGCAATCGACGTACCGGACAGCCGAACCTGGTCGGGGTGCCCGGCCAGGTACTGAACGGCGATCCGGGCGCCGGGCGCATACCCACAGGCGTTCAGCGACGCGGTGACCGCCGGGTCAGTGCCGGAGATGGTCACCGTGGCGTTGCCGCCGGCGGTGTCGGTGCAGGCGGGCGCGCTGACGACGACCGCGTAGGCATCGACCGGATCGGCATCGATGGGGTCGGTGACTGACTTCAGCCGCCACCACCACAAACCGAGTGCCGCGGCACCGATCAGCAGAACGCAGATCGCCACGATCGGGATGGAGATCCGCAGGCGGCGGCTCGACTCGGCAGCGTCAGCGTGTCGGCCCATTCCCGGATCATGGCATACCGGGCGGGCCAGGTGTCAGATTCCCGTCAGGGCGTCGCGGCCCAGCGTTCCCAGCTCCCGCCACAGGTGCGCAATCGCCTCGGCGCCCTTCAGCAGGAGCGACACCGAGGCCCGCTCATCGGGAGCGTGGATCCGGTCCTCGTCCGTCATCACACCGACAAACACCAGCGGAGCGCCCAGGGTCGCCGCCAGCTCGGCCTCCGGCCCTGAGCCGCCCTCGCGGGTGAGCAACACGGTGTCGGTGTCGAACGCGGCGCCCAGCGCGGCGCGGGTGGCACGGGTCGCTGGGTGGTCGGCGCCGACCACCAACGGCTTGACCCCCTCGCCCTGCCAGCGCATCTCGGCCGTGACAGCGGGATCGGCAGCGGCCGCGATGAAGGTCTCGACCGCCTGCTTGATCGCCGCCGGATCCTGCCGGCCTACCAGTCGGAAGGACAACTTGGCGTAGGCGTCGGTCGGCACGATGGTCTTGCCGCCAGGTCCGGTATAGCCGCCGTGGATGCCGTTGATCTCCGCGGTGGGGCGCATCCCGATCCGCTCCAGCGTGGAGTAACCGGCCTCGCCGACCGGTGCCCGGGAGAACGCCGGCCCGGTGATCCAGGCGTGCTCGTCGAAGGGAAGCGCGGCCGTCAGTGCCCGTTCCTCGTCGGTGGGGTCGTCGACACCGTCGTAAAAGCCGGGGATCGCCACGTGCCGGTCACCGTCGTGCATCCCCGCCAATATGCGCACCAGCTCGGTGATCGGGTTCGCCACCGCACCACCGAAGCTGCCGGAGTGCAGGTCGACGTCGGGGCCGTGCACATGCAGTTCGCCGCCGACAAGCCCACGCATCCCGACGCACAGGCTCGGGGTGTTCGCGTCGAAGATCCCGGTGTCGGAGATCACCACCACATCTGCGTCGAGCAGTTCTCGGTGGTCGGCGAGCAGCGCCGAGATGTGCGGGGAGCCAGACTCCTCCTCCCCCTCGACGACCAGGGTCAGGTCGACGGCGGGGGCGGTGCGTCCGGTGGCTGCCAGGTGTGCGGCCACCCCCAGCAGGTGGGTGGCGATGACGCCCTTGTCGTCGCTGGCGCCGCGGGCATGCAAGGTGTCGCCGACCAGGTGCGGCTGGAACGGCTCGAAGGTCCAGCCGTCCTCGAGCGCGGCCGGCTGCACGTCGTGGTGCCCATAGACCACCACCCGCACTGCGTTCGCTTCGCCGGCGGGCCAGTGCGCGTAGACCGCGGGCAGGTAGGGTCCGGAGTCCCAGACCTGCACGGTAGGGAATCCGGTGGCGCGCAGCGCATCGGCCAAGTAGGCGGCGCTGGCTGCTACGTCGGGGTGGTGCGCCGGGTCCGCGGACACCGAGGGGATCGCCAGCCAGCCGCGCAGGGTGTCCAGGAAGGCGTCGGCGCCGGCCGCGACCGCTGCTCGTTCCGGAGTGCGACGTCCGGGGGTGCGTTCCGCAGTCTCATTCGTCATACAGGAAACCTATCCCCGCACAAGTTGGGGTGCCGATCGTCGGGGCACTTGTCCGACCCGGGTGGCACCCTGACGGCCATGACGCCACCCGATGCCAAGACCGTTCTGCACCACTGCTTGCGAGTTCACCGGGAGGTGATGGTGTGGAAGCTGGAGGGGCTGAGCGAGTACGACGCCCGCCGCCCGCTGACCCCGACGGGGACAAACCTGCTCGGCCTGGTCAAGCACGTGGCCGGCGTCGAGGCCGGATACTTCGGAGGAGTATTCGGCCGCCCGCTGCCCGACCCACCGGACTGGTTGGACGACGAGGCCCCCAATGCCGACATGTGGGCGAGGACCGATGAGTCCAGGGAGGAGATCGTCGGGCTCTACAACCGGGTGTGTGCACATGCTGACGAGACCATCGGCACGCTGGACCTGGCGGCCATCGGCACGGTGCCCTGGTGGCCCGCCGAGCGGCGGGAGGTTTCGCTGCAGCAGGTGCTGGTCCATGTGATCAGCGAGACCGCACGGCACGCCGGCCATGCGGACATCGTTCGGGAACTGATCGACGGCGCCGCCGGAGCCAGGGCGGGCAACGACAATCTGTGGCTCACGGACGGGACCACCTGGGAAGACCACCGCAGGCACGTCGAGCAGGCGGCAGCAGTCTTCCGGTCCGGCTGAATCGAAGCCGATGGCGTTCGGCGTTCGGCGTTCGGCCCAGAATCAGCACCAGGCCACCATCCGTACCGGTCCAGAATCAGCACCGGCCCAGAATCAGCACCGGTCCAGAATCAGCACCGGCCCAGAATCAGTGCGTGGCGGTGACCTTGTTCAGGCCCTCGGGTGCATCCGGGTCCATGCCGAGCGCCAGGGTGGTGCGGATGGCCAGCTGCTGACCGCGGACCACCAGTGGAATCACCGCAAGGGCCTCGCCGAGGGTCTGTGGCACTGCGACGCCCACCGCTCCCTCGATGTCCTCCCACATTCCAGCCGGCCCGACCCCGACCACCGGCGACCCGAGAGCGACGGCGCGGCCGGCGGTTTCCACGACGTCGGCCAGCACCGGGCCGGCGCTGCCGTAGGCGACAACTGTCACGCCGGGCCCGGCCACCGTCAGCGGGCCGTGCAGGAAGTCGGCGCTGGAGTAGCCCTCGTGCACGCGCCTGCTGGTCTCCTTGGCCTTCAGCGCACCCTCAAGGGCGGCGGCGTAGGTCAGCCCGCGGGCCAGGTGGATGCCGACGGGCCTTGCCGTGAGCAACTGCACCGCCTCGTCCAGCCCGGAATCGTCCCTCAGCACCTCGCCGACCGCATCAGCCAGCGCATCCCAGGCCGCCTCCCCACCGGTGTACTCGGCGATGCCGGACCCGGCCGCCTCGGCCAGCAGGGTGACCAACGCGAGCTGGCCGGTGACGGTCTTGGTAGCCGGCACAGCACGCTCCACGCCGGTTGCCACCGACAGCGAGACCGCAGCAGCAGCCGCCAGCGGAGATTCCTCGTCGTTCGTCACCGCAACCACGATTGCCCCAGCGGCTGCCAGTTGCGTTGCCACGTCGACGATCTCGGGCGTGCGGCCGGACTGGGACAGGGCCACCACCAGCGTATCGGTGACCTGCGGCAGCCGGTGGTAGCGGGTCACGATGCTGGGCGCGATCATGCTCACCGGCAGCCCGGTGGCCAGTTCCAGCAGGTAGCGGGCGTGCACTGCAACGTTGTCACTGGATCCGCGGGCGATCAGGCAGATGCCGCGGAGCCGCTGCGGCATCGCGGCGGCCACCCGCGCCCTGACGTCCTGCCGATGCTCGGCGATGCGTGCCAGCACCTCGGCCTGCTCAGCCATCTCCGACAGAACCTGGCTTCCGGCCATGTGCCCACTCCTCGTATCGGTGCTGTTCGTATCGGTGCTGTTCGTATCGGTGCTGTTCACATCAGCGCCATCAGCGAATGCTCATCGTATCGGCGTCCGCGCGCCACCGACCAGACGAGCGTCCCGGCCGATGTGGTTCAGTCGAAGCCCAGCTTGCGGAGCTGCTTCGGGTCTTTCTGCCAGTCCTTCGCGACCGCGACGTGCAGTCCCAGAAACACCGGGCCGCCGACCAACTCCTCGATCTGCGGCCGCGCCCGCCGGCCCACCGCCCCCAGTCGGGACCCCTTGCTGCCCAGCACGATCGCCTTCTGCGAGTCGCGCTCGACGTAAATCGTCACGTAGACATCGGTGGTCCCCGGCCGACCGTCCCGCGGTCCCATCTCGGTCACCATCGCAGCGAGCGAGTGTGGCAACTCGTCCCTGGCGCCGTCCAGGGTAGCCTCTCTAACCAGCTCGGCAATCCGCGTTTGGGTTGGCTCGTCCGTCACTTCGCCGTCCGGGTACAGCGGCGGGCCGACCGGCAGCCGGGCGACGAGCAGGTCGGTCAACAGGCCCACCTGGTCGCCGGCCAGCGCGGAAACGGGTACCAGTTCGGCGAAGTCGCGCAATCGGGACAGGGCCAGCAGCTGCTCCGCGATCTGTGCGGGGCCGGCCCGGTCTGTTTTGGTGACGATGCCGATGACGGGAGTCCGCGCGGCCCGCTCGGCCAGTTCCGTGACGATCCGCCGGTCCCCGGGTCCCACCTTCTCATCTGCCGGAACGCAGAACCCGATCACGTCGACATCGTCGGCCACCGATCGCACGACGTCGTCCAGCCGCTCGCCGAGCAGCGTGCGGGGTTTGTGCATGCCCGGGGTGTCGACGATCACCAGCTGGGCGTCCGGCCGGGTGATGATGCCGCGAATCGCGCGCCGAGTGGTCTGCGGCTTGTCCGAGGTGATCGCGACCTTGCTGCCGACCATCGCGTTCAGCAAGGTGGACTTGCCCGTGTTCGGCCTGCCCACCAGACAGGCGAAGCCGCTGCGGTGTCCTCCCGTCGTGCCGGCGCCGGTCACACCCGAGCCGGTCACACCAGCGCCGGTCACGCCGACCGCCGGTGTCCCTCGCCGACGCCGCGGCTGTCACCGTCAGCGTCGTGAGCATTCAGGCTCACTGCAACCTCGTCGAGGTCGGCGGCCTGCTCGTCCTGGACGAGCCGGTGCACCAACAGCGTCATCACCCTGGGACGTCCGCGGCGGTCGATGCCGCCCTCCCCCACCAGGCGCAGGCCGGCGATATCAGCGCTGGCGCCAGGCAACGCGACCCGGCCGAGCAACTGAGCCAACAACCCGCCGACAGTCTCGACATCCTCGGCCGGCAGGTCGACGTCAAAAGCGTCGCCAAGATCCTCCACCGGCAGGCGCGCGGACACCCGCACCGACCCGTCCGGCAGTTGTTCGATCGGAGCCGGGGTGTCGGCGTCGTACTCGTCGGTGATCTCGCCGACGATCTCCTCGACGATGTCCTCCATGGTGACGATGCCTGCAGCGCCACCATACTCATCCACCACGACGGCGAAGTGCGTTCTGTCGCGCTGCATCTCGTGCAACAGCTCCGCGACGTTCTTCGACTCCGGGACGAACACCGGTGCCCGCATCACCTCAGCGAGCGCCGGCCCGCGGTCACCGGGATCCAGCGGCAACAGCCGAGTGATCATGTCCTTGAGGTACGCCACGCCCAGTACGTCGTCCACGTCCTCGCCGATCACCGGGATCCGGGACAGGCCGGAGCGGGTCGCCAGGTAGACCGCCTGCCGAAGCGTCTTGGACTCCTCGATCCAGATGACCTCGGTGCGCGGCACCATCACCTCCCGGACGATGGTGTCGCCCAGATCGAAAACGGACTGCAGCATCTCGCGCTCGGACTCCTCGACTACGCCGCGATCACCCGCCAGGTCGACCAGCTCCCGCAGCTCCACATCGGAGGAGAACGGGCCCTCCCGGAACCCCTTTCCCGGGGTGATGGCATTGCCCAGCACGATCAGCAGCCCGGCGACCGGAGCAAGCACCCTGCCGAGCGCCCTGGTGGGCCCGGCAGCGGCTAGCGCCACAGAGTAGGAGTGCTGACGGCCGAGGGTTCGCGGGAGCACTCCGATCACCACGTAGGAGACAAGCAGCATCACCACGATGACGGCCACGGCAACCCAGAACCGAAACCCCCAGGTGCTCATGGCCACCGCGGTCACCGTCACGGTGGCGGTGAGTTCGGCGCCGACCCGCAACAGCAGCAGCAGGTTCGTGTACCTGGGGCGGTCCTGGGTGATCGCCAGCAGCGGGGTGGCGCCGCGCCTGCCCTCGCGCTGCATCTCCTCCAGCCGAGCAGAGGAGACAGCGGTGATCGCCGAATCCGCCGCCGACACCAATCCGGCGATGGGGATCAGCGCAGCAGCCAGGACCAACAGCAGGACGTCAGCGGTATCCATCGCGGTGGCTCACTCCCGCCGCTGCGGCGGTCCGGTAGCGCCGGATACCGGGCCGCTCTGGCCGGTTCGGGCACCGTCGCCGCCGTCAGCAGCGCCGTCCTTGTCGGCCTGGCCGCTCGTGCCGTCATGGCCGTCATCGCCACCGTTGCCGGTCGCGGCCGCTGCCAGACCGACCGTGCCCAGCACCGCCTCATCAACCCGCTGCAGCCGGGTGCGATGGGCGTCGGTGTCCCGCAGCTCTCGCCAGGCGTCTACCAGTTCGTTTTGCAGCCTGAACATCTCCCGCTCCGGACCCGGCTCGGCGTGGTCGTAGCCGAGCAGGTGCAGCACTCCGTGCACGGTCAACAAGTGCAGCTCGTCGTCCAGCGAATGGCCCGCGCCGACCGCCTGATCGGTGGCCACCGCCGGGCACAGCACCACATCGCCGAGCAGTGCCGGGCCCGGGCCTGCCTCGTCGGGCCGGCGGGCCGTGTCCAACTCGTCCATCGGAAAGCTCATCACATCGGTCGGACCGGCCTCGTTCATCCACTTGATGTGCAGTTCCGTCATCGCCGCGACGTCCATCAGCAGAATGGACAGTTCGGCGAGCGGGTTGATGCCCATCCGGTCCAGGGTGTAGCGAGCGACCGAGACCAGGGCCAGCTCGTCGACACCGATCCCGGATTCATTGGCGACCTCGATGGTCACGACCCGCCCTCCTCGGAGACCGGGCGCGCGGGCCTGCGCCTGCCCGGCCGCGCCCCCGAGTCGTCCATCGCAGCAGCCGAGTGCCAGCGGCCGCCCCCTGACAGCCCCCGGTGTTGGCCGTCGGGCGCCGGCGAACCAGTCTTGGCGTCCCACCTCGCGTAGGCCTCCACGATGCGGCCGACCAATTGGTGGCGAACCACATCGGCGGCGGTCAGCTGGCAGAACACAACATTGTCGATGTCGATGAGGATGTCGCTGACCACCCGCAGACCGGATCGCTGACCGGACGGCAGATCGACCTGGGTGACGTCGCCGGTGACCACGATCTTCGAGCCGAATCCAAGCCGGGTGAGGAACATCTTCATCTGTTCGGGTGTGGTGTTCTGGGCCTCGTCCAGGATGATGAATGCATCATTCAGCGTCCGCCCGCGCATGTAGGCCAGCGGTGCGACCTCGATGGTCCCGGCGGCCATCAGCCGCGGAATGGACTCGGGATCGAGCATGTCGTGCAGGGCGTCGTACAGCGGGCGCAGGTACGGGTCGATCTTGTCGCTCAGCGTCCCGGGCAGAAATCCGAGTCGCTCGCCCGCCTCCACCGCCGGCCGAGTGAGGATGATCCGGTTGACCTGTTTGGCCTGCAACGACTGGACTGCCTTGGCCATCGCCAGGTAGGTCTTCCCGGTCCCGGCCGGTCCGATGCCGAAGACGATGGTGCTGGCGTCGATGGCGTCCACATAGAGCTTCTGGTTCACCGTCTTCGGACGTATGGTCCGGCCTCGACGGGAGATGATGTTCAACCCGAGGATCTCCGAAGGAGCCGTGCCGCCGGAGTTGACGTCGGCCAGGATGCCGATGGTCCGGCGTACCGAATCCGGGGTGATATTCGAACCGGCCTGCTGCAGCATCAACAACTCCTGGATCACCCGCTCGGCCAGCGCGATATCGGCGGCCGAACCGTGCAGCGTGATGCGGTTGCCGCGCACGTGGATGTCGGCGGCGAGGGACTTCTCCAGCTGCCGCAGCACCACGTCACGAGAGCCGAGCAGGCTGACCATGGCACGTTCGTCGGCCACCACGACTGTCGATTCGGCAACTCGGTTCCGAGGGGCAGTCTCCGGGCCGGATTCGTAGCCGTCGGAGTGGGCGGTCGATCCGTTGCCGGGTGCGCTTGAATCGTCCAATTCGGTCGGACCGGCGGCGACTGGGGTGTCGAGCGGATCGTTCTGGTTCGGGCCGCCACCGCTCTGGGCCGCGACCGCACTGGTATCCGGCACCTGGTGTGCTGCCCACTTCCTGCCCGCAGGGGCATCGCCGCCGGGGAGGGTTCCGCCGGTCGCTGGTAGGGATTCTACCGGGGCGACGACGTCCCGGTATTTCCGACGAGATGCGCGAGCCGATCCGACCTACCGCGCGCATCGGACGAAGGGCGTATCGGGCCGCGTCGGCGGTCGTCGCGCCATCAGGTCGCCCACCACGCTGCGCCGCGTCACCCCCGGGCGTCGGGCACGGGCTCGAGCACCCATCAGCCCGGCGGCCAACCGAACGGGCGACCGCCAAGCAAGTGCAGGTGAGCGTGGAACACTGTCTGACCGGCGCCGGCGCCAGTGTTGAAGACCAACCGGTACCCGTCCTCGACCACTTTCTCCTCCCGCGCCACCCGAGCAGCCATCGCGACCATCTCGCCCACCAGGGCGGGGTCTACTGCTGCCACCGCAGCCGCATCGGGGAAGTGATGCACGGGCACCACCAGGACATGTGTCGACGACTGCGGGTTGACGTCGCGGAACGCCACAGCCTGATCGTTCCGCTCGACGATTGCCGCGGGAATCCGCCCGGCGATGATGTTGCAGAACAAGCAGTCCGG
>CAJDUM010000010.1_pt1 | contig 47637 bp, 42 predicted proteins | sample 7390781 | NCBI WGS metagenome assembly CAJDUM01 (sample SAMEA7055661, study PRJEB34461) | soil metagenome | biome: terrestrial ecosystem; feature: Peninsula; material: soil | place: Antarctica | collected 2016 | reverse complement strand
GCGTGGGCCCGCCGAGCATTGCGCCTGGCGCGAGAGGTCGCGCAGCTGGTCGCGGAACGCGCCCAGGAATGAAGTAGCGCGTCGGCTCGCAAACAGCACTCCCGGATTTATGTGCGTTTCGTCAACGGAACCCTCCGCTGTGACTCGCGCCATATAGTCCATGGACGGGCCCGCACCGACCCAGCCTTCAGGGGATGGGACACGCAGATGAGGGGTCGCGTCGTCACAATGGTGACTGGCTTGGCGTTGTTGACAGTAAGTTGCTCGTCCACCGTCGCCGGCTCCAGCGTCCGGGTGTCCGAAACCGGGACCGTGTCCGCCGCACCGACCTCCACTCCGGTGTCGGCTCCAGGAGTTGCAGGTTCGCGAGTCTCTCCAGCGCCAGCTGGCCCGACCTCGACATCGAACCCGCGAAGTGCGTCGTCCGACACCGGCGCCTTGGGCGCGGGCGGCCAGCCGACGGGGCCGGGGGCAGACGTCATCGACACGACGTTGACTGTGCGTTCGATGCCGACCAGGACACTGCTGCCGGGCTCGACGCCCACTCGGGCCACTTCGCCCGCACGAGAATTCGACGGAGCGACCCTGGTCGATGCGTCGGCGTTCAAGGGAACTGTGACGGACGCCGGGTTTTCATCGCCCTCCGGCAATATCACCTGCGGCATCCAGGACGGCACCGTGGTGTGCCAGATCGACAAGTTCACCTACACGCCACCGGCCCACGACTGCGGGGCCAGCGGATGGGGCTTCAACTTCAAGCTCGAGGCCAGCGGGCCCGCGTTCCTGTTCTGCGCAGGCGATGTGGAAAGCGGAGGTCCGGTGCTGGGCTATGGCCAGCAAATCGTCGTAGGGGAGGTGCATTGTGTCAGCCGAGAGGACGGGATCACCTGCAGAAATACCGCCAGCGGTGACGGTTTTCGGTTGTCCGAAGCGGCCTATACCTTCTTCCACACCGTAGGTCCCGGTGCGCCGACTATCTCCGCGAGTGCCCCGGTGGCGCTGGTAGGGAAGTGGTCCAGCCATGGCGCGGCACTGGACATCACTCCCGCCGGTACCGGCACGCTGGACTACCGCGTCTACAAGTTTTGCAGCCAGGATCCGACTCCGCCCTGTGATCTGGTGAAGGACAACGAGATTCACTCGGGCGGGCACATTGTGTTTGCGCTCTTGACTTCGTCAGGTGCCAACGTAGCCCGGGGCGACATCACTTCGTCCAATGACCCGAACCACACGTTGGGCACTGCCGTTACCGCCACCGTTAGTGGCTACAACCTGACGCTGAACTTCTGGCCGGGCGCGCCGTTCTGCGCCTCCAACACCCCAGCGGACAAGTGGAACTGCGGAGCCTGACCACGATCATTACCGTTCCGGCGAGGCAGGATGGCGGCAGCAGGGTGCGGCGCTAGCGCACCGCCGCCGGCGGTCTGCAGACCTACTGCGCGCCGGCCCGCCAGGCGGACAGGATGTCATCGCGGAAATCGGGCGTGGTGAGCAGGATGCCGCCGGCCGGTGCCACCGAGTCGACCCCGTCGAGCCCGCAGGCGATCGCCCCGGCCTCCATCGCGATCAGCACCGCCGCGGAGTCGTCGATGGGTGAGTATTGCCCGATCAGACAACCGGCTGCGGCGCCGAGCCCGACCTGCAGCAGCGACAGTGTGGACGAGCCCATGATCCGCACCGTGCAACTGGCGCCCGCGAGTCGCTCGATGGTGCCCAGCATGCCCGGCCACGGGATATGGGCCAGCCATTCGGTGGTGACGACAGTGCCGGCCAGGCCCGACCCGCGGCGAACCTGCAGCGAGCGGGTTTCGCTGCCGACCGGCAGGTAGTTCTCGTCCAGCGGCACCAGCCGGGCCCCCTCCCCGCGGACCCCCACCGCTATCCGGCTGCGGAACGGATCGCCGACCACGCCGACCAATGGGCCGTCGCAGTCCCAGCAGCACAACGAGAACGAGCACCAGTTCACGCCATTGGCGTAGTTGGTGGTGCCGTCCACCGGGTCACAGAACCAGGTGTGGCCCGCATCATCCGGCCCGGTAGAGCCGAACTCCTCGCCGTGCAGCGCGTGGTCAGGGAAATGCTCGGCCAGGCGTCGGCGCACCTCGGATTCCACAGCGGTGTCGGTGTCGGTCACAGGGTCAGCAGGGTGCGCCTTGGTCCGGATGTTCGCCGGGTCGGTCTGGGCGATGCGCGCGGACGCCCAGCAAGCCAGGTCGACCGCGAAGTCCTGCAGGGTAGCGATGGAGGCCGTCATGCCAGCTCCTTGGTCACGGCGATGAGCTGGGCAATGCGGTTGGTGATTACCGCGTCAGCGCCCTGGGTGATCACCGCCGCCATGTCCCGCGGGTGGTCCACCGTCCAGACCGACACCAGCAGCCCTGCGGTGTGCATGCTGTCAGCGATTCCTGCTGTCAGCAGTCGGAAGTCAGGATTGAAGTACTCGGGGCGGAAGAATTGCATGGTCGACTCCTTCGGCGGCCGCATCTCATCCCAGCTCAGCGCCAGGCGAGCCTCCGGCATCTGCTCTCGCATCCACCGGGACCGGCCGGCGAACAGGCACTGCGGCATCACCTTCAGGTCGGTCAGCACCCGGTGCGCCGGGCTGATCGCCTCCGGCTCGGGCAGGTCCACCATCAGCTGCCGGCCGGCATCGGCTGCCAAATGGGCCACTTCGGCCAGGGTGGGGACGCGGCTGTCGCCCGGCCCTCGCAGGCGCGCGACTTCGGCAGCGGTCAGCGTGCAGAGCCGTCGGCGATGGCCCCAGATCCGGGTCAACGAATCATCGTGCAGCAGCACCGGCACCCCGTCGCTGGTCAGCCTGATGTCGATCTCCACCATGTCTGCTCCGGCAGCGATCGCGGCGCTGACCGACTCGCCGGTATTCTCCACCTGCCCAACCGGCTCGCCGCGGTGCGCAATGGTCAGTGTCACCGCGAGACCTGTGCCGTTAGGTCGGGGGATTCGGCGGCAACGCGCTGCGGAGCAGCGGATTGCAACACGTCGCCGGAGTACACCAGGGCGCGGGCGGCCGATAGACCGACTGGTTCGTCCGCGTCGAGGCTGTGCGGTGAGTAGGCGCGGATCTTGTCTCCGCCGCAGTCCAGCACCACTTCCTGGTAGTGACCACGGGGGATCGATCGGACGACACGGGCCGGTACCGTTCCCGGTGCACCCACTGAGGAGATCACCACATCTTCCGGTCGCACGTCGATCCGATCACCGGCGGCCGACGACAGGTCGTGGACCGGCAACACGGTTCCGTCGGCCAGCGGGATGCCGCCGCGGGCCGGCGACGCCCGGAAGGTGTTCATGGTTCCGATGAAGGATGCCACAAAAGTGGTCTGCGGCAGCGAGTACAACTCGGCCGGGACCGCGTTCTGTTCGATCCGGCCGCCGTTCATCACCGCGATGCGGTCGGCTACCGACAGCGCCTCGTCCTGGTCGTGGGTCACCAGTACGGTAGTGATGCCCAACCGCTGCTGGATCTCCCGGATGTCCTCCCGCACCTGGACCCTGAGCTTGGCGTCCAGGTTGGACAGCGGCTCGTCCAGCAGAAGTACCTGTGGTTCGAGTACCAACGCCCTTGCCAGCGCGACCCGCTGCTGCTCGCCGCCGGAGATACGGGCAGGCATGGTGTCCTTGTGATGCTTCAGGTGGACCAGATCCAATGCCCAGTCGACCTTCTCACTGATCTGGGCCTTGCTCAACTTGCGGATCTTCAACCCGAAGGAGATATTTCCGGACACCGACATGTGCGGCCAGAGCGCGTAGTTCTGGAACACCATGGCAGTCGGCCGCTTCTCCGGCGGTGAAAAGGTGTAGTCCTTGCCGCCGATCTCCAACCGGCCGGAGTCGGGTGCCAGGAAGCCGCCGATCATCCGCAGCGTGGTGGTCTTGCCGCAACCGGAGGGTCCCAGCAGGCAGATAAGCTCGCCTTGGGCGACGGTCAGATCCATCTCGTGCACGATGGTACGACCGCCGAGCACCTTGCTGACGCCCGACAACCGCAAACCGGGAACTGTTTCTGGGTGGGTCATTTGAGTTGGAAGCCTTCCGCCAGGTGGCCGCCCATCACGTGTTTTCGAACTGCCAGCAGCAACAGTACCGATGGCACAGTCAGGACAAGGGCGAACACCGCCGCAGCCGATTCCGAATAGTTTTCCAGCAACGAGTACATCGTGGTCGGCATGGTCATGTAGTTCGGCGCGCCGACCAGGTAGGTGCCCTGCGCCTCGTCGAAGCAGGCGAGGAAGGCCAGGATCACCGCGACCGAGATGCCGGGCATGGCCAGTCGCAAGGTGATGGAGAAGAAGACCCGCAGCGGCCGGGCGCCGGCATCTCGAGCGGCCTCGATCAGGCTGGGTGACACCGCCGCGAATGCGGCCGACGGGATCCACGTCATGATCACCACGGTGCCGAGCATCTGCACGATGATCACGCCCAGCTGGGTTGTCATCAGGTGCATGGCGTAGTAGAGCACCGCGATCGAGGTGAACAATCCCATCTTCGGGAACGCGTTGGTGGCGAACAGGCCGAGCAGGATCACCCGTCGGCCGAGGAAGTTGCTGCGTCCCAGCGCGTAGGCGGCCGGCAGGCAGATCAGACAGGACAGGCCGGTGGCCAGCAAGGCGAATCTCAGTGACAGCAGGAACGGCGGCAGCAGGGGCGGAGCCAGTTCGTCGTGACCGCCGAAAACCGCTCCCCACCAGTGCATCGTCCAGGCCTGCGGTATCAGTGAAGGAGACTTCCACCGCTCCGCGAAGGCCGATAGACCCAGCCAGATCATCGGGCCCAGAATGAACAGCAGCAATGCAATGGCGGCGATCGCAACCCCGATCTTCGCCAACCAGCGCAGCGCGAGTCGGCCACCGACCGCCGGCGGTGCGGCGGCCTGGGGCGCGGTGTCGGATTCCGCGATTGCAAGGATCGTCATAGTTGCACTGCCGTCATAGTTGCACTGCCGTCATAGGTGCACCGCGGTCATAGTTGTACCGCCGACTGCCGCGATGCCCTGGCGTTGGCCCACACGTAGGCAGCGCCGATGCCGGCCGCCAGCACGAACATCACCACGGCCATCACCTGTGCCCACTGTGGGCGCATCGAACCGACATAGGCCTGCTGCAGCGCGACGCCGAGCATGTTGGGGGCGCTGGGGCCGATCATGTACGGCACCGTGAAGGAGCCCATCACGCCGACCCCGGTGAACGTAGCGACGATCACCGTGGGGATGGTGGCCATCGGCACCATCACCGACCAGATCGCCCGCGTCGGCGATGCGCCCGCGTCCCGGGCGGCGTCGATCAGCGCGTTCGGAACGGCCGCGAGTCCGGAGGAGATCAGCAGCACTGCAAACGGCAGCGACGCCCACACCTGGCCGATGATGATGCCAGGGGTGTGGTAGGAGAGCGTGGGAAAGCTGAAGCCGAGCAGCTTGCCAAGGCTACCGGGGAATCCGTTGGGCAGGTAGAACTTTCTGATGGCGTAGGCGCCGATCACCACCGGGATGAACAGCGGGATCACCGCGACGCCCGACACGAATCGCCCGAGCCGGTTCCCGGCCATCCTGGCGTACAGCGCGACCACCCAGGCCAGCACCAGCACAATCAGCACAGACATGACGGTTACCCAGATCGTGACGACCAGATCACGTTGAAACAGCGAGTCGGCGAACACCGCTCGATAGGCATCAAATGTTGGCGCCCAGCCCTTTGCGTCGAACGTCGACACCGACATCAGTGAGGCGATCGAGTTCAACCCTCCGGTGTACCCCAGGGTGAAGGCAACGCCGATGACGATCGGGATCCCGACGAAGACCAGCACCAGCAGGACGGGCGGTGATGCCATGGCCAGCATGGGCCACCGCACCCGGCCCCGGCGGTGCGCCAGGGCCGGGCCGGTCAGCGGTACGGCGCTCATCGGTGGCGTGTGTTCATCGGTGGGTCATCCGGGAACGGTGGACGTCCACTTGGTCTTCACGTCGGCCTGCATCTTCGAGCTCATGCTCGGCCGCAGAACCTGGGTGTCGACCCCGGCAAAGCCGCTCTGTGCGTCGGCCGGAAGCATGGTCAACGGGATGGCCGGGAAGCCGGAAATGGTGGTCACGATGGTGCCCTGCTGGGCGGGCTCCAGTACCCAGTTGACGAAAGCCTCGGCAGCCTTCGCATGCGTGGTGGTATTGACGATTCCCATGTACGCGGCGCCGCCGGTGAAGGATGGGTCGGAGATCTGGGACACCTTCCACTCCTTGCCGATCTGACCCTGGCTCTGCGCAGACAGGAACTGGTCGGACCAGACTGGCGCCATCTCGATCTCGCCGCTACCCATCAGGTTCAGCACTGCTTGATTGCCCTTGGGGTAGACGTTCTGATAGATCGACGGGGTCAGGCTCTTGAGTTCGGCCAGGCCCTGGTTCCAGGTGCTCTCCATGTCCGGCAGGTAGTCGGTCTGCATCTTGGCCAGATCGTCTGCGGAGATGTGGGAATCGATCACCGACTCGACGAAGGAGTAGCCCGAGCCACCGCTGTCCGGAGTGTTGTAGGTGAACTTGCCCGGGTTGGCGGTGATCCAGGTAAGGAGATCCTTGAGCGTCTTGGGCGGCGCAGTGACCTTGGTCGAGTCATAGGCCAACAGGACTGACGAGCCGCGGTAGGGGATGGCCGTGCCCTTGAACCGGGCCAGCGCCGTCTTGTCAACATTGGCAATGTTGGGGATCTCGGCCGCCGTCAGGGTCTGCATCAGCCCGGCCTGCGCGCCCGCCTCAGCGACAGAGTTGTCGGCCACGTCGATCGGCACTGCCTGCTTCTGCTGTATTGCCGCAGCAATCTTGGAGACGGTCAGGTTGGCGTTCACCGAGTGGGTGTCGAAGATGAAGTTGATCTTGATGTCTGGGCACACCTTGTTGAACGCCGGCAGCATTGCCTTCTGCCAGAGGTTCTGGATGTTGACGTCGCCGTCGGAGGAAAACGTCATGGTGTCGGCTGGGCCGCAGTCGATGGCGGCAGGCGTTCCACTACCGGATGAGGCTGGGGTGCTGGACGCGCCGCCTGCTGACGAGGACGGTGCCGCGCCGCTGCTGGACGCGCCGCCTGCTGACGAGGACGGTGCCGCGCTGGGCGACTGGTTGCTCGCCGGCGTTGTGGCTGGGCTGGAAGCCGCCGTTCCTGAGGAACTGCACGACGCCAGACTCGCGAGCAACGTGAACGCTGCTGCCGCCGTCAGTATTCGTTTCGATCGCATCGGGTCTCCGCTTCTGGTCGGGTGGCTGCCGAATCGGGTGAGGCTGTCGTTGAGGTGACCGTCCGATGGTGATCGGCGATGCAGGGCACCACCGACGGCCGATCGTGGCGATGGCTCGTGATCGGACGGTACATCGTCAGCGCCAGTCGGTGAAGATGTCCTGACATATCAATCCGGCTTCGATTTCGCGAGGTCTGGACAAATCGGTCGTATACCTGCTCGCTTGGGTGGGTCGGGGTCGTTTGCCGGTCGACACGGTTGGCCGCGGCCTCTGTCGTCGAGGCTGGATAGTGTGCATTTGTGAGCGACAAACCAGCCTCCGACACGACAGGGGGAGACATCCCCGCCGTGCCCCCACCCACGACCGTGCCGACGGATGCCGTGCCCTCGGACACGAAGCCTGCTGGCTCCGTGCCTGCTGGCTCCGTGTCTGCTGGCTCCGTGCCTGCTGACACCGCCCGGCGGCACTCGCTACTGGCCGAGGAGATCACCGACGCGCAGTTCCGCTACTACGTGTTGGACGCGCCGACATTGTCCGACGGCGAGTTCGACAAGATGCTCAAGGAACTGGAGTCGATCGAGGAACGATATCCGCCACTGGTCACCCCGGACTCGCCGAGCCAGCGGGTGGGCGGCGGATTCTCCACCGGCTTCGCTGCAGCCGGGCACCCCGAGCGGATGCTGAGCCTGGACAACGTCTTCTCCAGCGAGGAATTGGACGACTGGCTGGCCAGGACTGAGCGGGATGCGGGTGCTGCCGTCGGCTGGCTGACCGAGCTGAAGATCGATGGGTTGGCGATCGACCTGGTCTACCGGCACGGCAGGTTGGTGCAGGCGGCCACCCGCGGCGACGGCCGGGTGGGGGAGGACGTGACGTTGAACGTGCGGACCATCTCGGTGATCCCGGACCAGCTTCGCGACGACGGGGGGCACGACGTCCCCGAGTTGGTGGAAGTGCGCGGCGAGGTGTTCTTTCCGCTGGCCGGCTTCGAGGAGTTGAACGCCGAGTTGGTCGCCGCCGGGAAGGCGCCGTTCGCCAACCCGCGGAACTCTGCTGCGGGGTCGCTGCGCCAGAAGGATCCCAGGGTTACCGCTTCCCGACCCCTGTCCATGCTCTGTCACGGCATCGGCAAGCGGGTCGGCTTCGACATCCTGCGGCAGTCGCAGGCCTACGAACGGCTGCGGGCCTGGGGCCTGCCCGTCTCGGACCACAACCTGGTAGTGGGCACGTTCGCCGAGGTGCGGCAGCGGGTGGCCTACTGGGCCGAGCACCGGCACGACGTCGAGCACGGCATCGACGGCCTGGTCGTCAAGGTGGACGAGATCGCCGTCCAGCGTCGGTTGGGCAGCACGTCGCGAGCGCCGCGCTGGGCCATCGCGTACAAGTACCCGCCGGAGGAGGCCACCACACTCCTGAGGGACATCGCAGTGAACGTCGGTCGGACGGGCAGGGTGACGCCGTTCGCGGTGCTGGAACCGGTGCTGGTGGCTGGGTCGACGGTGGGCATGGCGACCCTGCACAACGCCCAAGAGGTGGCACGCAAGGGAGTGCTGATCGGCGACACAGTGGTGATTCGCAAGGCCGGGGATGTGATCCCGGAGGTGCTTGGTCCGGTGGTCGATCTGCGGGAGGGCCGCACCCTGCGCGAGTTCGTGATGCCTACCCACTGTCCCGAATGCGGTACCGAATTGCGCCCGGCTAAGGAGGGCGATGTCGATATCCGTTGCCCCAACGCGCAGTCTTGCCCCGCCCAGCTGCGGGAGCGGGTGTTCCACCTGGCCGGTCGCGGGGCGTTCGACATCGAGGGCCTTGGTTACGAGGCAGCCACCGCGCTGTTGACTTCCGGCGTGATCGACGACGAGGGCGACATATTCACTCTGGACGAGGACGCGCTGCTGCGAGTCCCGTTGTTCACCACCAAGGCGGGCTCGTTGTCCGCCAACGGCCGCAAGCTGCTGGACAACGTCGCCGAGCGCAAGTCCCAGCCGCTGTGGCGGGTGCTGGTGGCGCTGTCGATCCGGCACGTCGGTCCCACCGCGGCCCGGGCCCTTGCCCAGCATTTCGGGTCGTTGGAGGCGATCGAGGCCGCGTCCGGAACAGGAAACGAAGCTGATTCTGAAGCAGACTCTGAACCGGAGCATGAACAGACGGCAGGTGCCAGGGAGCTTGCTGCGGTGGACGGCGTCGGCCCCACCATCGCCGCTGCGGTAGCACGGTGGTTCACCGTCGACTGGCACCGTCAGATCGTCCAGAAATGGCGGGCGGCCGGAGTGCGGATGGCCGACGATGTCACCGACCGCCCGGAGCAGTCACTGGCAGGACTGACCGTCGTGGTCACCGGCTCGCTCGCCGGGCTTTCCCGAGACGAGGCCAAAGCGGCGCTGCTGGAACGCGGCGCCAGAGTCGCCGGTTCGGTCTCGGCCAAGACATCGTTCGTCGTCGTCGGCGAAGCGCCGGGATCCAAGTTCGACAAGGCCGTCTCGCTGAAGGTCCCGATCCTGGACGAGGACGGACTCCGGGTGCTGCTGGACGCCGGGCCGCAAGCAGCTCGGGCCGTCGCCCAGGTCGGCGACTGAACGGCTGTAGAGGGCCGGGGCAGGGGATGAGTGGCACTGCAGTCACCACCGGAAAGTGCGCGCGAGCACCTGTCTCCCGAGCGACACGAACCGCGCCACCGACCAGAGCGCTGCGGCGGCCCCGGTGGGCGGTCGGTATTTCGACGCAGTCGACTGGCGGGCCCGGGTGGCCCGGTGGAGAACCATTCAGGCGTCGGCTACCGAGCCCAGGTTCCCCTTGCCGCCGTTGTCTTCGATCATCCGGGATCGGCAGCGAGCAGCTCGTGCCGCTGTACCGCCGTTGTCCCGGCCGGAGCCGTCGGATCCGCTGGAGCCGCCGGAGCCGCGCGCCAGACTGGAACCGGCACGAGTCGATCCGGTGCAGGTCGCACAGGCGTCCGCAGCGTCCGAACCTTCAGGAGAAGTCCCGCCCGTCGGATGTTCACCAAGTCGATGGCGCCCACCGGCGACTGCCGTTGCGCGGTCATCGGGGCCACTACTCGCACGGCGGCGGATGCCCGGCGTTTGGCTCTCAGCGCGACGAGCGTCCCGATGATCAGCGCGGACATCGGGATGGTTACGCAGATCACCGAAATCTCACGTATCGGAATCGCGAAGATCAACCAGAGCACTTGGTTCAGAAGATTCAGCAGCAGGCCCGCTGAGGACACCGCGAGAACGTCGTCGGTCCGCCGGATCGCTACCAGCTGGGCAAGCGCCCCGGCAATGTCGGGCACCAGGATTACCGCGGCGAATGCCACCGGCCCGGCAACCACATCGGCCCCGAACGCCACGGCGGTCGCTGCCGCCGGCAGCCCCCAGACCCACCCGAAGGTCAAGCGCCGCGCGCGCCACAGTTGCCACAGCACGCCGGCGGAAGTCACCGCCAACAGCGCGTTCGGCCAGATGAGCTGTGCGCGCGCGGTCAGCAGACCGTGCGCGCACCAGGCGATTCCGGCCACCAGCATGGTCTGCCAAGCGAGCAGTGAGACACCGGAAACCGAGCGGGTTGCCGCAATCCGGTACCCCTGGGGCAGTGCCAACAACGCGCTACACAGCGCAGCAACCCAGCCGATGGCATCCACCACGGACACAGCCGACTCCACTCACGACCCACGCCACATGCCGTCTCGGGTGGGCCGGCAGTCACCATGATAGGACGTCAGCGCAGGTGACCCCAGCTCGCCCGATACCATCGGCCGGCGCGGTGCGCGACTTGATGGTCACGCTGATCCTGCCCGGCGGCCCCGTCGGTCCGGTGCCGGCGCAAGCAGTAGCCCGTCTGACGCAAGTACTGATATTCAGCGACCCGATCATCGTGCCGTGGGTACCCCTGGTCGCGCGGGTCATCGCGCCCCGGGTGGGCTCAGCGATTGGCACCTGCAGCGAGCCGAGGCGACCATGATTCGGGTCTGGGCGACCCCCGCCCGCTCGAGTCTTGTCCACCGGTCAGGGATCGGTGCGCGGGGTTGGCAACGATCTCGGATACCGCGGCTCGGCTCACTTGGCCGATGCGATCAGGGTGGCTGCGATGACAATGTTCTTGGTGCTGACGTCGTTAGGACCGTAGCCGCAGGTGATGATGTCCAGGTCGACAGTGCTCGGACAACTCGGTTGCACCGCGGGGCCGCCGTGTTTAGGTGAGCTGGCCACTGCGCAAACCCGGTAGGTCAGCGTTGCGGCGGAGGTTGTTATCACGGCGACGTCACCTGGCTGCACGGTATAACCGCCACCTGGTGTTTCCTGGACCGCGCTGAATGGGCAGATATGGCTTCTGCAGGCGTGGCCGTAGACATAGGTGATTCCCTTCGCGGGGGAGGTGGGGAAGCTGGCGTTGCGGACCCAAATGGATGTGTCGCTCCAGTCGCAGCCCGCCGGCACGTCTCCGTGGTTCTCGACGTCGCCCGGGCCGGCCCAGGGGCAACCAGCGGGTTCGGGTGGATTCACGATTGCCGCGTCCGCGGAGACGGTCATTGGGCTGACGACCGCACTCAGCGTGCCGACCTGTCGGGTCGTCAACACGATGGTGAAGACCTCGGGGCCGTCGGGTGCGGGCGCAGAGGTCCGCGGGACGGTGACGGTGACGGCAGGGGGGGAGGACGTCGACGGTTCGGTCGTAGCGGAGTCGCTTTGGGTGGTAGTGGCCGGCGGCTCCGGTGCAGGGGAGTCGCTTTGGGTAGCGGTCGTCGGCGGCCCGGTCGGGTGCGGGGCGAGGGCGCGGGTTGCCGTCGGGCCGGTCGATTCCGGAGTGTCGGGGCTCGAGCCGCTGTGCTGGCAGCCTGTTGCCAGCACAGCGGTCACGACCAGAACAACAGCGGCGATGTGCCTACGCGTGCCCACCTGATCTCCGACGCAGCCTGGGAAGTAGGAACCCGCAGAGCGACGTGTGTCTGACTTTGCGATAGGGAATCGTGTTTGATTAGCCAACATCGTCGGGGTCCTTGTTGGGTTGATGATGCCGGTCTTGGCGGTGCCAGGCAAGCCTGCGGATGCGGGCTTGTTGGAGCCCGGCCTGACGAGCTGTGCAGATGGCCTGACCTCGTCCTTCGTGTTCGTCGTTCGGGCAGAGGTACCCGATGCCCTGGTGGAGCCGGATCCCGTTGTAGTGGTCGCGGGCTACGGCGAGTTCGGCGCGTAGGGTGGCCGGGTCTCGGATCGCCAACGGGTGCGGGTACTCGGCCTTCAGGTGTCCGTTCAGGCTGTCGATCCACGCCTGATCGGGTGGTATGCCGGGGCGGCCGAATTGCTGGGCGATCGCGCACATGGCCATGGACTCCCGGGTCGATCCGTGGTGGCCGTATCGACCCGGCGGGGGACTCGGCCACCTTATCCCAACCGCCTTCCCCCTCGACCAACATCAACTTCACGGCCAGCTCCTTGGCCGTCTCGGACAGCCGGGCGACCTCGGCCCTGGCCAGCTCCAATTCGTAGTCCTGTTTGCGGGCCTTCACCCGGGGCTTGGACTCGGCCAACGCGGCCTCCTGATCGCCGGCGTCCCGGCCACCAGGCGCGGTGAGTTGCTCGTCGCAAGCGAAGCCGACGACGCACAACCGGCGCACACCGGCGCTTGATCAGCGCACAATGGAACCGAGAGGGTGGTGGCGCGATGATTGAGAACTCGCTGCCTGATGCGGGCGTTGCGCAACTGCGCAGTGCACTGTCGCCGGTCGTCACAGTCGGACGGGATTTCCTCGCCGGCCGCGTCGATGTCAACAGTATGACGAGCACCATGGTGCGGGCCGTGCGGGAATACTACGAGGCCGAAAATGCCCACAGCAACAGTGCCGACCACGCCGGTGAGCCGGTGGCCGGGCCACCGACCGCTGAAGCAGCGCGCCGGGAGTCGCGAGAGTTGCAAGCCGCGTTGGCCGAGGTGCATACATGTGGGTCAGGTTTCCGCGCTCAGCGCTGCGACGCTGACTGCGTAGTCCGAACCATGTCGCAGATCGTGCAGGATTTCGGCGACCTTGCCCCAGCCGACGCTGCGCGATGAGCGGTGCGTGTCGGCGCGGTGTGCTCCAACGGGCAGCCGACACCCGAAGTAGTCCCCGCCAACTTCCGCGATGCGAATCCGTGCGCGATGCGAATCCGTGGTGGACAAGTGGGCTCGCGTTCTGGGGTCGACAGCGGTGTTCGGCCCGCGGGATTCGAGGCTCGTGACGTGTAGCCACTGCCCTTCGTGCAGGATCAGCGCCTGACCCGGAGGAACGTCGATCTTGCCGGAGGGGCGGGTTTCGCGGCAGCCCCGCTGGACCTTCGCCGGATATGCTGGGCTACTGGCCGGTAACAATCGGGCATTCACACCACTGGGGGGCGGGCATGCTCGAGACCGATCTCGCAGTCTTCGACCTGCACGGTCATGCTGTCGCCTACGACGACCGCGGGGCAGGACCACCCGTTGTGCTGGTCCACGGATTGATGTCCTCACACCGGACGTGGTCCGCTCAGATCCAGCGGCTGAGCCACTCGCACCGCGTGATCGCCGTCGACTTGCCCGGCCACGGCTCGTCGGGCAAGCCCGACGGTGACTATTCCCTCGGCGCGCACGCCGCCGTGATTCGCGACTTGATAGACGAACTGGGCGTCGGGCCGGTGACGCTCGTCGGCCACTCCTACGGAGGCGGCGTCGCACTCCAGTTCGCTTACCTCTTCCCGGAGCGCGTTGATCGTCTTGTCCTGGTGAGCAGCGGCGGCCTTGGCCGCGATGTCAACGCGGCGCTTCGCGCGGCCACCCTTCCAGGTAGCGAGTTCGTTCTGCCCGTGTTGGCCTCTGGGCCGGTTCGCGCGGTCGGCGCTCGGGTGCTGGAGCTGTGGCGGCGGGCCGGGTTGCCGCCGATCAGCGCGAGCACTTCGGCGGCGTGGAACGATCTGGCGAGCCTTGCCGACCCGGAGGCTCGGCAAGCATTCCTGGCGACCAGCCGGGCCGTCATCGACCTTGGCGGGCAACGGGTGAGCGCGACCGGTCGACTGGCTGCGCTCCAAGGGCGGCCCGCGTTGTGGATCTGGGGAGGCCGGGACCGGATCATTCCCGCCGCCGGCGCCGTTGATACGGTCCGGGACCTGGCCGGAAGCCGCATCGAGGTCTTCGACCGGTCCGGACACTTCCCGCATCTTGACGAGCCGGAGCGGTTCGGTGCGGTGTTGTCCGAGTTCATGGAATCCACCTAACTGACGCGTCGTTCGAGCCAGACAGTCCCGGTTGGCCGTCTCCTGGATCTGCACGGGCGTCCCGCCGGCTTGCCTGTGGTACGGAATGCACCAGGCCGGCCCCGGCCGCGCAGCCGCAAAACGCGCCAAATCAATTGCACCGAAAGGTTGACGAACCCGAATCAGGCGCGCAGATGCCGCTTTGGTTCAAGCAGTCCTGGGCGAGCTCGTGGACGCGCAGAAGTGGTCAAGGTGAGGCTCACCGGCATTCACGGTGGCCGTGGCGGGTGTGTCGTGATGCGGCGGCCTGACCTGTGGGGCGGGTGGGTTCGGCAGGTATGAGATCACTGCGAACCGGCGCAGCTTGCTGGGCTTGTCCTGCTGCTGTTCGGCGCCGGGATCATCCGAGGTTCAGCAGTACCAAGCCGGCCACAACGCCGACCGCGGCGACCACCTTGACCCGGCCGAACCTCTCGCCGAACCAGATGCTGCCGATAATGGCGGCGAACAGCACGCTGGTCTCCCGCAGCGCCGCGACCAGCGCGATGTTGCTGCGGCTTTGTGCCCAGAGCACGGCGCCGTAGGCGGCGACGGACAGTAGCCCACCGGCCAGGCCCAGCCGGGCATGCCGTCGCATCCGGCCCGGCAGGCCCGACCCGGCAAGAAGACGGCAGGCAAGCAGCAGCATCGGGCCTTGGAGCAGGAACAGCCACGCCGCATAGGCGAAAGGGTCACCGGACCGGCGGACCCCGACGCCGTCTACCAGGGTGTAGGCGGCGATCACGACCCCGGTGGCGATCGCCGGCCACAGGCCGTCCCCGCGATGCGGCATCCCGTACAGCAGGACCAGGCTGCACAATGCGCCGGCCAGCACCGCGACGCCCACCAGCTGCGCCGGGTGCAGGGACTCGTGCAGCACCGTCACGGTGATTACGGCCACCAACGCCGGCGATATCCCGCGGGCCAGCGGATAGACGCGGCCGAACTCGCTCCGGGCGTAGGCGGCCGTCAGCAGCAGCAGGTAGACCGCCTGCAGGACCGCCGAGGTGATCAGGTACGGCCATGCCGCTCGCGCAGGTACCGGCAACACCATTGCGCCGGCCGCACCGCACACGAGGCAGGCCAGCCCGATCAGCGCGGAGGCCACCAGGCGGTCGGGGATCGCCTTGGCAATGGCGTTCCAAGTCGCATGCACCACCGCCGAGAGCAGTACGACCAACGCGACGAGCGCGCTCACCGCGGGGGTTCGCTACCGACCGTGCCGCCGGCACCGGTCGCCGGATGGTCAGCGGTCCGTGACCCGAACGGCCGGCCGAAAGCGCCCGCGGCTCGGTCGGTGTCGACGCCGAGGAATGTCAGCACTTCGGCATGGATATCAGCCTGCTCCAGCTGCTCCGGTATCGGATGGTCGAGCATTCCGCAGCCGGCTATCCATGCAGTCCGCTCGGCATCGGTGTCGCCGCCGTGCCCACCGGCTTCCCGATGCCCGTGATCGGTGGCCACCACCACCGCCCACCGCTCCGAGTCCCACCGCGGTCGATCCCGCAGGGCGGACAGCACGCGGCCCAGCCGTTCGTCGGACCGTTCGACTGCGGCGCGATAGCTGCGACCCGTGCCGAGCACATGTGCCACTACGTCGGGCAGGCCGAAGTAGATGAACGCCGCCGCGACGTCGCCGTTGCACAGCGTCGCGGCCGCATGCTCGGCCACCCGGTCATCGGCCTCCTCCCACCCGGCGATGTCGACCTCGAGATCGGTCTCGGCCGGCAGGTATCCACCGCCCCGGAAGAGCGGTCCGCAGCCCACCGCCCGGACCAGCGGCGGCCAACTCACCCCCGCGTAGGTGCGGTCCGACGCCGCGGCGATGCGACTGAGGAAGTCGGCGGCGCCCCGGCCGGGCGTGTCATTGTCGCGGACACCGTGGCGCTCGGACAGCAGCCCGGTAGCGATCGTCGCCCAGACCGGGCCGGAGATTGACGGGTTGGCATCGTTGACCCGGACCGGCAGTAGGAATCCTGCCGATTCGATTGCGTCCAGCGTCGGTGTAGCGACAGCGCGCAGCACATCGAATCGGACGCCGTCGATACCGACCACCAGAACGTGCCGGGTGTCGTCCACGTTCGCTCCGGTGCTCGGTCAATCCTGGTGTCCGGTCGACGGTATTCCCAATCGCCGGCCCGGACCCACTGGGCGTGACTCGGGCCGTCCAGGCGACGCATCCGGCCACCTCAGGCATTGGATACTCTCGCCGCATGACGTCAGACGCTCCCGACTTCGACCCGGTCGACTTCGACCCGGCCGGCGTCGGCTTCGACCCTGGCGACCCCGACTTCATCGCGGACCCGTACCCGGTATTCGAGACCATGCGAGACATCGGGCCGGTGCTGCACTATCCGCCGCGGGACCTGTTCCTGCTCACCCGTTTTGCCGACGTGAGCGCGGCACTACGCGACCGGCGGCTCGGCCGGGCCTACCTGCACCGGTACACCGCCGATGAGTTCGGCTACCCCGATCCGGATCCCCGCTGGCAGCGGTGGGCACGGTCGGAGCGCTACTCGCTGCTGAACCTGGAGCCGCCGGACCACACCAGGATCCGACGGCTGGTGACCAAAGTGTTCACTGCGCGGGCAGTCGCGGGCCTGCGCCCACAGATCGAGGAGGCATCGGCGACGTTCCTGTCCGCTGCCCTCGGCGGAGGTACTGCGGATCTGATCGCCGACTACGCGCAGCCCTATTCGGTGTCGGTGATCTGCGCGCTGCTCGGAGTACCGGACACGGACGGGCCGCGGCTACTCGACTGGTCGCACGCCATCGTGAAAATGTACGAACTGGCGGCGGTGGACACCGAGCGGGAACGCGCCGAGCGGGCCGCGGCCGAGTTCATCGACTACGTCCGCGATCTGGTGGCGTTTCGCCGCAGCACACCCCAGCAGGATCTGATCACCGAACTGGTGCAGGTGGCGGATGAGGGCGACCGGCTGACCGAGGACGAGATCGTCTCCACCGTCATCGTTCTGCTGAATGCCGGCCACGAGGCGACAGTGAACACGTTGGGCAACGGCATGCGCGCCCTGCTGACCCACCCCGACCAGTGGAACAGGATCATCTCCGGTGAGGTCGACCCCTTGACCGCGGTGGAGGAGATGGTTCGCTGGGATTCGCCGCTGCAACTGTTCGAACGGTGGGTACTCGAGGATGGCGTCCAGCTTGGTGGCCGAACGTTCTCGGTCGGTGAGCGGGTCGGCATGCTGTTCGGCTCGGCGAACCGCGACCCGGACAGGTTCCCCGATGCCGCGGCATTCGACATCGGCCGCGGCGACGCCACCCACATCGGCTTCGGTGGCGGCGTGCACTTCTGCATCGGCGCTCCGCTGGCTCGGCTGGAGCTGGCGACCTCAATTGCCCAGCTGCGGGACCGGGTACCTGGAATCCGGATCACCACGGAACCCGCGTACCAGCCGTACTTCGTCATCCGCGGACTCCGCGAACTGCTGGTTTCTGGGTCACTGCAAAGCGGGTGACAGTCAAAACCTCGGCCGAACTACCCGGATTTGCCGGCGAGATGACCGGTGGCGCGGCGGACCACCGTGGCTGCCATCCCGGCGAGGTGAGCCAGCCTGGCCACCTCGGCCTCGCGCATCGCGGGTCCCCCCGGCCGGCCGATCATCACCACCACGTCGGGTGAGCCCAGGGGGGCCGCGGCCAGGTGGGTGTCCAGTGCCTGCCAGGCGGCCGGTACCCAGCTGGCCGCCTGGTCAAGGACGGCCGCCCGGGACATCGGAAGCATGTCCGGCGCCGTGTGCGACAGATCTGGTGCTCCGCCACCGGACGCGAGGACCTTCATGTGAGCGATGCCGTCGGCCCGCACCACCACCGCCCAGCCGGCTCGCAGAACCTGCGGGAGCAACTCGGCCAGGGTCGCGACGGCCTGCGCGGGCCGAGCGGCCAACGCTTCGACAAGTTCCCACTCACGGTGGGCGCTGGCCACCCCCGGATCGGGCCTCACCGATTCCACCCGCACGCCTCGAACGGACTCGGCAGCAGTGATCAGCACGTCAGGCTGGCGTCCGCTCGGAAGTTCGACGACGATGTCGTCGACTGCACGCCCACCCCGTCGTTCGACGATGTCCATTGCCAGGATGTCGCCGTCGACCAGGCCGATCGCAGTTGCTACGGCGCCCAGGGCGCCCGGCCGGTCGGGCAACTCCACTCGCAGGACGTACGACCTCGAATGCACTGGGCACACTCCTTGGCACACTTCTGGGAACAGCCCCGGTCCGGGGCGTCGTGCCCGGCATGGGTCCATTGTGATCCGCGGCGGGACGGTGCAAGCCCGCGACTGCCCGCAACGCCGGTCCGATCCGCACCGCCAGTAGGATCGAACGATTCCACCACTTCTGATGCCAACCGCTTCTGATGTCAACTGAATCGAATTTCTTGGGAGGACCGTGTCCAGCGCTGCAGTGCCGCACTCGCCGACGATGCTGACCCGCGAGGATGTCCGGCATCTGGCACACCTGGCCAGGCTCGAAGTCACCGAGGAAGAGGTCGGCCGCTACGTCGATCAGCTGGGTGTCATCTTGGATTCGGTTGCCGCGGTTACGGAAGTGGCTGCGGGCGACATCGAGCCGACCAGCCACGCGGTGCCCCTGACGAACGTATTCCGCGAGGATGTGACGCTGCCCGGTCTGACCAGACAGCAGGCGCTTGCCGCTGCGCCGTCTGTCGAGGACGGACGGTTCCGGGTGCCGCAGATCCTGGGGGAGGAACAGTGACACTGACTGGGGCAGGATCTGATCTCACCCGGCTGACCGCTGCGCGGCTCGCGGAGCTGATTGCCTCCGGCGAGGTATCCGCCGTCGAGGTGGCCAGGGCGCACCTGGACCGGATCGCCGCGGTGGACGGCCCGGCCGACTCCGGGGTGCATGCCTTCCTGCACGTGTCGACCGAGTCCGCGCTGGCGCAGGCGGCCGCGGTGGACCGGGCGCGGGACGCAGGTAAGGCACCAGCATCGCCGTTGGCCGGGGTGCCGCTGGCGCTGAAAGACATCGTGGTGCAGGCCGGTGTGCCGGCCACCGCAGGCTCGAAGATCCTGCAGGGCTGGATTCCACCGTACGACGCGACGGTCACCCGCCGGTTACTGGAAGCCGGAATCGTCATCCTGGGCAAGACGAACCTGGACGAGTTCGCGATGGGCAGCTCCACCGAGAACTCCGCGTACGGGCCGACCCGAAACCCGTGGGACTTGACCAGGATCCCCGGCGGTTCGGGCGGCGGCTCGGCGGCGGCGCTGGCCGCCTTCGAGGCGCCGCTGGCCATCGGCACGGACACCGGCGGTTCGATCCGGCAACCGGCCGCCGTCACCGGCACCGTCGGCGCCAAGCCCACCTACGGCGGCGTGTCCCGGTACGGGGTGATCGCGCTGGCCTCCTCGCTGGACCAGCCGGGGCCGTGTGCCCGCACCGTGCTGGACACCGCGCTGCTGCACGAGGTGATCGGCGGGCACGACCCGCGGGATTCCACCTCGATCCCGCAGCCGGTGCCTGCCGTGGTCAACGCAGTGCGCCGCGGTCAAGCCGACGGCGTGGCCGGAATGCGCATCGGCGTGGTGACCGAACTCGGCGGCGAGGGCTACCAGCCCGGCGTTCTGGAGTCGTTCACCGCCGCGGTGCAGACGCTGCGGGATGCGGGGGCCGAGGTCGTCGAGGTCTCCTGCCCGCACTTCACCTACGCGCTGGCCGCGTACTACCTGATCCTGCCCAGCGAGTGCTCCTCGAACCTGGCCAGGTTCGACGCCATGCGCTACGGACTCCGGGTGGGTGATGACGGCACCGCCTCTGCCGAGCAGGTGATGGCGGCGACCCGCGGCGCCGGTTTCGGCGCAGAGGTCAAGCGCCGCATCATCTTGGGTACCTACGCGCTGTCGGCCGGCTACTACGACGCCTACTACGGATCCGCGCAGAAGGTCAGGACGCTGATCAAACAAGACTTCGAGGCGGCCTTCGGCCAGGTCGATGTGCTGGTCTCGCCATCGTCACCGCTGACCGCGTTCAGGCTAGGGGAGAAAGTCGACGATCCGATGGCGATGTACCTCAACGACCTGGCCACCATCCCCGGTTCGCTGGCAGGCATTCCGGCGATGAGTGTGCCCAGCGGGTTGGCCAGCGACACCGGGCTTCCGGTGGGGCTGCAGATCATGGCACCGGCACTGGGCGAAGTAGCGATGTACCGGGTAGCTGCCGCGTTCGAACAAGCCTTTAACGATGCCAATGGCGGGCCGATCCTGGACCGGATCCCGAGCCTGGAAGCGGGCAGCAGATGAACACGCCTCCGTTGATGGACTATGACGACGCCATCGCAGCCTTCGACCCTGCGCTCGGGCTGGAGGTGCACGTGGAACTGGGCACCGCCAGCAAGATGTTCTGTGGCTGCCCCACAGCATTCGGCGCCGAGCCCAACACGCAGGTGTGCCCGGTGTGCCTGGCGCTGCCCGGCGCGATGCCGGCCGTCAACCATCGAGCCGTCGAGTACGCGATCCGTATCGGCCTGGCGCTGAACTGCACCATCGCAACGTGGTGCCGGTTCGCCAGGAAGAACTACTTCTACCCGGACATGCCCAAGAACTTCCAGACCTCCCAGTACGACGAGCCGATCGCCTACGACGGCTACCTGGACGTCGAGGTCGGCGGCGAGACCGTGCGGATCGAGATCGAGCGGGCGCACATGGAGGAGGACACCGGAAAGTCACTGCACGTCGGTGGCTTGACCGGGCGTATCCAGGGCGCGGAATACTCGCTGCTGGACTACAACCGGGCAGGAGTGCCGCTGGTGGAGATCGTAACCAGGCCGGTTCTGGGCACCAAGGCGTCGGCACCGGAAGTGGCCCGCGCCTACGTGGCGACACTGCGGGACCTACTGTCCTCGCTGGGCGTGTCCGACGTGCGGATGGACCAGGGCTCGCTGCGCTGCGATGCGAACCTCTCGCTGGCCCGGGCGGGCGATCCGGAACTGGGCACCAGGACCGAGACGAAGAACGTGAACTCGCTGCGCAGCGTCGAGCGGGCGGTTCGCTACGAAATCTGCCGCCAGGCCGGGGTACTGACCGGCGGCGGCCGGGTGGTGCAGCAGACCCGTCACTTCGACGAGTCGACCGGGACCACAGCCGCCGGTCGATCGAAGGAGACCGCCGAGGACTACCGGTACTTCCCGGAGCCGGACCTGGTGCCGCTGGCGCCTTCTCGCGAATGGGTGGAGCAGATACGGGCGGGGCTGCCCGAACTTCCCTGGGTACGCCGGTCCCGGCTGCAGGCCGAGTGGGGCTACACCGACCTGGAGATGCGCGACCTGGTGGCGGCCGAAGGGGTCGACCTGGTGGCGGCGACGGTGGCCGCCGGCGCTGGGCCTGGCGACGCGCGGTCCTGGTGGGTGTCCTATCTGGGGCAGCAAGCCAACACCCGCGGGGTGGCGTTGGCTGAGCTGTCGATCACCCCGGCGCAGGTCGCCAGGGTGATCGCGCTGGTCGGTGACGGATCCCTGACGACCAAGCTCGCCCGCCAGGTGGTGGACGGGGTGTTAGTGGGAGAAGGCGATCCGGACGAGGTCGTCGCAGCCCGCGGCCTGACGGTGGTGTCCGACGACTCGGCATTGCAGGCGGCGGTGGACCAGGCGCTTGCCGCTCAGCCGGATGTCGCGGACAAGATCCGCGGCGGCAAACTGCAGGCGATCGGCGCGATCGTCGGTGCGGTGATGAAGACCACCCGCGGCCAGGCGGATGCGGCCCGGGTGCGAGAGCTGGTGCTGCGCACCCTGGGTTCACCCGGCTGATCCCGGAATCGCCTTAGTTTCGTGACGCCCGCTGTCGGCGATCCCGGGCGCATCGATCGCCGCTGCGTGCCTCCGGACCATGGGCTGGGAGCTTCGATCTGCCGCCCGTCGGGATCAGCGCCCAGTCGCGCCCGCTGCCGTCAGTTCAGCACGTCCTGTCGCGCTGCGATGAACGCGTCTACGCACGCTTGTACCTGGTCGGGGCTGTGAGCGGCCGAGAGCTGCACCCTGATCCGTGCCTTGCCCTGTGGCACGACAGGAAAGGAGAAGGCCACCACGTAGATGCCGCGCTGCAGCATCGCCTGGGCAATACCGCCGGCGACGGCCGCGTCACCGAACATCACCGGCACGATCGGATGATTGCCGGGCAGGAGGTCGAAACCCGCAGTCGTCATCAGCGACCGGAAGAGTGCCGCGTTTGCGTGCAATACCTCCCGTGGGCTGGAACCGCCGGTGAGCAACCGCAGTGCCGTCGCAGATCCGGCGACCACCGCCGGTGGCACCGAGTTGGAGAACAGGTACGGCCTGGACCGTTGACGTAACAGCTCCACGATCTCGGCCCGCCCGGAGACGTAGCCGCCGGAGGCGCCGCCGAGGGCCTTGCCCAAGGTTCCGGAGATCAGGTCCACCTCGTCCTGCACACCGAACAGTTCCGGCGTGCCGGCCCCGGTCTGCCCGAGCACGCCGACGGCATGAGAGTCGTCGACCATTACCAGGGCGTGGTGTTCGGCGGCCAACTGGCAGATTTCGTCGAGCGGCGCGAGATACCCGTCCATGGAGAAGACTCCGTCGGTGACGATCAGCCGGCGCCGGGCCCCCGCGGCGTCGACCAGTCGGGCGCGCAGGTCGTTCATGTCTCGGTTGCGGTAGCGGTAGCGGGTTGCCCGGCACAGCCGGATCCCGTCGATCAGTGAGGCGTGGTTCAGTTCATCGGAGATCACCGCGTCGCCCTCGTCGAGTAGCACCTCGAAGGTGCCGCCGTTGGCGTCGAAGCACGAGGAGTACAAGATGGTGGCGTCGGTTTGCAGGAAGTCGGACAGGGCCGATTCCAGCTGCGCGTGCGGTGTCTGGGTGCCGCAGATGAACCGCACGCTGGCCATCCCGAAGCCCCACTGGTCCAATGCCTGGTGCGCCGCCGCGATCACCTCCGGATGCTCGGCAAGGCCCAGATAGTTGTTGGCGCAGAAGTTCAGCAGCTCCACTCCACCGACCTGAACTCGCGCTCCTTGCGCGCTACCCAGGATGCGCTCGTCCTTGTACAGACCAGCTGCCCGGATCTGCTCCAGCGTCGCGGTCAGTTCCGCCCGCGTGGTGTCGTCCATTGCGCTCCTGCCCGCTAGTCGACGTCCGCCTCACGTTCGCAACTGGCGGCGCCACGTCATCCTGCTGTGATTGCATCCGCTGTCCTGATCAGATCATCAGATCCCCGCCGTTGATGTCCAGACTTGCCCCGGTGATGTATCCGGCCTCGTCCGAGCACAGGAAGGCCACCAGCGAGGCCACCTCCTGCGGGCGTCCCAGCCGGGGGATCGGGAAGCTGCGGGCGTACGAATCGATCGCCGCCGGGTCGATCGTGTCGCGCACCATGTCGGTGTCGATCAGTCCTGGGCAGATCGCGTTCACCGTGATCCCCCGCGCAGCTACCTCCTTCGCCAGGTGCCGGGTCAACCCCAAGATGCCGGCCTTGGCCGCCGTGTAGTGGGCCCCACCGATGGTGGACACGTTCTTGCCCGCAGTGGACGACAAGTTAACGATCCGTCCCCACCCGGCGGCGCTCATCGGCGCCAACGCTCGCTGCGAGACCAGGAACGTGCCCTTCAGATTGACTCCGATCACCAGATCCCATTCGGCCTCAGAGATGTCCGGCACCGCCGTCCCGCGCAGCACGCCCGCGTTGTTCACCACGATGTCCGGTCGGCCGCCCGCCTCGATGATCGCCGCGAACATCCCGTCGACGCTGGCGGGATCCGTGACGTCGCCGGCCACGCCGACGGGATCGTCCGAAACGGCCCGCAACTCGGCCAGCACGCCGTCCAGCGCGCGACGGTCCAGATCATTGACGAACAGCCGGGCGCCACGCTCGGCCAGGGCCAGCGCGATTGCCCGGCCCATACCGCGTGCCGCGCCGGTGACCAGCGCCGACCGCCCGGCGGCCGGCTTGTCGGCGGCTGGGGCACCCTCGTTCTGGCTCTGCGACATCCCACGCTCCTCATCGTCCCGGTGCCACCGGCTGAGTCCATGATAATCAACTGATGACGTAGATTATCGAAAATTGGGTACAACATCGCTTGTAGTGAGAGCCTACAACAGTTACGGTCATTATCGAGTAGTTGTCACTGAACCTTAGGGGACTGTATGCGGGTTGCGAATCTTGGCGGGCGCCTCGTGTTGGTGACCGACGCCGGCGCCGTCGACGTCGAGCGAGCCAGCGAGGGCCGGTTCGGTTACAACGTTGCAGCCGTGTACGAGTGCTGGCAGGAGTTCCAGGGGTGGGCACGTGCCGCGATCGACAGGGCCGACGCCCAGGACTATGACCCGGCGATGCTCCAGGCTCCGTCGCCGCGTCCGCGGCAGGTGTTCGCGGTGGGACTGAACTATGCGACGCACGTGAACGAGGCGGGTTTCGTGCTGCCTGAGTCGCCGGTGGTGTTCACCAAATTCCCCTCCTGCATCGTCGGTCCGTACGGGGACGTCGAACTGCCCAGCGGCAACGTGGACTGGGAGATCGAACTCGTCGCGGTGGTCGGCACGGCGGGCTACCGCATCGCACGGGGCGACGCGTGGGGGCACATCGCTGGGCTCACGGTCGGCCAGGACTTTTCCGAGCGGGTGGTGCAGAGCCTGGGCAGCGCGCCGCAGTTCAGTATCGGCAAGTCCTATCCGGGATTCGGCCCGACCGGGCCCTGGTTGAGCACGCCGGAGGAGTTCGACGACCTGGCCGACATCGAGTTGCACTGTCAGATCAACGGTCGGACTGTGCAGCACGACCGCACGCGCGCCCTGATCTTCCCGATTCCGGTTCTGGTGGAGTGGATCTCGGACAAGTGCCGACTGTTCCCGGGCGATCTGATCTTTACCGGTACACCGGCAGGTACCGGTGCGGGACAGGATCCGCCCACGTATCTGGAGCCCGGCGACGAGGTAGTCAGCACGATCAGCGGGATCGGCGCGATGAGGAACCACTGTGTGCTGCGCCAGTGACTGCATCCCCTCCAGCGAGAGCCGGCGCTTGATGGCGGGGAGCGGAACTCGCGCCCGGCGATCGGCGCTGGACGGGAGTGCGCGCAGTCTCGGACGGGCGGCTCTCGGCGGGCTCCGCGAGCGGGGCTCCGTCGGTGGAGAACTGACCGCTGGCGAGCACAGCATTCGTCGTGTACTCGATGTGACGCGCCAGCAGCGCCACCCCGCCATCGATGTCGCGATTGATCGCAGCGTGCGCCAGCGCTCGGTGCTCGCCAGGGATGTCCCGGCCCTGCTCGCCACCGACACGGCGCGACCAGCGGCGGTAGACCTCCGATGCGTCGCGCAGCGTCGCCGCGAACTCGCGGAGCCGACGGTTGGGGCAGGCGGCCAGCAGGCTCCGGTGAAATTCGGTGTGCGCTGTCGCCCACTCTTCGTTCACCTGATGCGCGTCCCCGTCGATCAGCTGAGGAGTCCCGTCCAGCACGTGATGGGCGGCCACCAGTCGCGCCTCCCAAGCCAGGTCGCCGGCCTGCATCGCCTTGCGGAATACGAGCGTCTCGATCTCCACGCGCGCCTCGGTCAGATCGTTCAGGTCCTCAGGAATCACCGGCGTGACATGGAAGCCTTGCTGCGGCTGCGATACCACCAGTCGCTGTTCTGCCAGTCGGGTCAGTGCCTCGCGCAGCACCCCCATGCTCGAGCCGTATCGAGCGCCGAGTTCGTTGAACAGCAACCGCTGGCCCGGCAAGAGCCTGCCGGTCAGGATGTCGCTACGGATCTGCTGGTACGCGCGCTCCGCGCGGGTGCCGTTCTCAGCCATGGGCGAGATTGTACGCCCTGCATCGAGAATCATCATAAGTTTCGAAAAATGTTTGACAAGTCGACAATCGTGTTCTCATACTGCTGTGTACCTATCGCCACTCCTGGTCCCTCGCTCATACGTGGACGTGATGATGTCAAGCAGTGACAGCGCGATCCGCCTGGTCGAGGTGTTCGTCGTCGAGTGTTCGGTATCGCTGCCGGCCGGGCCTTCCGTTGCCACCTATACATCCAGGTCATCCATCCTGCTGCGGCTCGAGGACGGGGACGGGACAGTCGGATGGGGCGAGACCTACCGACGGACCGGCACTGCTGCGGTGTTGGCGGAAGTAGCCGAATCAGTGCTGGGAGCGCAGCCGGGTCAGGCTCTGCAGCTGATGGACCGATTGGCCCGCTTGGTCCCGGACCGGTACGCGCTCAGCGCGTTGTCCATCGCGGTCGACGACCTGCGTGCGCGGCAGGCCGGCGTCCGAGTCGCCGACCTGTACGGTGGGCCGCGGCGGACTGCGGTGCGCGGGTACGCTTCCAGCGGCGGGTACGTGCAAGGCGTTGATCCAGAGGTCAGCTGGCCCGACGAGGTGCGACACAACATTGAATGCGGGTTCACCGCCTGCAAGATCCGGATCGGCCGGCTGCCACCTGCTCGCGAGATGCCCATTCTGGAGAGAATCCGCTCCGAGGTCGGCGAGTCAGTTGACCTGATGGTGGACGCCAACGGCGCCTATTCGGTGCCCACTGCGCGCGCCGTCGGGCATCGGTTGGCCGCCATGGGTTTTCGTTGGTTCGAGGAGCCCTTGATCCGCTTCGCAGGCGGATTGGAGTATCCCGGATACGAGCTGCTCGCCGATCTCGAGGTTCCGATCGCCGGCGGCGAGGGGCTCCAGACGCGCACCGCGTTTGCAGATTTCCTGCGTCGCGGCGCCGCGGCCATCGTGCAACCGGACGTGGCCATCTGCGGAGGAATCGGCGAGCTGCTCTTCGTCGCCGACCTGGCGGCGCTGACCGGCCGACTGTGCATCCCGCACGCCTGGGCAGGATCGGTACAGTTTGCGGCCAGCCTGCATGCGGTCGCGCTGCTTCCAGAGCCTTCGGAGCTGGCCGGTATCGACTCTCCGATGCTGGAGTGCGACCGCTTCGAGAATCCGATGCGCACCAGGCTCGCCGGCTCGGAGCCTCCGCTGGTTGACGGATCTGTCCTGCTGCCGGACGGCCCTGGGCTGGGAGTGTCAGTCGACGAGGAATGGCTCCGCTCGACCGGAACACGGATGGCGGTGCGGCAGTGCTGAATCGGATGCCCGCTCTTACTGACCACGACAACCAACCACCCCGGACTCGTGCCGGGAAATCGATGGGAGAGCAAGATGACGCGTGAGATGGACCGACGCACAGTGCTGCGTGGTGGACTCGGACTGACGGCTGGGGCGATCCTGGGCGGGCTGGCCGCCTGCAGCTCGGACGGCACCACATCGTCGGGGCCGTCCACCACATCCGCGGCGCCAGGCAGCTCCTCGTCGAGCCCGGCCAGTAGTTCGGCGCCAGGTAGCTCCAGCGCATCTGCCGCAGGATCGTCGTCGGCGGTCTCCTCGTCCGCCGGCGCGGCCGGTTCGAGCGCGGCCGGGTCGAGCGCAGCCAGTTCGAGCGCGGCCAGCGGCAAGCGTGGCGGCACGCTCAGGTTTGGGACCGCTGCCGGTGGCACTGGAGACTCCCCAGATCCGGCGCTGGCCGGCCGAACGATGCAGTTGGCCATCGCGTCGAACTGCTACAACACCCTCACGGTCGCGGACCAGGACTACAAGCTCAGTCCGGCGCTGGCCACCGAGTGGTCCGCATCGCCGGATGCCACCAAATGGACGTTCAAGCTGCGCCCTGGGGTGAAATTCCATGACGGCAGCCCACTGACTTCCAAGGACGTGGCCTACACCTTCTCGCGAATTCTGGACCCGAAATTGGCGGCAAAGGGTTTGGCGCAGATCAAGCCCTATGTGACGGCCGGCGGTATCGACTCCTCCGATCCGTCTACCGTGGTGTTCACCCTGACTAAGCCGAATGCGTTCCTGCCGGTGATCGTCTCAGGTGTCACGTTCAGCATCGTCAAGGACGGCACCACAGACTTCACCAAGGGTAACGGCACTGGGCCTTTCACCATCGAGGCGTTCGACTCCGCCGCCAAGCTCGCGATGACCCGGTTCGGCAGCTACTGGCAGGACGGCCTGCCCTACGTCGACGCGGTGCAGTACGTGGTGATTGCCGAGGACGCAACCCGCTTGCAGTCCCTGATGTCGGGCAGCCAAGACGTTATCGACAACATCACCGGCGCGTCCACCACACTGCTGACCGGCAATGTTCAGGCCTACATGATCAAGGCGGGCGGCTGGGTGGGGCTGACGATGTTCGGCGATACCGCCCCGTACAACGACCCCAAGATCATCCAGGCCATGCAGTTCGCGGCGGACCGAAAGAAGATCATGGGAGTGGTCGCGCCAGGGATCGACCTGATCGGCCCCGACATCCCGGTGCCAACAACCGATCCGTTCTTCCCAGCCGGATTGCAGCCCCGGGCTTACGACCCGGACCAAGCCAAGTCGCTGCTCAAGGCCGCGGGCATGGACCCGCTGAGTATCGACGTGTACGCGTACCAGGGTGACAAGCTCGACACCGTCGTCAGCTACAAGAGCGGCGCTGAGGCAGCTGGGGTCAACATCAATGTGCAGAACGTTCCGCACGACACCTTCTTCAGCGACATCTTCAAGAAGAAGCCCGCGATCGGGATCAGCGTCGCCCGGTTGCACGTTTCCCAGGCGCTGCCCCGGCTGTACAGCAAGACCGGTGACCTGAATCTCACCCACTTCTCCAGCGACAAGGTCGATCAGCTCGTCGCCGCCGCTATGGCCAGCCCGGACTTGGCTGTTCAGAAGAAGAACTTCGGTGATGCGCTGACGATCGTCAACGACTCGGCCGCCAATGTGATCCCCGGTTGGGAAGGACAGGTCTACGGCACTGCCAAGAACGTGTCCGGGCTGCTGGCGACCAACGGAGGCCAGGTCTACCTCGCGCAGGTGCAGATCGGGTGACGGGCACAATGTCGCGGGATTCAGCTCCGCTGGAGCCCGCGCCAGGCAGGTGCCCCAGTATGAGTGATGGGCATTGACATGAGTATCGATCGAGTCCCCGACGGTTCGGGCCCGGCACCATCGGCCCGGGCCGCCGGGGCATCGCACCTGCCGGGCACGCTGCGATATCTGGGCCGGTCGTTGCTCAAACTGGTGCTCACCTTGTTGGCCATCAGCGTGGTTGTCTACGGCTTGGTCGCCATTGCTGGCAATCCCGCACACGACATCCTGGGCATGGACGCCACGCCCGACCAGATTGCCGCCTTCACCACTGCGCACCACTTGGACGATCCGTTTCCGGTCCGGTATGCCAAATGGCTGTTCGGCGTGATGCACGGCGATCTCGGGATCTCCTACCAGTCCAACGGGCCGGTGTGGCAGGTCATCCAGCCGCGAGTTGGGCACAGCTTGGTGCTCATCGCACTGTCCGGGATTCTCATAGTCGTGGTCTCCATCCCGGTCGGCCTGCTGGCCGGTGTCCGGCTGCGGGGCCGATCTGACCTTACGGTCACCCTCGTCACCCTGGTGTTGGCCGCATTCCCGGAGTTCGTCATCGGGCTGATCTTAATCGTGGTATTCGCAGCCAAGCTGAAGTGGTTTCCGGTCGACTCAAGCTCGCTGAACTTCGGCGGGCTCTTCAGCACGCCCAGCGCCTATGTGCTGCCGGCCGTCACCATTGCGCTGGGCAGCATCCCGTATCTGATCCGGTTGATGCGGGCCAACGCGCGGGAGGTCGCGGGCGAGACTTACATCCGCTCGGCGGTGCTGCGCGGCATCTCTGAACCCGCATTGTCCTTACGGCATGTGCTGCCGAATGCAGCGCCGCCGATCGTCACGGCTCTGGGGCTGCAGTTGGCGGGTCTGGTCGGCGGAATGATCGTCGCCGAAACCGTTTTCGGGTTCCCGGGTATCGGTCAGTTGATCGTCAGATCGGCCGCATCCCGGGACGCCCCAGTGGTGGAGGCGCTGGCGCTGGTGATCGGCGCGATCTTCGTCGTGGTCAACCTGCTCGCCGATGCAGTCGTGGTGATGCTGACCCCCAAGCTGCGGGATCAGGTCCGATGACGGACCTCGAGATCTCTGACGGCCCGGCCACAGACTCGCCGCGCCGTCGGCTGCGTGCGTTTCTATCGATTCCGCAGGGATTGTTCGGCTCAGTGCTGTTGGTTCTGCTTCTCGTACTGGTCATCGTCGGGCCGTTCGTCGCCCCGCACGGAGTGAACGAGATCGGGGCAGCGCCGCTGCAGGGACCGTCGCTCCAATACTGGTTGGGCACCGACACCTACGGCAGAGACATCTTCTCCCGGCTGCTGCACGGAGGTGGCTCGGTGATCCTTCTTCCGCTGGCATCCATTGCGATTGCCATGACTATCGCCGTGGTGATCGGTCTGCTAGCGGGCTACCTCGGCGGTTGGTTCGACCTGGTGATCACCCGGATTATCGACGTAGCGCTGGCAATCCCGTCGTACCTCACCGCGCTGGTGGTGGTTAGTGCCTTCGGCACCAGCGGTACCGTCGTCGTCGTCACTGTCGCGGTCATCTATGCCCCGTACATCATTCGGGTTCTGCGGGCAGCCACTCAGTCGATCTCCCCGCGCGAGTTCGTGCTGGCCGCGAAAGCTCGCGGCGAGCGTCTGCGATGGATATTGTTTCGCGAGATTCTGCCGAACATCGGTCCCACTCTGCTGGTGGAGATCGCCCTACGACTGACCTACGCAGTGATGTTCATTGCCTCGCTGAGCTTCCTCGGCCTGGGAGTGCAGCCGCCGAGCCCGAACTGGGGAGTGATGGTGGCGGAGAATCGACTACTGCTGTTGGTGCACCCGATCGGGGTAATCGTGCCGGCCCTGATGATCGGGGTGCTGGCCATCGCGGTCAACTTGATCGCAGATGGGCTCACCGAATTCTTCGGGGACCGACTGCATGGCCGGGTGATGGTGTGATGATGGGGACCTCTGCCGACACCCGCCGCGGGACCGGTCCGCTGAGCGCCGATAACTTGTCGATCGCTTACGGTTCGGGTCGAAGTGCCACCCAGGTTCTGCTGGACGTGTCGATCCGACTCGTCCCTGGCACGATCACCGGGCTGGCGGGCGAATCCGGCTCGGGTAAGAGCACTCTCGCGCTGGCGTTGATGGGTTACCGGCCGGGTGGACAGCGGGTGGTGTCCGGCGCCGTCGAACTGGACGGGGCCCGGATCACTGGCTCATCGATCCGGGCGCTGCGGCGGTTGTGGGGCTCGCGACTTGCCTACATGCCCCAGGACACATCCACCTCGCTCAACCCGGCGCTGACAATCGGAACCCACTTTGTCGAAGTGATCGCAGCTCATGCTCGGATCCATCGTCGGGTCGCTGTCGAGCAGGCGGCCGGTTGGCTCGACCGGGTGGAGGTGCCCGATCCGCGGGCGGCGCTGCGCAAGTATCCGCACCAGTTCAGTGGCGGGCAGCAGCAGCGAATCGCCCTGGCGTTGGCACTGTGCTTGCGGCCGGAAGTGCTGATCCTGGACGAGCCGACGACCGGGCTGGACGTGGTGACGCAGGCTCAAGTCAACCGGGTGATCGTCGCTCTTGCTCGGGACACCGGCGTGGCTGCGCTGTACGTCAGCCATAACCTGGCACTGCTGGCCACCGTGTGCGACGACCTGGCCATCATGTACGCCGGACAGATCGTCGAACATGGCCCGGTCGCGGAGGTCTACCGGACTCCCCGTCATCCCTACACCTCCGCGCTGATCAGCGCGGTTCCGTCGATCACGGCGCAGGCCCCGCCGCGCGGCATTCCCGGCCTGGCCCGCACGTCGGTGGCGGTGGGGGAATGCGCATTTCTGGACCGATGCCCACTGCGGGTGGACGCTTGCGCCGCCCCGATCCCACTGATCGAGGTGTCCGAAGGTCATGTGGCGCGGTGCATCCGATCGGCCGACGTTCCGCCGCCAGGCAGCGACTCGCCGGCGACAGTGCGTCCGCGCGCCGACTCCGGCCACGCTCCGCTGCTGACGGTAACGGACCTCACTTGCCTGTTCGGCCGCCGAGGGGGCGGCCCCCCGTTGCGAGCGGTGGACGGGGTGTCGGTGGCTGTGGAGGCCGGTAGGACGCTGGGCATCGCGGGAGAAAGCGGCAGCGGCAAGTCCACCTTGCTGAAGGCGATGGCCGGCCTGATCCGTCCGGACAGCGGGCGGATGAGCTTCCGCGGAACGGAGCTCACCCGGCTGGCGAGCCGACGTCCACTCGCGGCTCGCAAGGCGATTCAGATTGTGTTCCAGAACCCGGATGCCACGCTGAACCCGCGGCACACCATAGGCCAGTCGCTGGATCGCCCGCTCCGGCTATTCTCGTCCGGATTGACCAGCCGCGGGCGGCGCGCGGCTGTCGACGACATGATGCGTCGAGTCCACCTGTCTCCGGAGATGCTGAACCGGTATCCACGGGATCTCTCCGGTGGGCAGCGGCAGCGAGTGGCAATAGCCCGTTCGCTGCTTGCCGAGCCCGAAGTGCTGCTGTGCGACGAGGTGACGTCCGCCCTGGACGTCTCGGTGCAGGCCTCGATCATCGAGATGCTCATCGAGTTGCGCGACGAGCGGCATCTGGCGCTGGTCTTCGTCACTCACGACCTCGGTGTGTTGCGCAGCATCGCTGACGAAGCGGTGATCATGCAGTACGGACGGGTTTGCGAGACCGGCCCGGTAGCGCGTGTTCTCGAACGACCCAGTGATCCATACACAGTCAGGCTGATCGACGCCGTCCCCAACCCGGACGGCGGCCGATCCAGCCAATCAAGTCCGAGCGAAAGGTGACCCATCGGTGACGACCGTGTTGCAAGTGGAGTACGTCGGCGATCTTGCGCCGTACGAGTACGAGGCCGCAGTGTTGGACAACGCCGGCGCTTCACTGGTCGCGGCGCAATGCGCCGACGGCGACGAGGTTGTCGCCAGAGGCGCCGACGCTGACGTGATTTGGTTGGAGTGGACGCCGCATTTGACCAGGGACGTATTGGAGCGGTTGCCGAACGTGGGGCTGGTGATGCGGTGGGGTGTCGGCTATGACCAGATCGACGCGGTCGCGGCGACTGAGTTGGGGATTGCGGTGGCTAACGCTCCCTCGTATTGCACTGAGGACGTGGCCGAGCACGCGATCGCGCTGTTGCTGTCGGTCTCTCGGCAGGTGGTGTTCCGTCATGAGCAGATGCGGGCGGGACTGTGGCGAGCGGGGCCGGCACGGATCCGCCGAATCCAGGGCAGCACCGTCGGCGTGGTCGGCCTGGGCCGCATCGGTCGGCGGGTTGCCGAGCTGGCGGGAGCGTTGGGCGCTCGAGTGCTGGGCAGCGACCCGTTAGCGGCGGCTCCTCCTGGTGTCGAGGGTGTGGACCTGGCCACGCTGCTGGCGGAGTCGGACTTCGTGTCGCTGCACGTGCCGATGTCTCAGGATAATCAGCACCTGATCAACACTGACACCATCGGGCAGATGAAAGACGGTGCGGTGTTGGTGAACACCAGCCGCGGAGGTGTGGTCAGCCAGCAGGCGTTGATGGCTGCACTTGCGGACGGCAAGCTCGGTGGTGCCGGGCTCGACGTGTTCGAGGCCGAGCCGCTGCCCGCGGACTCACCGCTGCGAGCGGTGCCGAACCTGGTGCTGACCTGCCACGAGGCGGCCAACTCCGAGCACGGTCTGGCCGACCTGCGCAGGGAGATCTGTGCGGCGACCGTCGAGTGGCTCACAACGGGGTGGACGGGTTCTATCGTGAACCCGCAGATCCGCGGTCGGGCGCGTGGCCTGCGGGGTTCTGATGTCGGCTGAGGTGCGTCGGGTGATGGCCCGCGACGGCGGGGTGGTGTTGGTCGAGGAGCCGCTGCCTGAGTTGGGGCCCGGTGATGTCCAGGTGCGCAGCGCCTTTTCGGTGATCAGCCCGGGCACTGAGCGGTCCATCATCCGGGCGACTCTGGTCTCTCCTGCCGGGGCTCACGAATACCCGGAGCCGGATTACGTCTGGCCTCGGCTGCGCTCATCCGCGGTGGACGGCCAGCTCCGCCGTCCGCGGCTGCCGCCGGATCACGCGGCCTCGCTCGGCTACAGCGTCGCCGGCATCGTGGAGCGGGTCGGCCCTGACGTCACCGACCTGCGGCCCGGAGACCGGGTGGCCTGCAGCGGCAGTCAGTGCTCCTACCATGCGGAGCGGGTGGTGGTTCCGCGGAACCTGACAACACCGGTGCCAGATGGTGTGTCGCTGCGGGACGCGGCTCACGTGACGTTGGGGACCATCGCTATCGAGGCGCTTCGACGCACCCGGTGCAGTTTCGGGGAGACGGTGGTCCTGCTCGGCGCCGGGATGCTTGGGCTGTTGCTGACCCAGATGTCGGTTGCGGCCGGTATCTACCCGGTGGCGGTGGACACGAACACCGACCGGCTGGAAGTGGCGCGCGGATTCGGCGCGGTGTTGGCGGTGCCGGCGGCCGACGATGCCGGCGCGGCCGCGGTCCGCTCGGTCACCGACGGGTTCGGGGGCGACGCGGTGGTCATCGCGGCCGCGGACCCGGCCAGCGTGCTGATCAACTTCGCGTTCGATGCGCTCCGCCCCGGCGGTCGGGTGGTGGCGTTGGGGGACTTCGGTATGACGATCGACCGGGCCAAGTTCTTTCGCGCGCAGGCCACCTTCGTTCCCTCGATCGCCTATGGCCCGGGCCGGTACGACCCGGTGTATGAGGAGAACAACATCGACCTACCGATCAACGCGGTCCGCTGGACGGAGAACCGCAACATGGCACAGTTCCTGCGGATGCTGGCCGGCGGCCGGGTCGACCTGCATCCTTTCGACGCGGTCGAAGTCCCCTTCGAGCGAGCACCCGAGGCCTACGAGCAACTCCTCGGCGCACACTCACCGCTGACCGCCGTGATGCGCTACCCCGACGCCGACGGCAGCTAACGGTTACCAACCCGCGAGCCGGCGTAGCCCACGGCCCGCTCCGGTCCTGGCGGCGCGCCTGCTGCCGTGAAACGAGACATTCCGGTTCGCCGAGGATGCCGTCGGCCACCGGTGGCACTGTTCGCGCACCGTCGGTCACGCTGACGCTCGCCGGCGTGACGGGTCAGTGATCTGCGCTCAGCTTACCTTGGGCGTCGCGCGCAAGCCGAAATGCAAGTAGCGTCCTCCCGTGTCCAGTTCGTAGAACGTTGCCGGGAGCCAAGTCTGAGTATTCGGCCGCCGGACCACGAACAGATCGTTGCTCAGCGGCACCATTGCGAGTTCCTCGGTCGGTTCGCTTTCCAGTGCTGCCAGAGGTCCGGTGGTGGTGATCCGCAACAACGGACCATCATCTCCGGAAAGCACCTCGAGTCGGGCGCCGGCCCGTTCGTAAGTCCCGACATGCGAAGTGATGTCGACAGTGACGGGGTCGCAGGGTGGGGCCAGCGGAGCGGTCATCGTCACGCCCGCGACTTCGGCGAAGATCTCTGTATACAGGTCTTCGTACAGATCGCGGGTGTTCCCACCGTTGGTCAACAGCGCGACGGCCAGTCCCTGGTCGGGCAGTATCCGAAGGAAAGCGGATTGGCCGATGGTGTTGCCGTCGTGGCCGAACAGCTGGTGACCATCCCAGTCGAAACGTATCCAGCCGAGGCCCCAGGAATCACCGAGGGTGTACGGATCGGGCAGCTCAACCTGCTTGTCGATCATCGCCGCCGCGCTGGCCTCGCTCAGTAGCCGAGTGCCGTCCGGGGCGAGCCCGCCGGCCAGGTGCATGCTGGCGAACGCCAGCAGGTCGGCCACGGTCGAGGTGATCAATCCGGCCGGGCCCAATGCGCGCGGCAGACCCCAGACCCTGACCCGGTGCGGCCGGGTGACGGCTGCCGTGCCGCCTTCGCTGACGTGTCCCACCGCAGCCTGGTACAGCAGCGCCTCCTCCGGCAGCGTGACGGTGTGCGTCAGCCCGAGCGGGGTGACGATCCGAGCGCGAAGGGCGTCGTCCCAGGTACCGCCGGTGAGCTTCTCGATCACCCGCCCGGCGAGTGAGAACCCGGAATTGCAGTAGGAGAAGGTGGCTCCCACCGGATGGTTCTGCGCGACTTCCTGCAACTCCGACACATACTTTTCCAGGCAGTCATCGCCTCGACCGGTGTCGGTGAAAACGTCGCCGTCGATCCCGCTGGTATGCGTGAGCAGATGGCGCATCGTCACTTTCGTGGTGACCTCCGGTTCATTCAGCCTCAGCTCGGGCAGCACCCGGGCGATCGGGGCGTCCAGGTCGAGCCTGCCCTCGTCGACCAGTTGCATTGCCAACGTGGCGGTCCAGACCTTCGAAACGGAGCCGATCTGGAATAGCGAGTCGGTGTTGACCGGTACGCCGGTGTCCTTGTTCACGGTTCCGTAGGCTGCCTGGACCAGTTCGTCATCGGCGCTATCGTGACTGCCGTCCCGGATGCGCAGCATGCCGAGTACGGCGCCCGGAACGCCGTGTCGCCGGGCCAGTACGTTCAGCCTTTGCTGCCAGTGCGCGGCGTCGATCCGGGCGCGGCGTGGCCCAGAGGCATCGCCGGCGTACTGCTCGAGCCAGTCCACGACACGGCGGTTGAAATCCTGCCGGTGTGAAGGAGGCCCCTGGAGAAGGAATAGGTGCGATCCTTCGGGATACAGCACCAGACGGGTGGGCACGCCTCGCTCGCGAAGTGCGGTGTGCCACTGCTGCGCCTGGCCGATGGGGCAGCGCATGTCCGCGATGCCGTGCACTATCAGAGTTGGGGTGCGGACGTTGGCGACCTGATCGATGGGCGACATCGCGGTGTACGGGGGGCCACCGGTCCACGGCTGGCCACCCAACTCATACTCGCTGAGGAAATGCCCGGTATCCGAGGTGCCTACCACGCTGGTCAGGTCGCTGATCAGGCCACCGGCTACCGCTGCGGCGAACCGGTTGTCTCGGCTGGTCAGGTAACACGTCATGAACCCGCCGTAGCTGTATCCGGCTACCGCGAGCCGGGCAGGATCGGCGATGCCCTCTGCTACCAGCGTATCCAGCGGTTCGAGGAAGTCTTGGGCATCGGCCACTCCCCATTGACCAATCGTGGCGGTGAAGAATCGCTCACCATAACCGTCGCTGGCGCGCGGATTGAGCAGCAGCACCGCCCATCCGCGGGCCACCAGTTCTTGATGGTAAAGGTGGGCCTCGTCAGCGGCGCCGTTCCAGGCGTTGTGCGGGCCGCCGTGGATGTCCAACAGCAGTGGCGCCGGCCCGGAGCGCTTCGGATCGCGGATCAACCAGCCGTGCACCGCGGTGCCGTCGGAGATGATGAATTCGCGCTCGACGCGCTCGAACAGCTCTACCTCACGGAGGTTTTCACCGTGCGATGTCCGCACCGTCTCGGCTCCTGTCGGCAGGTCGACCACGACGATCTCGCCGAAAGAGGTGGGCGTGCCGAGAGCGACCACCGCGGTATTGCCGGCGACGGACAGTCCTGAGACATTGCGTCCGGCGCCGGTAATGACCCTGCGCACCTCACTGTCGGACCCGCTGCCGACAACTGGTACGTCGTACAGGTGAGTACAGCCGCGGTCGCGGGCGCAGAACAGCACCCGGGCACCATGATCGTGCAGCCGGGGCAGGGCACCCGGATATCCAGTGCCTCCGGGCATCACATTTCGATCCAATGGGGCGGCCAAGTTCACCACGGGGCTGCCGTCCAGCGGGACAAGCAGCAGATGGGTGTGCCCGACCGGCCCGTCAGTAGTGCCCGCGACCAGCAAGGCGGCGCCGTCCGCGGTCCAGCCGACGGTGCGAACCACTCCGTCAGAGAGGGCGACTTGCTGCGGGCCGGGCTTTTCGGCGGTGGCATCTAGGTCGGTGGCATCTGGGTCGGTGGCATCTGGGTCGGTGACATCTGGGTCGGTGACATCTGGGTCGGTGACATCCAGCAGGTACACCGGTGCGCGGACCACTAGGTCGGCGTCCGGTGCCGTCGCTGCGCCGAAGGCCAATTGAGCGCCATCCGGGGACCAGGCCGGCTCGCCGGCGTGCCAATCTCCGGCGGTCACCTGCCGGCAGCGTCGGGTGTCCAGATCAAGGATGTGCAGGTGCTTGCGTGTCTGGCGGATCAGACCCACTCCGTCGGCTCGGTAGTCCAACCGGTCGACGACAATGGGGCTACCAACCGGTCCCGGGCCGGCGATCTCACTCTGTCCGGATGCGGCGAAATGCCCAACGGTGCCGGCATTGCTACCAGCTTCGGACATGTCCGCCGGCGCGGATATGTCCACGGGTGCGCAGAACGCCAGCCGGGTGCCGTCAGGGCTCCACACCGGATCTCCCGCACCCAGCAGGAGGGTGGTCAACTGGTCAGCCTCGCCGCCGTCGGCCGGCAGCAGCCATAGCTGCGCCGGGCCGTTTCGTGCCCGCAGGAACGCGACAGAGGTTCCGTCTGGCGACCAACTGGGGGACGTGTCGGCCTTACCGCGGGTGAGCTGACGTGGTTCGCCGACTCGGGCGCCGACTGTCCAGATCGCCCGAAGGTTCTTGTCTGCACGAGCATCGACGGTGCGCAGTACGTAGAGGATCCGGGTCCCGTCCGGCGACAGCGCCGGCTGCTCCGGGATGGCAAGCGCGGTCAGGTCTTCGTTGCTGATGCGGCGGGTCACTGGCTTCTCCTGGCTCTGCTGCGAGGTGGCCTCGGGCTCGAGCGCAGTGCCGGAATCCGAGCCGATTATTGTTGGGGCGTAGCGGGTTGCCTGACGCATTGTCCGCTCGCCGTTCGATGTCGCTGGGTGTCGATGTCGCTGGTCTCGATGCCCCTGGATCTCGACGCAAACTGGTGCGCGAGCACCCGTCGGCTGCGCTGTGCTTGCGTCTCGCGCGCGCCCGAACCTAGGTCGACAATGAGTGCGGTGCTCGCTCTTCTCGAGCACTCGTCGTTCGTTGCTGGTAGATCACCCCGGCCTTCATCACCAGGTCCGGGTGCGCAAGAAGGGAAAGATCCGTCAGTGGGTTCCCCTTGACGAGAACGAGGTCGGCCAGCTTTCCCACCTCTACCGTGCCCACCGAATCTGCCAGGTCGAGAAGCGCGGCCGCGGCGCTCGTCGCAGCCTTGATCGCGTCCATCGGACTACACCCGTGATCATGCAACAACACAACCTCTCGCCAGAGCATGTCGCCGGATACCCCATACTCCCCGGCATCGGTCCCCGTCGCCAGCGCGACACCCATCGAAATCGCAGTTTCACACGATCGGCGGTGTCGAACCGACAAGAGCTGCTGCCGCTCACGCTGATCGGTTGAGATGTCGGTCCGATTGCGGTTGACGTCGGTGACGACAAGGGTTGGCACCAGGAAGGTACCATTCTCGGCCAATGCGTGAATTGCATGATCGTCCGCCAGGAAGGCGTGCTCTACGCTGTCCACTCCCGCGCGTGCCGCGATGACCACGGCCGTGGCGTCTTGGGCGTGGGCGAGCACCCGCCTGCCGAGCCGATGGGCCTCCGTGACGACGGCTTCCGCCTCGTCTTGGGTGACTTCTGGTCTTCCCCAGACCGTCCTGCCCGGCGCGAGGCCAGTGGTGGTTAACATGGCTGCCTCGCTTGCCATGAGCTTGATCACATCTGATCCATCACGGACCTGGCGTCGGACAGCCTTCACGAATTTCGAGGGTGTGTCCGCTTCGATGCCGAACTTGTAGCCGTGGCCGCCGGTGATGCCGAGAACCAGTCCAGCGGCCAGAATGCGCGGGCCGACGGCCCGTCCGGAATGGATGGCGTCGCGAAGCAGGAGGTCCAGGTTCCGCGGCGCACCCGCGCTTCGGGCAGTGGTCACCCCCGCAAGCAAGGATGCCTCCGCTTGCCGCGACGCGACCAGTCCGGCGTGGAATGGATCCGCGTCAACCGCAGCGATGAAGTCGGGCTCCAGTGGGTCCAGGGTGTAGTGCACGTGGCAGTCCACCAGCCCGGGAAGCACGGTCATCCCCTGGCAGGGTAGGGCCGTGTACCCCTGGCTCGCCCAGTCGACGGCCGCCGCCGGCTCGACCGCCACTATGCGGTCGTCCCGCACGACAACATCGACCGACTCCCGTCGGCGATCGGCCCTGCCGTCGATCAGGTTCACGCCTTCGAAGACGTACGCCACGTCTCACCCCTCGGTTTGCCTGGCTTTCGCCGATTCTGGTGCGTCGGGGTCAGGTTTCGTATTTGATCGGCTGAGTATTTGATGTGCTGAGTATTTGATGTGCTAAGTATTTGATGTGCCGAGCATAAGCCGACTGATTGACGCGCAACCGTAAGCCTCATGGGCGACCGTCCGTACTGATCAGCACGACAACGCTGTCCCGAGTGATGCCGAGCGCCTGCCGCACGGTCGCCCCTTCCTCTCCGGTCAGCACGTCAGTCACGCCGGCCAAGGCTGCGGATCCACACGGCCCTGCCTGGACGCCGATGCGATCCAGATCTGCTTGTGCACGAACAACCGAAACATCAGCAACCGAGACCGCTGCATCCAGGCCCATCTGGATAACCGGCCACGCCGCGGTTGAGACTGTGCCGGCATTGAGACCGGCCATCACCGTCCGGACATTCTCAGTGCGCACGGACACCATCCGGCCCGCGCGCACACTCGCCAGGACACATGCGGCCTCACGTGGTTCCACACTGAGAACAGCTGGCATCCCTGGACGGCCCGCCGCGTGATAGTGCCGGATGGCTGCGGACAACAACGAGCCGACCCCGGCGGGAACCACGACGAGGTCCGGCTCACCGTACGAGGGGCGAATAGTGTCGTCGACCTCCTGGAACAGCGTGTCGTAACCTTCCACGATCCATGCCGGGACTTGCTCGTAGCCGCTCCAGGCCGTGTCCTGGACCATGACGTAGCCGGGGTCGGCATGAGCAAGGGCCGCGGACTGCGCAACCGCGTCGTCGTATGACCCTTGGACCGCGCGCACCTGGGCGCCTTCGCTGCGAATGGCCTGGACGGTCAGGGTGTCGAGCGCCGCCGGCACGAGGACCAAACACCGGAACTCGAGCCAGCGCGCCATTCTGGCGACGGCGCGGCCGTGATTTCCCGCCGTCGCAGTGAGCAAGCAGGTGTCGCGAACCGGCGCCAGGTACTCGCGAAGTTCCTCCAGCGTGCTCCATTTCGACGGAAGTTCATCGAGAAGGTTGCACAACGCCTGGTAGACGCCCCAGGAAGCGCCGAGAATCTTGAACGAAGGCAGACCGAAACGCCGAGATTCGTCCTTGACCAGAAGTGTCCCAACCCCGAGACGCTCGGCCAAATCAGGAACCGACCGTAGAGGTGTCGATTGATAGCCGGGAAGGGTCGCATGGAATTCGCGCCGGTTGGAGACGTCCGGGCCGAGCCAGGTTCTGCCGTGACCGCCAAGCCACAGGCGAGCATCGCTGGTGCCAGTTGGGACCGTCCGCTCGATGTCAATCACTGACGGCTGAATTCACGTGTTGCTGAATTCACGTGCTGCTGGATTCATGTGCTGCTGGGCCATGTCAGTGATGGTGCCGTCGAGAGTAGATGACGTCAAGTGTCGCGGTCCGCGATCCGCAGAGCGCAGCACTAGGAGCCGTGCCGCGGATGTACCGGATCGTTCGCGATCGGCGCGACGCGATGCGCGGCGGTTCAATCCGAGCCACCCCCGCCGCCGCCGCTGCTCGCCGCCGGCAGCACGACGACACGGTCGTCGCTGGGCACCGGGGTGCCGTGCCCGTCCTTGTTCGAGGTGGTGAACCAGATCTCGCCCTGCGGACCGGTGTCCACCGTCAGTAGCCGGCCGTAGGTGGTGGCCGCCAGCGCTTGTGGTGTGCCGGTGAAACCACCGGTGGCTGTCATCTGGATACTGGTCAGTTGCTGCTTGTTCAGAGACGAACTGATCAGCGTGTCCGCCGATATTGCACAGTCGACTGCGCCGCCGGCGCCGACCTGGTAGGTCCACAGGGCGTCGCCTGAGGACAGCGTGAGGTAGTCACGTCCGGCTCGCACCATCAACAACACATCAGCCTCGCCGCGGTGATCCACGGCGCCGACAGTGCCGTCGGACAGCAGGCATGCTCCGGTCGGATCGGACAGCCCGGAAGCGAAGATCGGCGAGTCGACAGTGGGATTTCCGGCGGCCGGTTTGCCCGAAGCATCCAGCCGCAGCACCTTTCCGGCCAGCGACGCCGGGTTCTTGGCCGCGGTCGGGTCTCCGGCATCGCCGGTGGCTACGTACAGCATCCGGTCCCGGCCGAAGACGATCGGCCCGCCGTTGCCGGTTTCGCCTTTGGGAATTCCGGTGAAGATCGCCTTGGGGGCGTCTCCGGCAGCGATGCGCAGGATGCGGTTGTCCGTCGCCGTGCTGACGTACGCGTAGATCAGCCCGTCCTCGGAGTAGTACGGGGACAAGGCAATCCCGAGCAGCCCGCCGTCACCGGTGGCGTCCACGCCGCCGATGGTGGTCAGCAGTATGGGATCGGACTGGCGGGCGACCGTGAAGATCTTTCCGGTGGTCCGCTCGCCGACCAGCGCGGAGTTCCCGTCGGGCAGCGGCGCCAACCCCCACGGCGCATCCAAACAGGTGGCGACCACTGCTGGGTCGGTCGGCGCGCAAGGATCCTGCTGCGGTTGCCCCGAGGTCGACGGTGGCGCCGAGCTGGTCGGCGGCGTCGAAGTGGCGCCGGAGCTGCTGGGCGGAGTGCTCTGCGGGCTCGTCTGCGGACTGCTGGACCGCCGACTGGGCGTCGGTGTTGACATCTGCGGCTCTACTGGGCTCAGCGACGGCTGGACGGTGAACTGCGGGGGAGCGTCCGGAAAGGACGCGCAGCCCACCGCCAGTGCAGCAGTGACGAGCAGCGCGGCGAAGGTGGCCAACGGCCGGGGGCGCAGTCGCCGGGTCACGGTGTTCATCCTGGCCAACGGTACGGGGGCCGGAGGGCCGCCGATGGTCATTGTGTCGTCAACTCGACGGATCGGGGACCGGCCGGTTGATGGACGGCGCCAGAGAGCGCCTTCCGACGGTGTGTTGCAGTAGATCCGCGTCTTGCGCAGCCAGGTGCCTGACCCTGGCCGACCGTCGAGAGGACAGCAGCAATCGCAGGCCGGCCAGCTGGGCCCGGCGCTGCAGGATCGTCACTGTCACCTTGGTGATCTGTACTCGGTGGATCCTGGCGACCACTGTGTGCCGGGCCAAAATTCGCCGCCAGCGCAGCGTCACCGTGGTTGCATCTGCCCGCCAGCCGGCGTCGCGAGCCTGCCCGAGCCCGATGAGGACGGCCAGCGGGATGGGCGCGGCGGCCAGCAGGCGACCCCAGCCCGGCAGCAGCAGTGCTCCTGCGGTGACTGCCAACGCAACCAGCACCGGCACCGTCAGGTACCGGCGCATGGCACGGCGAGGCACCCGGGTGAGCGTGTCGTCGCACCAGCCGAACTCCGGGAGCGCGCGGCCGATCAGGTCGGCGGCCCGCCTCCGGCGGATGAGAGGGAACAGCATCCGGTCGCTCTGGTCCGGCCCGCCGAGCCCGGCAACCTCCACCTCGATGGCCGTGTAGCCGAGCATCCGCCGCCACAGGCCTTCGACTAACCGCACGCCTTGGACTCGATCCACCTGGATTGTCCCGTTGCGCTGGGCAATCAGGCCACGGCTGGTGCGCAACCGGTCGCCATCGCGGACCAGGGTGAATCCGTGCAACCGCAGCGAGGTCACAGTGATCGAGGTGAGGACGGCTAGCAGCAGCAACACCAGCAGAATCAGCAGCGTTGCCTGCCCCCGTCCGAACACCTCGTCCTGCGCCCAGGCCATGGTGCGGTCCGGAAGAACGTCCTTGAGTCGGTTCCAGGCGGCCAGCGCCCCGGCCAGAATCAGCGGGATGGAGGTATCGGTAACTGCGGCCACCAACAGGCTCCGGGTGTCGAGTACGGCCAGCAGCACGGGTGCCTGGCCGGCAGCGGGAGGGCCGGACGGCGCGGCCCAGCCGTCGGTGTCAGCGATCTCGACAGGCACACGATTGTCGGCCGACGCAGCGTTGGGGACGGCACCGACTGCATCGCTCGCAGCAGGTTCGGCCGGCCGTGTCGCGCGGACAGCGCCTGGTGTGCCTGCGATTCCGATGCCGCGGGGGTCGAGCGCCCAGCGGAGTTCGGCCAGCCGCCGGCTGGACAGGCTGTGCAACGTGACCGCAGCGCGATCGTGGGCGCCCGGCGTCTGCACCTTCAGTTCCCAGACCCCGAATGCCCGCTGCATGAGGCCGCGCTTGGCGTCCAGCGCGGTGATCCGAGCCGCCGGGATGGTCTCGTCGCTGCGGCGCAGCAGGCCGGACCGCACCCGCAGCGAGCCGCCGGCGACCGCGTACCGCCGGGCCGACCAGCGGGCCAGCGCCAGTGCGACGACGCCGCCGCCGATCAGGGCGAGCACCCACGGCGGCCAGCGCCAGATCGACACCGCGATCAGCGGCAGCAGCATTCGGACCGTACGGCCGGCGTCCATCAGCAGGTAGGCGGGATGCAGGTGACGCTCCGGCACGGTCACGGTCACCGGGGCTGGGTCGGCGGCCAACTCAGGTGTCATCGGCGATGTTGGCCAGATGGCTGATCCGGCTCCTGACCCGCTCTGCCTCATCGATGTCCAGCCCACGCAGGGACACCGCGCCGGCGGCAGTGTGCACATGCAGGTTGGCCAGCCGGAACCTGTCGGCGACGGGACCGTGGTCGGTCTTCAGGTGCTGCACCCTGCTCATCGGCACCACTGTTCGGGTGGTGACGATCAGGCCGTGCTGCAGGTCGATCTCGTCGGCGGAGACCGAGTAGTAGAAGATGCGCCGCCGGACGGTCGGGCCGAAAGTCACGCCCACCAGTACATAGCAGCCCAGTAGCGCGACCAACGCCCACCGGATCGACGGGATGAACAGCCAGTGCAGGAACAGCGCGCCCGCGCCGGCCGCGGCCAGCAGCGGAAGCCCGGTGAGCAGGGCCTGCACCCGCCAGTAGGTGACCGTGCGCGCCGGAACCTGCCGCCGCGCGGCCGGATCGTCCCCGGGCAGATCCCGCGGCATCGGCTGCCCACCGGTCGGTGCCGGCCGCTCCGAACTCGGCGAGGTCATGCGTCCACGGTAGTAGGCGACCGGGCTACCCCCGGTCGGCATGCTGTGCGGGCAACGGTTCCAGTTGGTGCGCACCGTTGTGGCCGGAGTGCCCTGGACCCGGCGATGTGGTCGCGGAGAACCAGTTCGGCCCGATCAGGCTCGCCGGGTGCGTGCGGAGTCGGGATCGGCCAGCCGCCAGATGACCGTCGACACCAACCAGACCAGGACGAACAGCCCCACGATCCAGAATCCGGCGCTGTCGAGGCTGATCCCCGCGATCCAGGTGGTGACGGGGTCGACCAGGTGCGCCTTCTGGTGGAGCACCGAGATCAGTTCAATTCCACCGATGCCCAGTGCGATCGCTACGGACATCCCGGTGACCGTCAGGTTGTAGTAGAGCTTGCGCATGGGGCGCAGGAAGGCCCAGTGGTAGGCGCGCTGCATCAGGATGCCGTCGGCGGTGTCGAACAGGCACATGCCGGACGCAAACAGCAGCGGCAGCAGCAGTATCCCGTACCAAGACATACCGATCGCAGCCGAGGTTCCGGCTAGGATCAGCAGGCCGGTCTCGGTGGCGGTGTCGAACCCTAGCCCGAACAGCAGGCCGACGGGATACATCCGGGCGGGCCGGTCCACTGCGTTGAGCATGGGCCGCAACAGCCGGGCGAACGGGCCAGCCAACTGCAGGTCGGTGAGTTTCTGGCTGCTCACTCGGCCTGCGCGAACCTCGCCCCACAGACGTGCCACCTGCACGAAGGAGAACAGGTTGAGCACCCCGATAGTGACCAGGAAGAGCCCGGAGACCAGTATCCCGATCAGGGCGAGGGTCTGGTGCGCCGCGGATTCCGCCGATACCAGCGTGCCCACCACGCCGGCGCCGACCGCGACCAGGATTGCGAGCGCGAATACCACAGTGGAGTGGCCAAGGGAGAACCACAGACCCACCGTGGATGATGGCCTGCGCTGGGCGACCAGGGTGCGGGTGGTGTTGTCGATGGCGGCGATGTGGTCGGCGTCGAACGCGTGCCGCACGCCCAGGGTGTAGGCCGTCACGGCCAGGCCGATGAACGACACCGACGATGTCGTCCCGGTCTGGCTGGACACCAGCAGCAGCAGGATGCCGCCGACGACATGCATACCGGCCACGAACGCGATCGCGCCGGTGGTTCCGCTGCTGCGGACCAGCGGCGGCGCCGCGGGCGACTCGGCTACCGGCGCCATGCTTTACCCCACAAGAGTTGTGGACACGGTTGGTCACCGGCCTTCACAGTGCAGTCGCTCCGGGCTTGACCACACCGAGGAACGCCGCGACGACGACCATCGCCCAGATCAGCATGACGTACGGGATGGACCCGCGGATCGCGACGTGGAGCCGCCGTTCCACCTCCGGGGTCGAGCCACTGGACATCAACTCGCCCCAGGCCGGGCCGAAGCCACGCAATTTCACCCGGATCATAATGCCTCCCAGGATGCAAAATGCGTAGGCAGCGACCTTGCCCGCCAACCACTTCGGGTTGGACGTCACGCCGAATGGGTCGGTGGCAGCGAAGGCATAGATGCTGACCCCCAGCAAACCGACGACCAAGGCGATCCGCACCACCCCGTCCACCCGGTGCACCAGGTCGGCATACCGGGCCGGTTGGCGCCGGTAGTCGGCGACCACCATCCACAACCAGACCAATCCGGCGACCCAGATTGCGATCAGCGGCCAGCCGTAGAACAGGTCGTGCCCCAACGGGTCCAGCGCCATCAGCGTCACTCCGCTGGGCAGGAATAGCACCAGGCAGACACGGGGCGCCATGTCCACCACGTGCATGATCTTGGTGGCGACTGCGCGACCGGCCGGGGAGACGCTCGGGTCGGTGATGAACTTGCTGGCGTAGAACACTCCGAGGTCTCCGCCGAGCCAGTAGGTCAGCAGCAGTATGTGCAGCAGGATGGCCAGATTGTAGAAGGTGCTCATAGTCTCAGCCGCCCAGCGTCGCGTCGCCGGGGGTTCGCAGACCGCGTTTGAGGACCTTCCCCGCTGCGTTGCGGGGCAGCCTTTGGACCAGGTGCCAGGTTCGCGGAACCTTGAAGCCGGCCAACTGAGTGCGGCAGTGCTCCTCCAGCGACGCGACCGGCGTGTTCGCGCCGGCGCGGAGCACCACGAATGCGGTCACCTGCTCGCCCCACTGCTCCGACGGCATGCCGACCACCGCGACCTCGGCTACCTCGGGATGGGCGGCCA
>CAJDUM010000040.1_pt1 | contig 48903 bp, 39 predicted proteins | sample 7390781 | NCBI WGS metagenome assembly CAJDUM01 (sample SAMEA7055661, study PRJEB34461) | soil metagenome | biome: terrestrial ecosystem; feature: Peninsula; material: soil | place: Antarctica | collected 2016 | reverse complement strand
GCAGGCGCCCTGGGCAAGTCGGTGGCGGCCAATGTCGCGCAGGGTTTGCAACTGGGCAGCGATCTGACCGGCGTTGACATCCAGGCTCTGCTGGCCAGGTTGGGCGGGCGCGGCGTTACGGCCGGCGGTGCCGCGGCCGGCGGCGTTACGGCCCGCAGCCCAGCGGCCGGCCCGGTTCAGGTTCCTATCCGGCCGGAAGAGCCGTAGGCCTCGGCTGACGCACGCCGGGGTGCTAAATCCGGCGCCCCAGCGCGCCCTTCGTCGGCCGGCAGTTCATGGCGTCAGCGAGCGGTCCGTGCTGCGTGCTTGTAACGCGTGTGCTTGGCCAGGCGCTGGCCGAATGAGTGCGGTCCGGCCTCGTCCATGTCCGGCGTTGACGTCATCGCGACCGCGGACAGGCTGTTCGCCTTTGCGCAAATGGCCGCATCGATACCTGCAACGTCTCTTGCCGCTGCGGGAGTACATGACGACGACTTCGCCGACGCCCGAAAGCTCGTGTTCGCAGAACTTGTCAATATAGTGCGCAGCGCGCCCTAGCGACAACAACTCGCGCGCACCAACGAGTCCGAACAGGTTGTGCCACATCATCTACCGATTGGCCGGATGAATCAATATCGGCTATGACGATGTCGGCGGTCATCGCGTCCCTGGCTCTTCGAGGTTGCCGCCTCCGCGGGCGACGCTGGCCGATCATCCCCCGCGGAACAGTCGACGGCGCGGTGGCGGGGGTCATCTGCTCGACTGGCGACAAGAGCGCCGACCAGCGGCAGTTGGCTGGGGCGCCACCGATCTCCGAGCCTCATCCGGCGCCGTAGGCTCAGCGGCCATGAGGATCCTGTCGATCCAGTCCTCGGTGGCTTACGGGTACGTCGGCAATTCGGCCGCGACGTTTCCGCTGCAACGACTGGGTCATGAAGTATGGCCGGTTGATACCATGCACCTTTCGAACCACACCGGCTACCGATCCTGGCGCGGCGAGGCTGTCGATCCGGCAGCGTTGGCCGATCTGATCGAGGGCATCGCAGACCTCGGGGTCCTCGGCACGGTGGACGCGGTGCTGACCGGGCATCTGGGCTCCACCGGGACAGCCCGGGTAGTGCTCGACACGGTTGCTCGAGTGCGCAGCCTCAATCCGTCCGTTCGGTACTGCTGCGATCCGGTGATGGGTGACGTTGTGCCCGGCATGTTCGTTACCGCCGGCATACCTGAGCTGATCCGCGATTGCGTCGTCGCGCAGGCAGATGTGCTGACTCCCAACATGTTCGAGTTGATGTATTTGGCTGGCGCCGAGGATGCCACGGTCGCCGGCGCCTCCTGCGAGGCGACCAGCATGCGGGAGGTCTTGGACGCGGTGGCCAGGGTGCGAGGTCTCGGGCCCGAAACCGTATTGGTGACGTCGGTGCGACACGCTGAGATCGGTGAGGACGAGCTCGCCATGATCGCGGTTGACGACGACGGCGCGTACCAGGTTCGGCATCCCCGGGTGCCGGTGACGCTCGGCGGTGCGGGCGACGTCACGTCCGCGCTGTTCTTGGCGCATCTGGCCGACGCCGGCATCGTCGCTGCGCTCTCGCGGACCGCGTCCAGCCTGTTTGCCATCATGACGGCCAGTGCGGAGCACGGCCGCCAGGAGCTGGCACTGGTCCAGGCCCAAGCCGCCATCGCCGAACCCGCCTGCGAGTTCCCGGTGGTCCGATTGAGGTAGCCGCACCGAATGGATGACGGTCGCGAAGACGCGACCAGTACCCGGCGTCATAGGAGTCGTGGTCGCGCATTTGGCCAGTGACGACCTAGGTCTGTCGGGTCCTGCCCAGACGCTCCTTTAGCGGATGCCGGCAGGGGTCAAGGGCACGGAGGCGGCCGGCGCCAGCGCGCCAAGATCGGTGCGACGAGCCCTTCCTTGCCACGGTTCCGGGCGGGGAAACGCTCCCTTCCTTGCCGCCATTCCGCCGGTGCGACACGCCGACCTTGCCGCCGTTCCGCCGGTGCCGCGTGGTTCGTGCCACCGAGTGGGTCGGGCCACCATGCAACCGCGCTGTTCATACCACCGCGCAACCGGTGTCGCCGTGCTGTTTGAGCCCCGATTCCTCCGGTGTCACCGTGTCACCGTGTCACCGCGTCACCGCGTCAGCTTGGCCGGTCCGGCCTCAGCGTCTCGTCATGAGTAGCCCTTCGATGTGCGCAATACTAGCTCACCCGTTCGATTCATGATATTCTGCATCTATGTTTCGAGAGGCTCACCGCAACGGCCAGCGGGTCTGGTTGTGGTCCGAGCTGCCCGTGGAGCCTTGTGATGGCCCGGCCCGGCTGTGGATTACCAGGACGGGGACCGCGTCGTTGGGAGGGCTCACCGTCACTATTCGCCTATGCACCGACGGCAGTGGTGAGGATGCTGATTTCGCCACGTCCTCGTCGTGCACTGGGTCGAGCCCGGAGTCGGTTGACGCCCGACCGACCGGAGCAACCGTCGGGAATAGTCATGGCGGTGAAGTGGGCCGAAGGACTGTGCCGGCATCGTGGCGCCCTGCTTCCATGCGGATCGCGGAGACGCTGCGGTCCGGCCCGCGCCGGGTGCATCTTGCCGGCGCGGGCAAGCCGGACGATTCAGTTCAGACCCTGCTCAACCGCGTCGATTTGCAAGCCTGGCGCGGACGGGTCCAAGACCTGCCCGTCGGCGCCGCTCTGGCCGCCGCGCTGGAACAACGGCCCCGCCGGGTTGATCCCAACGACAGTGCAGCCTATCGGGACGTACCGTCGCTCTGGGCCAACACCCTGGTCGACAGCCTCGCCGCCCGACAGCGGCTGATCTCGCACCTGCAAGCCCGGCAAGTCGCCGACCTGGCCGAGCTATCCGGGAATTACCCGGGCGTCCGGCAATTCCTGACCACCGAGATCGGGTTCGCGCTCGGCATAGCCGAATCCACCGCGCAGTCACAGCTGTGCGAAGCAGCTCAACTCGTCCACCGACTCCCCTCGACATTCGCCGCAATGGACTCCGGTCACCTCACGCGGGAGAAGGCGGCAGTGATCTCCCAGCAGACTGTCAACGTCTCCGACGCGATCGCGGCGGCCGTCGAGCACGAGGTCCTGCCGCGAGCTGCGGCACAGACCCGGCCGCAGCTTCGGGAGTCGGTACAGCGCGCGATTATTCGGTGTGACCCGGCGGGCGCCGAGGAGCGTCACGAGCAAGCGGCCCGGCAACGGTACGTCTCCCGATGCAACCTGCCCGACGGCATGGCGGGTCTGTGGTTCACCTCGACCGCGCAGGACATCGCGACCGTCTGGGAGGCGATGACGGCTCTGGCGGACGCCTCGCGCGTCCCTGGCGACGATCGCACCCTCGACGCCCGCCGGGTGGACAGTCTGGTTGACGTCTGCGCCAATATCTTGGACTCCGGCCACTGGCAGAACACCGTGCTCCCTACCAATCGCAAACGCCGACCGCACGTCCAGATCACTGTCCCGATCGACGTGCTGACGGGCTCGCAGTCACCTTGCGACCTGGCGGGATATGGTCCGGTGACGGCAGGCCAGGGGCGGGCCATCGCAGCTGACGCCACCCTGCAGCGCCTGGTCTGCGATCCGCTCAGCGGCACCCTGCTGGACCTGGGCAGGGAACGGTACAAGCCTCCCGAGTCGCTGGCGGAGTTCGTGATCGTCCGAGATCAGACGTGCGTAGTACCCGGATGCCGGCAGCCGGCCTGGCGCTGCGAGGTTGACCATCGCGTGCCATTCCGCCCCGGTAGACCAAGCGGTGGACCGACATCTGCGGGCAACCTCGCCTGCTTGTGCAAGCACCATCACCTCAGCAAGGATGGATTCGGATTCACCCTCAGCCGGGATCCGGACGGCACGCACCGCGTCATCACGCCACTCGGTCGGGTCAAGGAGAGACCGCCGACGCGGCTGTGGCATCCCCCTGACCCGCTACTTCTAGATCGACCCGCAGCCACGTCCGCGCCGTCGGGCCAGGTGGGGGCACGGCTGGAGCCCGTCTATGCGGACCCCGAGTACACGGAGTCCGCTCCTGTGGAGGTCGAGCACCCAGGTCTGTCCCGTACGTCGGGGAGCCGGCCGCGGTCCGCCGGATCGCAGCCGCCAACCAAGCTGCTAGCGGTCGGGTCGAAACTGCCAAGCCAGCCGCCAGTATCGCGGCTCGCCGGCCCGCGGCAGCGCTCCGGGATACCAGACGACGACCCGCCGCCGTTCTAAGTAGCACCCGATATACGGCGCCGGATCCGCGCCGTCTCACCGTGTCCCGGATCGTGCACCCCACTCGTACCATCCCCGGCCGGTCACTTCCACGCCGCGTTCGTGACGCGGTGCAGCAGGTGCAGCAGGTGCAGCAGGTGCAGCAGGTGCAGCCAGCACAGCCGGACAGGCACGCCCAGGAAACCGGACAGACGCAGACGTACAGGCACAGCACGACACCCCCAGCCGGCCAGGTGCAGCCAGCGCAGGCACGGCCAGCACAGCAGTCAAGCAGGTGCGGCCAACGCAACCGGGCAAGTCCCGGGCCGGTAACGGCACCCGCCGCAATCACCCAGCAATCTCCGGGCGAGCGGGCCATGCTGGAGCAATCTATCGATGGGAGCTATGACATGCCGATCCTCGCCGACCCTCCGACGGGACTGCGACGCATCCTGCTTCGCGCACCGATCTGGCTCTATCGCGCGCGCCTGGGCTTCCTGTTCGGCCACCGACTGGTCTACCTGGCCACCCGTGGCCGGCGCAGCGGGCGGCGCCGCGAGACCGTTCTGGAGGTCACCGAGTTCAACGCGCTCGCAGGCAAGCTGGTGGTGATGTCCGGGTGGGGCACCAAGGCGGACTGGTACCGAAACCTGCAGGCCGCGCCCGCGCTGGAACTTCGTCTGGCGGGCCGCCGCTACCCCGCGCCTGCGCACCACTTCCTGGACCGAGACCAGGCCGCACTGCTATTGGACCGCTACCGGCGCGCCCACCCGCTCAGCTGGCGACAGCTTGCCTCGTCTATGGGCCTACCGCGCACGCCCGACACGGCGCAACTCGAGGCGGCTGCCCGCACACTCCGGGCGGTCGCCTTCGACCTGCCTCCGCGGTCTCGCTGAGCGGCTGCACGGTCTTGCTATGACTCGTGAGGCCCAGCGGGACGCACCCATCCCATCCCGCCGCGCCAGACGGTCACAGTCGGCACCCGTGGGCATGAAGCCCCCGTAGGTCAGCCCACAGCGCCGAGCGATCGCTTCAGGAAATCCACCTGCAACAGCAGTAGGTTCTCGGCGACCTCCTCCTGGGATGCCATGTGGGTGACCCCGGTCAGCGGCAGCACGCAGTGCGCCCGTCCCGCAGACAGCAGCGCGGCGGACAGCCGCAGCGAGTGCGCCACCACCACGTTGTCGTCGACCAACCCATGGATGATCATCAACGGCCTGCTCAACCGACCGGCGCGCCCGATCAATGAGTTCGCCTCGTACACCCCAGGTTGCTGTTCGGGATGCCCGAGATACCTTTCGGTGTAGAAGGTGTCATACAGCCGCCAGTCGGTGACCGGGGCGCCCGCGACGGCCGCATGGAAGACATCGGGCCGGTCCAGTACCGCCAGCGCGGCGAGGTACCCACCGTAGGACCAGCCCAGGATGCCGACCCTATCCGTGTCGATATCATCCGGAAATTGCTCGGCAGTCGCAGCCAGGGCATCGACCTGGTCGGCGAGCGTGACGTCAGCGAGGTTGTCACGGACCGCGCGCTCCCAGGCCGGCCCGCGACCAGGGGTGCCTCTACCATCGGCGACGATCACGGCAAACCCCTGATCGGCCAACCACTGCGACTGCAGAAACATCCGGCCACTCTGCCGGACCAGCTGTCCGTGCGGACCGCCGTACGGCGCCATCAGCACCGGCAACCTCGCCGAGCCGCGCACGTGCCCGTTCGGGAACAACACCGCAGTGCACAACTGGCGATCTCCGGTGCGTAACAACGCGACTTGCGGAACAAATCCGGGGGCGACAGCATCACTGTGCAGGGTGCCGATCTCGATGCCTTTCCGTCGGATGGTCACCGTGGTGCCCACGCCCGTCAGATCGGTGCTGATGAGCGCATCCGTCCCTGCCGCGGACGCGCCGCCGTGCACACCTTCGGTGCCGGAGAGCTGCTGCACCGAGCCGTCGTAGCCGATCCGGACCAGCCATTGGCTCGTCGGATCGGTGGAGACGGTTGCCAGCACCCCGGAGTCATCCGTCCCCAGCACCGCGCGCACCTGCATGCCTGCCGGGCTGACGGCGTTACCGTCCACCGCAATCCGTCTGGTGTCCTGGCTATCGACGCAGGTGATCAGCCTATTTCCCGGTCCGACAGTCGGCACTCCGACCACAAGATCGACCCAGTCACGATCCTCCTGCTCGGCAACCATCCTGACGCCGCCCGCGACATCGACCGCCAGCACCTGCGCGCGCCGCTGATCCCTGCTCATCACCTGAAGGACCGGATCCCCATTCCCGGTCCAGGACACCCTGGTCAAGTAGGGGAAACGCGCGTCGTCCCACTGGATCCGCTGCCCACTGCCGGCTAGATCGAGAAGCCAAAGCTGCACCGACACATTGTCGGTACCTGCCGCCGGGTAGCGATGGGCAATCGGCTCGCGGTCGGGGTTCGCCGGATCGGCGATGTACCAGGTCCGCACCGGAGTTGTGTCATAGCGCTCGGCCAGCAGCGACTCGCCGTCCGGCGACCACCAGAACCCCCGGTACCTGTCCATCTCCTCGGCGGCGACGAATTCCGCTTGACCCCAAACGATCTCCGCCGCGCGACCGTGCCTCGCTCGGGGCGGCATTCCTGCCTCGGGCTCGCTTTCATCGTTCGATCGCTCCTGCGGCTCGCCTGCGTGGTGCGGGGCATCGGGCGGGAGCTTGTCCGACCACCCGTCGCCGGGGCCGGCCAGGACCATGTCTCCGGTGCCATCGACATTGACCACCCGCAGTGCATCACCAGCGGCATAGCCGATCCGTCGCCCCGTCGGGTCGATCCGGGGGTCGACCGCAGCGCCGAGGGTAGGCAGCTCGCGCGATGTACCTGTTTCGATATCGCACACCCAGACGCGTCCCGAGAGCGCAAACGCCGCGGTGGCCCCCGCGTCGTCGACGCTGTAACCGACGATCCCGGCGCCGGACTCTCTGGCACGCTCGCGCCGGGCGCGTTCCTCCGCCGACAAGTCTTCGCCGGGCGCACCGAGCAGCGTCGCCGGATCAGCGACCATGCGTTCGGTTCTCGCGCTCACGTCGAACGACCAGAGCGCGCCCGTTCGATCGGTCCCGCTCGGAGTTCTGACGAACAGCACCCGGCTACCGTCGTCGGTGACGGTCACGGTGCGCGGCTCCCCAAGGGTGAAGCGGAGCGTGCGGGCGGACAGCCTGGGATAGGACGGGGTCGGTTCCACCCGACGATCGTGCCACGCGCCACCAGGCATTCCGATGCCTAACCGTCCGTTGCCACGGCGCCGTCGATGACGGGCCTGAAGCCGCCAGGATTGATCGAGGCTGAGGGCAGGGCCCAGCCCGGTCCAGACCCAGGGTTCAGACCGAGAGTCCAGACTGAGGGCTCGAGCATGGTCCAGACCCAGGGTTCAGACCGAGAGTCCCCACTGAGGGCTCGAGCATGATCCAGACCGCGAGCTCAGCCCGCAGGCTCGGCGGCCGGCCCGGGCCGGATGTAGGTCAGTGTGCTGTACGCAACCTCCCGGCCGGCTGCGTCCGTCATCAGCGCAGTGCCGAAGACCACCCGCCGACCTACCGTGACGACCGTTGCGGTACCGGTGATGTCGCCGGCGGTGCCGCGCAGGAAGTTGGTCTTCATCTCGATTGTGACGGCCATCTGCTCCTCACCGATCCGGGTCATGATGGCCAGCCACATCGCCACATCGGCGACCACCTCGTAGCAGGACCCGTGCAGCACGCCGCCGGGCCGGATCAGGTGCGGCGCGGCCGGCAACAGAACCGAGGCCGACCCGTCACCGAGCGCGACGGCCCGAAAGCCCCACCATCGGGCGAATGGAACGGTGCCGAGCAGCCGGTGCGCATGGTCAAGAGAGAACGCGGAGCCCGCCGAGACGGATCCGGCCGGAGCACCTGCACTCGAAGCAGCAGCGCCGGCACCCGCCGCCTGGGTTTCATTCGGTCGCCGCCCCGCCGGCTCTGCTGGCCGCACGGGACGAGATTCACCGGTCGAGTCGTCCGTCATAGCAGAATCCTTCCCGGCCAGCGAGAAGAGCGGCCGCATCGGGAGTCTGTCACGCCGTCTGATCGGGCGCCGCCAGTGATGACGACACCCTGCGACTACTGTCGAGCACAGTGACCCACCGCAACCGGGGGCCAGTCCGCCCGCTTTGCTGATCGGATCCGACTCATGACGACACCGCCTGATGTGCTGCAGACGCCGCCCCCGGCGCTCGGTGAAGCAGCACTCCGCGACCTGCTCGCCAAGGCCTGGTCGCTGACGGACACCCAGCTGAGCCGGCTCGGCTCGGAGCGCGACATGAACGTTCTTGTCGACAGCGCCTTCGTTCTCAAGATCTCCAACCCGGCCGAACCGACCGACGTGATCGACATGGAAGTCGCCGCGCTGGAACATATTCACCGGATCTGCCCCGAACTGCACATTCCAGCAACTGTTGCCACAGGTTCTGGCGCAGGGACGATCCGCATCCAGGACGACGACGGGCGAGAGTGCCTGGCGCGGTTGGTCACCGTGGTCCCCGGCGACCCGCTGGAAGGAAGAGTCATCACCGGGCGGCTCGCAGAACAGGTCGGTTCGCTGGCCGCCATGACGGCGGTGGCACTGCAGGGGTTCTTCCACCCAGCGGGCGGGCGGACCATCGGTTGGGATATTCGCCGGCTGCCCACATTGGCTCCTGACACTGGGCCGCTGGCCGAGATAGCGGCGCGGGTGGAGCCGGCGTTGCGGGCCACTGCCGCCCTTCCGTCCTGGATCCAGCACGCCGACATCACCCTGAGCAATGTGTTGGCCAACGGCAATGGCGTGACCGGACTAATCGACTTCGGCGACATGCACCACACGGCCGCCGTCTGCGACCTGGCGGTGGCGCTGGCAGCGGTGCTCCGCAACGGCGCATCGACGCAACCATTGGGCACCTGGGAGCTGGCCTCCGCAGTGTTGTTCGGATATCAGCAACACCGGCTGCTGGAGCCCGCTGAGGTCGACCTGCTGGGCGATCTGGTGCTTGCCCGGTTGGCGATCACCGCGGTGATCTCCGCGGACCGGGCGGCCCGCTACGCGGACAATCACGCCTACATCACCCAGTACGACGCCACCAACGAGCGGGTGCTCCGCCTGCTAGCCGACCTCCCGGCCGGGACGCTGACAGCCAAGTTCGGGCGACTGGCGGGTACGTCACGTGCGCCGAGGAACCTCTCACCGATCGCTCCCGGTCGTGACGGAGCGCTCTCCTCGGCCCGCCGGTCTCACTACGGGCCAGATACATCCCCTGCGGGTGCTGAAGGGCCAGCATCGCCCACGACCTCCGACGCGGCTCACGGGGCGGTCGCGGCTGGTGGCACAGTGCCGGCGGCAGCGGCCGGCGCGGCTCCCGCGGCTCACCGAGCGGTCGCTGCAGGTGGCGCGGCGCCGGGGGCGGCAGTGTCACCCGAAATGCTCGCGACCCACCGAGCGGTCGCGGCTGAGGGTGCAGCGGCGGAAGCGTCACCCAAAACACCCGCGCTAACCGAAACACTCGCGTCGTCCGCGGAAGGCGACAGCGCCGAGCGGACCGAGCAATTGCTGCAGCGACGAAACCGTGCGATGGCCGGTGCGCTATCGCCGCTGTTCTACCGCCATCCGTTGGACATCGTCCGCGGGCAGGGACCGTGGTTATTCACCCGCGACGGCACCCGACTGCTCGACGCGTACAACAACGTGGCAGTCGTCGGACACTCGCACCCTGCCGTCACTCAGTCGGTCGCCAGGCAACTGGCCGTGCTGAACACCCATTCCCGTTACCTGCACGGTAATGTCGTCGAGCTTGCCGAGCGGATCCTGGCGACAATGCCGCCGGAATTGGACACCTGCCTGTTCACCACGTCGGGCACCGAGGCGAACGAACTGGCCTGGCGGCTGGCCACCGCCTACACCGGTGGCAGCGGCGCACTGGTCGTCCGGGGCGCCTACCACGGGTCGACGAAGTGGATGGCCGATCTGAGCCCGAACGAATGGCCGAGCGGTTATCGGGCGGCGCACGTCGCGACCTTCGAGGCACCGCACGGTCTGTCCGGCCCGGTCCGCGGCGACAGCGGTATCAAAGATGGAGCCGGCGACACCGATCGGAACGGCGACAAGGCGGTCGGCGACAAGGCAGTCGGAGCCAACGCGGTCGGCAACCACGCACCTGCTGACAACGCAGCCGAGGCGGCGCGTCGGGTTCGTGCGGCCGGCGATCAACTGCTCGCGAACGGTGACCGGGCTGCGTTGCTGTTGGCGGACACCATGTTCACCAGCGAGGGAGTGCTGGATGCCCCCGCCGACTTCTTGCACGGGCTGCGTCGCGGCGCCCACGACATCGGGGCACTGTACCTGGCCGACGAGGTGCAGGCCGGGTACGGGCGCAGCGGCCCGCAGCTGTGGCGATTCGCGCTGGCAGGGGTGGTGCCCGACATGGTCTCGCTCGGCAAGCCGATGGGCGCCGGCTACCCGATCGGGGCGCTGGTGACCCGCCGGGAGATCGCCGCGTCGCTGGCCCGCGAGTACGAGTACTTCTCCACGTTCGCGGCCACCCCGGTGGCCGCGGCTGCCGGACTCGCAGTACTAGACGTGCTGCAGGACAACGACATCCCGACCTCAGCCGAGCAAGTCGGCGCCTACTTGCGGGCCCAGTTGCGGGCGCTGGGCGTCCGGCGCCTGAGCATCGGACAGGTGCGCGGCATCGGGCTGGTTGCCGGTGCGGACCTGGAGGCCCCGAATGGTGCACCCGCCCGCGCCTACGCGCTCGACGTGTTGAACACGTTGGTTGCTCGTGGCGTGATGGCCGGGCTCACCGGACCAGCCGGCACAGTGCTCAAGGTTCGCCCACCGCTGATCTGGCAGAACGAGCATGTCGACCTGTTCGTCGACACGCTGGACGGGGTCCTCGCCGATCTGGAGGCTGCGCAGTAGGCGGAAGACACAGCCATCCGGGTTCGGTTCACCGGCCGGCTGGACCCCATTGTCGACCGATCGGATGAAGGTAGCGACTCACCGAGCCTCATAGCCGGCCACTTGCACGCGGTTGACCGATCCACCTGAACGGTCCGCCCGACCGCCCGGATAGGCAACGGCCGCAGACTCCCGAACGCTCAATCAGCGCCGCTTCGCGCGTATCAGGTAGACAGGTGCGCTGCGGGAATCGCCGTGGCACCGTCATCGCCGTCATCGCCTTTGGGAGCATCGGCTTTGGGAGTATCGCCTTTGGGAGCATCGGCTTTGGGAGCATCGGCTGCGACGGCATCGCCTGCACCGGAACCGTCAGCGCTGGCGGCTTTCCCAGCAGCACCGCCAGCGACAGGGCCAACCATGGTGGCGTCGCGCCCGGTCCCGCCTCCGGGTTCGCCGGCGTTGCCGCCCTTCGCGACCGCCCCCACCGCCGCGACAAGTGCGGACCCACCCGAGTTGTGCTCCAGGAAGCGCAGCAACTCCACCGGGAACGGCAACACCAATGTGGAGTTCTTCTCCGCGGCCACCTCGACGATGGTCTCCAGCAGCCGCAGCTGCAGAGCTGCCGGGGTATGCGCCATCTGCTCGGCAGCCTGGGACAGCTTGTACGATGCCTGCAGCTCGCCGTCCGCAGAGATCACCCTGGCCCGGCGCTCCCGTTCCGCCTCGGCCTGCCGGGACATCGACCTCTTCATCGCCTCGGGCAGCGCGACATCCTTGATCTCTACCCGGTCGATGTGAATCCCCCACTCCAGCGCCGGGCTGTCGATCATCAGCTCCAAGCCCTGATTCAGCTTCTCCCGGTTCGACAGCAGGTCGTCCAGGTCGCTCTTGCCGATAATCGACCGCAGCGAGGTCTGCGCCACCTGCGAGATCGCGTGCGGGTAGTCCTGGACGTTGATCGCGGCCAGCACCGGATCGAACACCCGGTAGTACACGACCGCATCGACCCGGACGGTGACGTTGTCGCGGGTGATGCCGTCCTGGGCAGGGATCGGCAGCGTGATGATCTGCATGTTCACCTTCCACAGGCGGTCGATCATCGGGACGATGAAAGCCAGCCCCGGCTGCCGCTGCCGGTCGAGAACCCGGCCGAAGCGGAGCACCAACCCACGTTCGTACTGCTGGATCACCCGGGCACTGGCCGCCAGGCCGATCACGATCAGCACGACTAACGCGATCAATACACCTAAAAAGATCCCCATGTCATTCGACCTCCTCGCACAGCGACATCACCTCCACCGTAACTCGATGGGACGCGGGACGTTCGGGACTGCCGGACCATCCACGGGCAGCACGGTGTTCACGTCGTCGGGACCGTTGCCCTCGCCGTATCCGAGGCGCGGGTCTGAGAACAAGCAGGTTCGTGGCGAACGGCCGCGATGACACCCCTGCGCCACTCGGATCAGAAGGCCGGCTCGGCCCCGGCAGGTAGCCCGACTCGTAAGGCGCGCATGCTCAGCGCCAGCCCATCGTAGTAACCGACCAGGCTGATCAACTCGACCACGCAGCCGAGCCCGAGCTGGTCCGTCGCCTGCGCGAACAGCGCGTCGTCGAGATCGCGATCGACGAGCAGCGACCGGACAATCCGGCGCACCACGTCGTCGGCGGTGCTGAGGGTGCGGGATGCGGGCGCAATGGGGGATGCCGGCGCAGTGGAATCGACCGGGTCCTCCTCGCGGCAGATTGCTGCCAGATCCTGATCAGTCAGGCCTGCGGCCAGGGCCAGCGGGGCGTGGGATCGCCACTCGAAGTCGCTTCGCCGGTGCGCTGCGACGACCAGAATGGCAACCTCCCGAGCACGCGCCGGCAGCTCCGTGCGGTAGCGGATTGCTGTGCCCAGTTGCTGCAAGGCGTCACCCACCGCCGGGTTGACCAGCATCGCGTTGAACGGGCCCATCAGTCGGCCGGAGTCATCGACAACCGGCGACCTTCCAGCATCGGCCGACCGAGGGCCTCCGACGATCCGCTCGTACACCCGGCGCGCCTCCGGGGTGAGCTCGTCCGGTGTGGGCCGAGGCAGCCGGCCGGCCGTAGCCGGTGGGCCCGGGGACAGCGACGGCGCGCAGTTCGTCGATTCGGACGGGGTCTCGCCGCTACTCGATCGCATGGCCAGAACTGTGCCCTGCCGCGGCCAGTCCCACCGGGTTGGGGTCGATTCCCGGTCCGGGCCACATCCGAGCGGGGGGGCCTCCGGTCGTGTTGCTGACCCACACCAACCTTCACCATGGCAGCGTCGTTGGCAGGCAACTCCTCCGCTCCTGTTCTGCCCGCTATGGAGAATTACCCGGCAGCGCAGAACTTCTCGTAACTGTGCTCCAGCAATTCGGGGTCCGGCCGCTCGGATCGAACCCGCGGTAGGACCCGCAACAGCTCGCCATGGCACCCTTGAAGACCGTGTTTGAGCATCGGCCCATCGCTCTCTTCGAGTAGATCTCGACGTATCTGGACAACGTAGTCAGGCCTGATCCCGAGAATCCCGGAGTCGAAGGATGCGTGGTGAATCTTGCACATCGCAAGTCCGTTTCGAACGGAGGTAATACCTTCATCCAATCGATCCGGTACGATGTGAGCGGCGTCGAGCAGTTCCGAGTGCCCCAAGGCACATATCGTGCAACGGGTCTGATACGCCCTCAGGACCGTCGCCCGGAACACCGGCTGATGCAGCCGCTGCCGGACCTCTCGAATTACGTATCGCTTAAGGTTCGCTTCGAGCACGCTCCCTGCCGGAGCCAGGCGCTGTGCTGCGTCCGTGCCTACAACGAACTGATGTAAGCCCACCTCCTCCGACAAGAGATAAATGGGATAGATCGGCTGGTAAGTAGCTGTCCCGACTCCAAAGAACCAGATCAGCGGAACTTGCAGCTCCATGGCGGCGCGCAACGCCCGGTTGTCTGCCTGGGTTGGGTCTTCTCCACGCCATTTGTACCGTACAAAGCCATCAGCGCCGATCCTGTCGTCATAGGGCTTCTCGTGACCCTCCGGTGTGTAGACGGTTCGAATGGACAGCGCGGCCGACCATCCGCGCGGCTTGCGAATCCCTGCTTGGGCATCCATCAGCCGGAACCGATCCCCGTGGAACTCGAAGTCCAACTGGAGATCGAGTCGGCCCCGTCGTTGGTTCGGGTAGTCAGCCACGCCATCGCTTCACGCCGCACAGCTGATTGCACGCCCTCGGGCAGCGTCACCGCATGCGTCACGCCTTGACAGTAGGTGATAACGGTAAACCCGGCGATACCGCGAAACCACGGATCGGGGCCGATGTAGTGGTTCAGGACCGTCGTCCCCGGGCCGCCCACTCCTGCCGGGTCAGGGCGTACTCGACGTCGCCGTGCTCGTCGCCGGGGATCCGCACCGGCCAGTCAGCAGTGAACTTGCGGACGTAGCGGAGGCCGGCCTTCTCCATCACTCGGCGAGAGGCGGTGTTGACCGCCATCGTGCTGGCAGCGACTCGGCGCACGCCGAACTCGGCGAAGCCGCGGTCGATCACCGCTCGGGACGCTTCTGCGGCGTAGCCGCGGCCCCACGCGGCCCGGCGCAGCCGATAGCCCAGCTCCGGCTCGTCATCAGACGAGCCCTGCTCCGGGCGGAAGTGCACCCAGCCGAGGAAGTCCCCGCTGGACCGTTCGATGAGCGCCCAGAAGCCATACCCGGGCCAGCGGGAGTAGTAGCGGAGGAATGCAGGCAAGATGTCGTCCTCTACTTCGGCGCGCGGGGTTGGGACACCAGCGTTGATGTAGAACATCACCTCGGGGTCCGAGTCCAACTCGACCAGCAGGTCGACATCGCCAGCGGTGAATTGGCGCAGGATCAGCCGTTCGGTCTCGGCGAAGATGTTCATCGGGGAATCATGACGCACCCCCGGCTCCCGCACAGCCCATCGCAGCGCGCTGCGATGCCAACCGCCGGCATCGCCGGCAGTCGTGGGTGCCAGGACGCGCCCTGACGCGTCACCACACCCACGACTCGGATCCAGGGGGACTCGGTCCGGGCAGGCGCGGCGCGCGCTGGCTTGGGCCGCGCATGGGTGCGGCGGGCAGACTCCGCAGCGCCGAGGCTCGGCGGAATACCGCGCCATCGTCGCCGGTTGTACGGAGTGACATGCCACTTCAGCCAAGGAGATTCGTCGTGCCGACCATGGACCTGACCACTGCCACCTTCGACGAGACTATCGCGTCGAACGACGTTGTCCTGGTGGACTTCTGGGCGGGTTGGTGTGGACCGTGCCGGATGTTTGCGCCTATATACGAGGCCGCCGCCGAGAAGCACGCCGACCTGACCTTCGGGAGCGTGGACACCGAGGCAGAGAGGTCGTTGTCGGCCCGTTTCGGGATCACTTCGATCCCGACCTTGATGGTGTTCCGCGATGGCATCCTGCTGCACCAACAGGCTGGCGCGCTGCCGGCCCCGGGCCTGGAAAAGCTCATCGGTCAGGTGCGAGCGTTGGACATGGACCAGGTGCGCGCGAAGGCCGCGGAGCGCGCGAAGGCCTGACAGCTACCCCAAGTATGGGTCGGACACCGACGGGGTCAGACACTCCTGCGGTCACCACCAGCTGGTCGGAAACCGGCTGGTTCGAGCACCCGCGCGGGCGCACCCCCGCTAGATCGAACATCCGTACCCCGATACGCGGTGCGAACGTCAGAACGCGGTAGCGATCGTCACCGCGTGCAGCAGGGCGGCCCGCGTATCGGCCGCTGCTGCCGCCGGCCCGCGTATCCGGGCATCGGCTGCAATCCACACGCGCCGGGCACCGTCCGCACATCCGCCCGCCCATTCGGCCGCAGGCCATACTGCACCGCACGGACGGTGAGTTCCTACCCGGCTACCCGGCGACGTCCACAATCACCCTTTCGCCTACGGTTGAAGGGGGGCTGACCGGGCGGAGAGGGTGAACAGCGCTGACGAATGACAGATCCCCGGACGACGCGTCGCCCGGGGTGTTGATCGGGGTGCTCCACGAGACCGCCACCGGAGAGCAGCGGGTCGCGCTGGTACCCGAAGTTCTCGGGAAGCTAACGAGTCTCGGCGCTACCGCGATCATCGAAAGCGGAGCCGGCGCACCCGCGTACTTCTCCGACGAGGCCTACCGGCAAGCCGGAGCGTCGATCGGCTCGGCCGAGGAGATCTACGCCCGCGCTGACGTGATCACCCGGCTGGGACCGCCAACGCCGACGGCGATCGACCTGCTGCACCCCGGCCAGGTGATCATCGGCCTGCTGCGGCCCTGGGAACATCTCGCCGATGTGCTCCGCTGGGCCGAACGCGGCGTCACCACCATCGCGCTGGACTACCTGCCGCGCACGCTGTCCCGGGCACAGACCATCGACGTGCTGAGCTCCCAGTCCTCGATCGCCGGGTACCGGGCCGCGGTGCTCGGCGCGAACACCTACGGCAGCTACTTCCCGATGCTCATGACGGCCGCCGGCACGGTTCGGCCCGCCGAAGTGCTGGTCCTCGGCGCGGGAGTGGCCGGGCTGCAGGCGATCGCCACCGCCCGTCGACTCGGCGCCTCGGTGTCCGGGTACGACGTGCGGCCGCAGGCTCGCGCAGAGGTTGCCTCCCTCGGCGCCCGGTTCGTCGACCTGCCCGGCGTGGTCTCGACCCAGGGCACCGACGGGTACGCCCGGGAGCTGACCGCGCAGGAACAGCAGGCGCAGCGGGACGCACTGGACGCGTACATCGCCCGGTCGGACGTGGTGATCACCACCGCGCAGGTGCCCGGCCGCAAGCCACCGCTGCTGGTGACGGCAGCCGCAGTGAGCGCCATGAAACCCGGTTCGGTGATCGTCGACCTGGCCTCGGGGCCATACGGCGGGAACGTCGAGGTGTCCGAGGCGGATCGGAGCGTCGTTGTCGACCCGGGGGTGACGGTGATCGGAGCCGGGAACCTGCCGTCGACCATGGCGCCGGCCGCATCGCGGGCCTACGCGCGGAACGTCACCGCCCTGCTCGGCCTGTTGATACGGGATGGCGCGCTGACGGCGAGGCGAGCAATGAGCACCGAGCCGAACCTGCGAGGCGAGCAATGAACACCGAGCCGAACCTGCGGGACGAGCAATGAACACCGAGCCGAGCCCGCGAGGCGAGCAATGAGCACCGAGCTGAGCCCGCGAGGCGAGCAATGAGCACCGAGCTGCTGTTCGACCTGACGACGTTCGTTCTGGCGATCCTGGTCGGCTTCGAAGTGATCTCGAAAGTGCCTGCCACGCTTCACACCCCGCTGATGTCCGGCGCCAACTCCATCCACGGAGTGGTGGTGATCGGCGCGCTGATGGTCACCGCGACAGCCCGCGGCCCGTTCGGCTACACGATCGCCTTCGTGGCGGTGGCGTTGGCCACGATGAACGTGGTCGGCGGCTACGCGGTCACCGACCGAATGCTGGAGATGTTCAAGGTAAAGCCGGCCGCCGAGAAGCACACCGCCGGCAAGCCTGCGCCGCCGGACGCTGCGGAGAGCACCGCACCGGCCGCGAGCACGACCACGCAGAGCAATAAGGTGCCCACCAGCGCGGACGACCGGTCCACCGGATCATCGTCATGAGCGCGACCGAGACCGTCGTCCGGCTGGTATTCCTGGCCGCTGCCGCGTGCTTCGTCATCGGCCTGCACCTGATGAACTCCCCGCGAACCGCCCGCCGCGGCAACCTGATCTCGATGGTCGGCATGGCGTGCGCCATCACCGCGGCGATCGTGCTGATCGCGGTTCAGGACGTGATGACGACGACCGGTTGGGTGGTCGCCGTGGCCGGCCTCGCGGTCGGCGGCGCTGCCGGGCTGTACGGCGCACGCTCGATCAAGATGACCGGCATCCCGCAACTGGTGTCGATTTTCAACGCGGTCGGCGGCGGCGCCGCGGCGTTGCTGGCCGTGCACGACCTCACCACCCTGACGGTCAGCGTGGACACCACCACCGCGCTGACGGCCGGGCTGGACATCGTGATCGGCGGCGTCACCTTCTCCGGGTCGCTGCTGGCCGCCGCGAAGCTGCAGGGCATGGTCACCGGCCGGCCGATCGTCTTGCCCGCGGGGCGCGTCATAAATGCCGCGCTGGTCGTCGCATTCCTGGCCGGCATCGTGTGGATCATCATCGACCCGGGATCGACTGCCGCGCTCATCCTGACGATCGCCGCCGCGCTCGCGTTCGGCATCACCATGGTGCTGCCGATCGGCGGCGCGGACATGCCCGTGGTGATCTCGCTGCTCAATGCCTTCACCGGAACGGCTGTTGCGATGGCTGGTTTCGTGCTGAATACCACCGTGTTGATCATCGCCGGCGCGCTCGTCGGAGCGGCGGGGACAATCCTGACCATCCTTATGGCGCAGGCCATGAACCGGTCCATCCTGGCCATCATGATCGGCGGGTTCGGCGCTGCTGACTCCTCGGGCGCGGTAACGGTGACCGGCGACCAGACCGTGCGCACGGTGACGGCCGACGACGTTGCGATCCAGCTGGCGTACGCGCAGCGGGTGATCATCGTGCCCGGCTACGGGCTGGCCGCCGCGCAGGCGCAGCACGCACTCGGCGAACTCGGCAAGCAACTCAAGGATCACGGGGTGGACGTTGCGTACGCGATCCACCCGGTGGCCGGCCGGATGCCGGGGCACATGAACGTGCTGCTCGCCGAGGCCAACGTGCCCTACCCGGAGTTGCTGGAGATGGACGAGGCCAACCCGCAGTTCCCCCAGGCCGATGTGGCGCTGGTGGTAGGCGCCAACGACGTGACCAACCCCGCCGCCCGCCGGCCAGGAAACCCCATGTCCGGCATGCCCATCCTGGACGTGGATGCGGCCCGCAGCGTGATCGTCATCAAGCGGTCGATGGGCCAGGGCTACGCAGGGCTGGACAACGAGCTCTACACCGACCCGAAGACCGGCATGTTCTTCGCCGACGCCAAGGCCGGACTGGGCCAGATCGCCTCGGCCATCAAGGCCCTGGTCGGCTGACCCAAGGCGACCGCCGGACGAGAAGCTTCAAGGGGTTCGAGTGTGCCCAGGCTCAAGTGGTAGTTCAAGGTGGCCAGGGTCAGCGCTTCAGGTGCAGTCGCAGACCCAGTGGAGTCTGCCCATCCGTGGTCCTGTGGTCGGGGTCATGACGTGATTCCGTGATGCTGGCCAGCTGACTATCGCCCGCGCGAGATCCGCGCCCCGATCAGCACGCCAATGGCCATGGCGGCCGCGCCGATCGCCGCGGCGATCAGTATCGACAGCGGGGAGCCGCCGGCTCCAGCCGCAGCCGGCGCAGGCAGGGTCGCGCCGAACGCCACAGGCTGGAACGACGAATCCGCTGCCACGCCGCCAGCGGGCGCTACCGCCGCAAGAGAGGGAACTCGACCAGCGTCCGTGGCAAGTCCGACACCAACCGGCCGCTTGCCGGTCAGCACATCATCGATGGCCGCGAAGAACAGCCCGGCAGTCTTCTTCGCCACCCCGGCCAGCACCCGTTGGCCCACCCCGCCGGCCATGCCGCCGACGACGGCGTCCGCGTTGTAGTCCAGCTGGGTGGTGCCGTCACCGAGGTTCGCCAGGGTGACGCCGACGGTGGTGTCGATGGTGCCTGGGGATCCGGCGCCGGCCGCGCGCATGGTCAGCGAGGTCGACTCGATCAGGTTGTACAGCCGCACCTCTCCCGCGTAGGTCCCCTTGATGGCAGCCACTCCCATGCTGACCGTCAGGCCGAAGTGGTTGTCACCCAGCTGGTTCAACGCCTGGCAACCGGGGATGACGCCGGCCAGCACGGCTGGGTCGGTTATCGCCGCCCACACCTTCTCCGGCGCCGCGTGGAGCACCGAGGTCCCGCTGATCTTCATGCTCTACCTCCGTCGTGGGCCGATTTCACTGTCCTTTAATGTCACTGTCCTTGACGTGTCACTGTCCTTGAATGTCACTGTCCTTGAATGTCACTGTCCTTGAATGTCACTGTCCTTGAATGTCACTGTCCTGCCGTGACACTCGCCGGCATTCACGCGGCGCTCATCAATTCGGTTCGCCGGCACGAACGCCCGCTGCGGCGGCCAGTCGCGGCAACTCGCCCGCATCAACCCGGCGCTGCAGGTCGAACAGCGCGTTCGGGTTCAGCGGCATGGAGTCGATGGCGAATCCGACGGCGTCCTCCACCGCGGACGCGATCAGCGCCGATACCGGAATCACCCCGGCCTCACCGGCGCCCTTGACGCCCAACGGATTCAGCGGTGACGGGGTCTCCTGGTGGCCCAGTTCCAACTGTCCGAGTTCACGCTGCGGGATCTCCGTCACGAAGGGCATCAGGAAGTCCATGAACGAGGCATTCTGCAGCTGCCCGTGCTCGTTGTAAGCCATCACCTCGTACAGTGCGCCGCCGATGCCCTGGGCAACCCCGCCGTGAACCTGCCCGGCCACGATCATCGGGTTGACCAGCCGGCCGCAGTCGTGCACCACGCAGTACTTGCGGATCGCGATGTCGAAGGTCTCCGGGTCGATCTCGACGATCGCGCCGTGCATACCAGAGGCGAACGTCGAGCGGGGCGGGGAGTAATAGTCCTTTCCTTCCAGTCCGGGCTCGTCGTCATCGGCCACCGGCGGCTTGCTCATATCGCCCACCTTGGCGAACTGGGTCGCCGCCGCCACTGCCTTGTCGAAGGCGTACCGCAGCGGGTTGGACAACACCGCCACCTGCCCGAGCGGGATCGACGTCTCGGGGTTGCCCTTCATCTGCACAATGCCGTCGATCACGTCCAGATCATCCGGCGAGCACTCCAGCGCCTCGGCCGCGACCCGCAGCGCCTTGGCCTTCGCGGCGCGAGCCGCCAGCGCCACGGCGGAGCCGGCCATCACTGCGGTGCGGGAAGCGAAAGTGCCTACTGCGTAACCAAATCGGCGGGTGTCGCCGGTCACCACCCTGATCTTGTCGAACGGCACACCGAGCTCGTCGGCGGCGATCTGCGCGAGCATCGTCTGATGGCCCTGCCCCTGGGAGGTCAGACCTGTTGCGACGTCAACGGTCCCATCGGTCTGGACGTGCACGTGCGCGCCCTCGTACGGGCCGACCCCGGTACCCTCCACATAGCAGGCCAACCCGATGCCCAGCAGCTTGCCCCGCTCCGCGGCCTCCTGGCGTGCCGGCTCGAAGGTGTCCCAGCCGATCATGTCCTTGAGCATGGTCAGCTGGTCCGGGTAGTTACCCGAGTCGTAGATCAGCGGCCGGCCGTCCTGGAAGATCAGGCCCTGGTCGTAGGGGAACTCGTCGGGCTGGATGAAGTTGGTCGCCCGCACCGCGGTGCGGTCCAATCCCAGAGCCTGCGCGATCTTGTCGATTGTTCGCTCCATCACGAACACGCCCTGCGGCCGACCGGCGCCGCGGTACGGGGTCACCTGAACGGTATTGGTGTACATGGAGAAGAACTCGACCCGGTATGCGCCCGGCTTGTACGGGCCGAGCAACTGGGTGGAGGTGATGATCGGGTTGATGATCCCGTAGGGCGTGTAGGCGCCGTTGTCGTGGTAGAACACCACGTCCAGCGCCAGAACCCGGCCGTCGTCGTCGAAGCCGACCCGTACGTGATGGTCCTGTCCACGTTCGTGCGCGGCGGAGATGAAGTGCTCGCGGCGGTCCTCGGTCCACTTGACCGGCTGGTGCAGCCGCAGCGCCGCGAAGGGGACCATGATCTCCTCCGGCCAGGGGTGCACGATCTTCACCCCGAAGCCGCCCCCCACATCGGGCGCGATCACCTCAACCTTCAGCAGCGGCAGTTCCAACTTGGCGGCAATGGCCGCGCGGACCGACGTCGATGCCTGGGTGGAGGAGTAGACCCGCAGCGAGGAGTCGTCATCGTCCCAGCGGGCGTGCACCGCTTTGCCCTCCAGCGGGGTGGATGCGCTGCGCTCGACGTGCAGGTCGAACTCGAGCACGTGCGTGGCGGCCGCGAACCCGGCCGCCAGGTCGCCGACCTCCTGCAGCAGGTGCGCGGACACGTTGTCCGGCACGTCGTCGTGCGCGATGTGTTCCGCGGCGCGGGCGGCGTCCAGGCCGACCACCGGGGGCAAGGTCTCGTACTGAACCTTGATCCGACCGACCGCATCCTCGGCCAGGTAGCGGTTCTCGGCGACCACCATCACGATGGCCTCGCCGACATGGTGCACTCGGTCCTTGGCCAGCGCGTACGCGGTGCGGGGGGCATGCAGCGCGGGGTGCGGAATGAGTACCGGCAGCGGTTCGCCCGCCTCTCCGGTCAGGTCCTCGTGCGTGTAGATCGCCAGCACGCCGTCGATGTCCAGTGCGTCGGTCAGGTCGATGTCCAGGATGCGAGCGTTCGCGTGCGGGGAACGCAGGAACGCTGCCTCCAGGACGTGGGTGCCGGCGCCGATGTCGTCGGTGTAATGCCCCCGTCCGGTGGTGAGGCGGATGTCCTCGGTCCGGCGGATGGGGGCTCCGAAGTAGCGCTGCGCCATCAGTGGTCTCCGTCCGGCGCCGGGAGGACAGCGTGTCGGCCCGATTGCCCGTCCGGCAACGCGTCCGGCTGGTCGTGCTCCTGACTGTACGGCTGATTTTCCGGGGATGGATCGTGGTCGAATCCCTCATCCGGCAATGGCGCGTCGGGGTTGTCGGCCAACTCGGCGGCCCGCAGGACTGCTGCGACAATGTTCTGATACCCGGTGCAGCGACACAGGTTTCCGGCAATCATGTCCACCGCCTGTAAGGGCGTGGGGTGCGGATTCTCGGCCAGGCCCGCGGTGATCGTGGTCAGGAAGCCCGGCGTGCAGAAGCCGCACTGCAGCGCATGACAGTCACGAAACGCCTTCTGTACCGGCGATACCGCCACGCTACCGTCGGCCCGGAGCTCGCCAAGGCCCTCCACGGTGGTGACCGACTTACCGTCCACCGTTACCGCGAACAGCAGGCACGATCGCACCGGAACTCCGTCAAGCAGCACCGTGCAGGCCCCGCACACACCGTGCTCGCAGCCGACATGTGTGCCGGTCAGGGCCAGGTCATGGCGAAGGAAGTCCGACAAGGTGCGCCTGACCTCAACATCGGCGGAGCGGCGGACCCCGTTGACCGTCAGCGTCACGGTGTGCCGGAGCTTGCCCGGCGCAGCCTCAACTGTGTCGTCGATACTCATGGCTCATGCCACCCGCCTAGCACTCATCGCTGTCACTGCCTGCTTGATCGCCCGCACCGTCAGCACACCGGCCAACCGGCGTCGATAGTCGGCGCTGGCGTGGATGTCGTCGCCGGGGTCGACGGCGTCCCTGGCCGCAGCAGCCGCATCGTCCCCTCCGGCCTTCCATGCGTCTGACAGGTCCAGCACCAAGGGTGTGTCGCTCACCGATAGGTAGCCGCAGCGCACCGTCATCGGCCCTCCGTCCGCACCAGGGGTGACGATGGCTCCAACCCCGGCCAGCGCGTAATCACCGTGCCGGCGGGCCATCTCGACGAAGGCGGTACCGGACCCGGCGGGCATGGCCGGGAAGAACGCACTGACCGCGAGCTCATCCGGTTCCAACGACGACTCCAACGGCCCGACGAAGAAGTCGGCCGCCGCGATCACCCGCTCACCGCGCATCGAGAGCGCCGTAACCGAGCCGCCGGTCAGCGCCAGCACCGCCGTCATCTCCCCGGACGGGTCGGCGTGCGCCAGCGAGCCCACCGTGGTGCCGCGGTTGCGGATCGTCGGGTGCGCGACCTTCTCCAACGCCTGCCCGAGCAGTGGTTGCACCAGGTTGGCGGCCACGTGGCGGTGCACTGCCGCGTGCCGGGCCAGCGCGCCGACCGTGACGCCGGCATCTGTCACGTCGATCCGGTCCAGTTCCGCGACGCCGTTGATGTCCACCAGATGGGCCGGTTCGGCCAGCCGCATCGCCAACACCGGCACTAGCGACTGCCCGCCGGCCAGCACCTTGCCCTCGTGGCCGACCTCGGCCAACGTGGCGATCGCCTGCGCCACCGACCGCGGCCAGTGCCAGGTGAACGGAGCTGGTTTCATTCCTCGATCCTGCCCTACCTCATCGCACTCTGCGACGGTCAGGACCTGCCAGCACCTCGGGCCGTCGGTGGTGAATGGTGCCAGGGTTGCTGAGGATCCGAATCCCGTCTCGGGGATCTGCCCGCGATACGTGGCTGGGGCCGGACCCTTCCAACAGGGTCCGGCCCCAGCCATAAACATTCCAGACGTCTGCCCTGTTACCGCCGGCTGGTGGGCTCGTCCGGGCGGTCGTCATCCCGGAACGGCGGCTCCTCTTGACCCTCCGCGTCGTACACCGTTCCGGTGGAGATGGCCGCGCCGCCTTCATACGATCGCCCGGCGGCCGCCTCCTCCCGGCGCAGGTGCGGAGCCATCCAGCGGGACAGGTGGTACATCGCGACAACCACGATCGTGCCGAGTGCGATGCCAGAGATCTCGAAGGTGTCACTGAACTTGATCGACACATTCCCGATACCGATAATCAGGCCGGCCGACAGCGGCACCAGGTTCTGCGGTGCCGCGAAGTTCACTTTGTTCTCCACCCAGATCTTGGCACCCAGCAGGCCGATCATGCCGTACAGGATGACGGTGATCCCGCCAAGAACCCCCGGCGGCACCGACGACACGAACGCACCGAACTTGGGTGAGAAGCCGAAGAAGATGGCCACTAGCGCAGCGATGTAGTAAGCAGCTGTCGAATACACCCTGGTGGCCGCCATGACCCCGATGTTCTCGGCGTAGGTGGTGGTCGGGGAAGCCCCGATGAAGCCCGCCACCGCGGTGGCCGCACCGTCACCGATGAAGCCGCGCCCCAGGTAGGGGTCCAGGTTCTCGCCCGTCATCTCCGAGACCGCCTTGACGTGTCCGGTGTTCTCCGCGATCAGCGCGATAACACCGGGGATCACCAGCAAGATCGCGGCGGCGCTGAAGCTCGGCATGTGCGGACCGGACAGGACCGACCCGTCAGGCTGCATAATGTCTCCTGGGAAGCCGAACCAGGATGCGTGTCCGACGCTGGACATGTCGACCCGGAATGCGCCGCCAATCTTGCCGAAGCTGAGGTCGAAGAGCCAGGACAGCACGGTGCCGAAAATCAGGCCGAGCAGAATGGCAATCCTGGACCAGAACCCCTTGGCCGCCACTGCGATCACGATGACGAAAACCATGGTCAGGACCGCAACCCACTGGTCCTTGGGCCAATAGACGCCAGCAACCACCGGTGCCAGATTGAATCCGATCAGCATCACGACCGCGCCGGTGACGGCCGGCGGCAGGACCGTCGCGACGATCTGGCCTCCGGCGAAATGCACGACGATTCCGATCGCCAACAGGATCAGTCCGGCGATCATGATCGCACCGGTGACAGTCGCGCTGGTGGCGCCGGTCTGCAACCGGATCGCGGCAACCGCACCGACGAACGACGCCGATGTTCCCAGGTACGACGGAATCTTGCCGTTCACCACGAGCAAGAAGAAGATCGTCGCGAACCCGGACATCATCACCGCGTATTGCGGGTTCAGGCCCATGATGATCGGGAAGACGAAGGTAGCGCCGAACATGGCGACGACGTGCTGCGCGCCAAGACCGATGGTGCGTGGCCAGGTCAGCCGTTCACCGGGCGCCACGACCTCCCCGGGCGGGATGGTCTTGCCATCACCTTTGAGCTTCCAACCGAAGGCTGACATGTGCCCCTCCGAGCAGGTGGGCCACCCGTGGGTGGTGATTTGAGTGGGTCCGCGGCGCTCCGCCGGTGGCGGTCGGTTCGCAGGCAGTCGTCGGCTCGCCGACGGCCGGGCCCGGTCCAGACCGGTTCCCCATCGGGACCGTATGCCCCAGATCACACCGTGCCCGTTGTTCGATTGTGCCAGTGTCGCGGCCCAGACTTTGTTGCTTTCCGTGGGCAGCGAAGCGACCTTTCGACCGGTATGACACCGGGTGATCAGTCGGTGATCAGTCGGTGATCACCCGGCGCCGATTCAGCGGTGGGCAACCCGCATCTGCCAGACGTACAGCGCCACGGTCAGGTCGGCGCGGAGCCGGGAGTCGGTGGTGAACGGGCCCAACAGCTTCTCCAGCTTGCCGATCCGGTACCTCAGCGTGTTGTAGTGGTAATGCAGTCGCCTGGCGGTCTGCGCGACGTTCAGGTTGGTGTCCAGCAGCACGGTCAGGGTTCGCCGCAACTCGTCGGCCTCGACGTCGCCCTCGCCGGCGGCCAGCGGGCCGAGGGTGTCGGCCAGGAACGAACGCAACTCGGTCGACTCGGGAACCAGTGACAGCAGCCGGTACAGCCCGAGGTCGTCGAAGCGGGACACCGACCCGGCGCCGGACAGCCGGCGGCCCACCCGTACCGCCTCCCACGCTTGGTGGTAAGCGGTCGGCAGTTCCTCGACAGTTCCGACCACCCTGGACACCCCGACCAGCCCGTCGAAGGGCACGCCGGGCGACGACAGTCCGCCCAGCAGCTCAGAGATCCGTGTGGTGCCGGGAACAGCACCGTCCGGGGTGTGCAGCACGGCCACCGCCTCGGCCGCGAAGCTCGCCGACGCGGCCAGCGGATCCCACCGGCGGACCCAGGCGTCCCAGGACGCGGCCAGCTGCTCGGCCCGCCGCCTGCGGGTTCCCTCGTCACCGGCCGCCGGCTCCTCGGCGCCGGCCACCACTACCACGAATGGTCCCGTCAGGTCCCAGCCGAAGCCGCGAGCACCGTCCAGCGCAGCGGCCCGAGACATCTGCCCGGCCAGCACGTCTCGCAGGAAGTCGCCGCGATACTTGCCCTCCACCGCGGCCACTGCCAGCTCCCTGGTGACCACCAGCGCGCCCACCGTTGCGCCGCGCTCGGCGATCATCACGTCCTGTCCGTCCCACTGCCGGTCGGCACGCACCGCGATCAGATGGCCCTGGTTGCGCTCCGCGACCACCGTCGCGACCAGCACCGAAACCGCTGTCGCGCCCTTCCCGACGGCGTGGATGCCGTGCCGGTAGCTGGTGGCCCGGAACAGGTGGTCGGTGTCGAACAGGGTCTCGGCCGCTGCCGGCAGCGGCGCGCCGGCATGGGCGACGGTCCGGCCGGTCCGGTCCACCTGCAGCACGGTGACCACCGGCGCAGCGTCAGCCGGCAGGTCGGGTCCGGCCAGTTGGGTCGCCAGCGCGGAGACCACCTCGGGCAGCCCCCCGCCATGCAGTACCAATTGCAGAAGAACCGAGTGCGCCTGCTCGCTGCGGGCCAGCATCGCTGCCTGCCTGCCGAGTACCTCTGTCAGTATCTGGTTCAGGATCTCGTCGAATCCTACGTCGTCGCCGATCTGCAGCACCGGGAACCCGAGCCGGTCGGCCGACTCCAGCATGGACGGCGGAAGGGCGTCAATGTATCGACCCAACTTGACTGCAATGCCGGCCAACCCGCGTTCGTCCAGCCGGGCGACGAAGTCCTCCAACGCCTCCGGCGTCGAGCGCAGCGGGTATCCGGTGGTCAGCAGCAACTCGTCGGCCTTCGTCCACTGCAGGACGTCCGGCACTTCCATGATGTTCACGAACCGCACAATCCGATCCAGCCCGGAGGCGCCGGCGAGAACCCGGGCCGACGCCATCGCTGGTTGGGCCAGCACCTCGCGAACAGAGATGCCGGGTGCGCCGGTCCGGTGGACTTCCGGCGCCTGTTGGTCGCGGGTCATCTGAACGCCTGCCTTTCGGTGCTGACCGAGACCCTGCTCACTGACGACCTGCTCACTACCACCCAAGTCACCGACTGCCCGACCGGAATCGCCTGGACAGCACCCATCCGGCCTCTCGCCGCCCGTGAGCGCCCAGCCTCCGCCATCATGCGCCGTTGTCGGATTCAACCGCGCTACTGGTCCCTCGTCGTCAGATCTTTCCATGGGGGCTGGAAGTCGCCGCGGATACCGTCGAATCATCGGGCGCGGTGTCACAGGCGGTCAGCATCCGCCGGGAGGAAGGGGTCGCCGGCGTGAGCAGCATCGCATCCGGTCGGGGACCGGCCGAGATTCCCGCTGCCGCAGCGGAGCCGATCGTCCCGCTGCTCACCGGCCCGTTACTGCCGTCCACCGTGCTGGCCGTGTTCTCCGCCGCGAGCCTGCTCGCCGTGGATGCCCCAGGCGAAACCCGGGTGATATCGCTGCTCACCCGCCGGGCCAGCGGAGTGCCTAACGGACTTCGAGTGACGGCGGACGTCGCCGACTCCCCGTTCACCACACTGCGCCCGGGCGACCCGGCGTTCGTGGGCGCGGGGCAGGTGCATCTGCGCGGGCTGCGGCTACGGGCGACGCGAGTGGTGCGGACCGCCGTACCCGTCGTCACCATCGCACCGCAAGCCGCAGCGCTGATTGCCCGCGGCATCAGCACCAGCACGCTCGGTGTCCCTGCCGGTCCGGTCGCAGACCTGCGCGCGGCGCTGAAATGTGATCGGCCCGCGGTACTGCGGGACGCGGTGACTGCCCTGATCGGCCTCGGTGCCGGCTCCACCCCCGGCGGCGATGACGTGATCGCAGGCCTGCTCGCGGCGCTGCATGCCACCCGACGGCCGGCATTGGTGCAGCAGGTGAGCGCCGCCGTCAATCCCGGACTGGCCGAGCGGACCACGCTTGTTTCCGCGGACCTGCTGCGGCTGGCCGTCGCCGGACACGCCTGCGCCGAGGCACTCGCGGTGCTGCGGGCCAGCGGCGCCGCCGGATTCCGGCCGGGCGCCTTGGGCCGGGCAGTGGCCGGCCTGCTGTCCGTCGGGCACACCAGCGGGGCCGATCTCGCCACGGGCATCGCGATCGGATTGATGGCGCCGGTGATCGAAGTCCGCGGGCGGCCGCGGATGACCACGAAAGCAGGACATGACCCGACGCTCCGGAACCAGCCCACCACTCGGGCGCGGCCGATCAGTGCAGTCAGACCGGTCGGAGCAGATCGTCCGCTGCGCCCAACCCAACCACTCGGATCGGCACAACCATCGACAAGCAGGAGTAGCGCCATGACCACCATCGCCCACCCGGTGCCGAATCCCAGCACGCACGGTCCCGGCACGCACGGTCCCGGCACGCTCAGAACAGGAACGGTGACCCCGTGACCGAACACATCGCGATCCGCAAAGGCGTCTACCACGACTCGGTGACGCTGCTACGGATCTCCCAGGCGGCAGCGTCCGCGCCCGGCATCACCGCGGCCCAAGTGGCGATGGCCACACCGCTGAACATCGAACTCGCGATCGGGCTGGGCTTCACCACGCCGGACGGGATCGGGCCGAACGACCTGCTGGTCGCGCTGCGCGCAGATGACGACGCAGGGATCGCCGCCGGCCTCGCCGCGCTGGAGGATGCGCTGGAGGATGCGGGCGCTGCAGCGCACCGTTCCGGCGGGCTGGGTGGCCGGCCTGCGCCGCGGACCGTGCGGACCGCGGCGACAGCAGCACCGGATGCCGCCGTTGTGTTGCTGTCGGTACCCGGACCTGCGGTGATCGGCGAGGCAATGGATGCGATCGCCGCCGGCCGACACGTGATGATCTTCTCCGACAACGTGCCGATCGAGCACGAGGTCGCGCTCAAGGACGCGGCCGCGAAAGCGGGCGTGCTGGTGATGGGGCCGGACTGCGGCACCGCAGTGGTCGGTGGAGTCGGTCTCGGATTCGCCAACGTGTTGTCCGCCGACAGCTCCGGCCCCGGCGTCGGCATCATTGCCGCCTCCGGCACCGGGGCCCAGCAACTGAGCTGCCTGCTCGACGAGGCAGGCGTGCGAATCTCCGCCGTCCTCGGGTTGGGCGGCCGCGACCTGTCCGAGCAGGTGGGCGGCCGGTCCGCGCTGGCCGCGCTGGCCATGCTGGACGCCGATCCGGGCACCGACCACATCGTCATCGTGTCCAAACCACCGCACCCGGCGACGGCCGAACGGGTCCTGGCGGCGGCCGCGAAGGCCAGCACCCCAGTGACCAGCGTGCTCCTCGGCGCGGGCCGCCCGGACCTGACCGCGGCCACCGAGACGGTGCTGTCCGCGATCGGCGTGCCTGTCCCGCAGTGGCCGGTGTGGGCCGCCGACGGCGGCGATGACGACAGCGATGACGACACCGCTGCCGGCGACGATTACGGACCCGCCGACGTTGATGCCGCGGCGGCGGTCGCGGCATCCGGCAGCAACGGCGCCGGCCGGGCTTCCGGACCGGGGGCGCTGCGTGGCCTGTACTCCGGCGGCACGCTGGCCGACGAGGCGATGCTGATCGCCGCCGACCTGCTGGGCGACATCCGCTCGAACATCCCACTGCGGCCAGATCTGGCGCTGCCGGCGGACGCGCTCGGTCACGGGCTGCCCCGGCTGACAGGACTCGGCAATGTGATCGTCGACCTCGGCGATGACGAGTTCACCCGCGGCCGGCCGCATCCGATGATCGACCCGACCGTCCGGCTGGACCTGCTGGCCGCCCAGGCAGCCGACCCGCAGGTGTCGGTACTGCTGCTGGATGTGGTGCTCGGATACGGATCCGAGGCCGACCCGGCGGCCCGGCTGGCCCCGGCCATCGGGTCCGCAATCGCCGGTGCGTCCGCGGCCGGCCGGACACTCTCGGTGGTGGTCTCGCTGTGCGGCACCGCAGCCGACCCGCAGGACAGAGCCATGCAGGCCACCGCGTTCACACACGCGGGTGCGTCTGTGTACGCCTCCAATGCCGCAGCGGCGCGCGCCGCGGCCCGGATCGCCGCCGGAACCGGCAGGGAGACCCGATGACGAACCAGCGGAGCAGCACCCAGCAGCAAACCGGCCCGGGCGCACCCGACCTGTTGGCCGGACCGCCGTCGGTGATCACCGCAGGCATCGACCTGCTCGCCGATGCGTTGCGCACCCAGGCGGTTGACGTCAGCGTGGTGGATTTCCGGCCACCGGTGGACGACCCGGCGGGGACCGCCGAAACCCTCGGGGCAGTCCTCGCGGACCCTCGACTCGCCGCGGCAAATGCGGTTGCCATGGAGCGGATGCTGGCAGTCCGAGCGAACCTCGTCGACGTGCTGCCGGCGCACCAGGCGATGGGTTTGGCACCCGGGCAGTTCTGCCACGCCGGCCCGCCGCTGACCTGGGAACGTGCCTCCGGGCCGATGCGAGGCGCACTGATCGGCGCGATGATCTTCGAGGGCCTGGCCGACTCTCCCGAGGACGCCGAGGCGAAACTGGCCGCCGGGCAGGAAGTCTCGTTCACCCCGTGTCACGAAAACCACGCGGTCGGCCCGATGGCCGGCGTCATCTCCCCCTCGATGTGGATGTTCAAGCTGGTTGACGAAGCAACTGGCGCGGTTGCCTATTGCTCGTTGAACGAGGGCCTTGGCAAGGTGCTGCGCTACGGCGCCTACTCGGCCGAGGTAATCGATCGGCTCCGCTGGATGTCGGCTGTCCTCGGGCCGGCGCTGGCAGCGGCCGTGAAGGCCCACGGGCCGGTCGACGTGACGTCCATCGTCGGGCAGATGGTGCAGATGGGCGACGAGGGGCACAACCGGAATCGGGCGGGCACGCTGATGTTCCTGCGCGAGATCCTGCCCTCGCTGATCGGCTCCGGACTGCCGGTCGACCAGGTGGCCGAGGTCGCAAAGTTCATCGGCGGCAACGACCACTTCTTCCTGAACCTAGTGATGCCCTGCGGCAAACTGATGGGTGATGCGGCGGCCGGTGTGCCGGGATCGTCGGTGGTGACTGCCATGTGCCGCAACGGAACAGACTTCGGCATCAGGGTGTCGGGCACCGGGGACCAGTGGTTCACCGGGCCCGCCGGGACACCCGACGGCCTATTCCTGGCGGGGTTCGGGCCAGAGGATGCCAACCCGGACATCGGCGACTCGGCGATCGCCGAGACCATCGGTATCGGCGGCATGGCGATGGCCACCGCCCCGGCCATCGTGCGGTTCGTCGGCGGCGCGGTTCCGGACGCGCTGGCCGTCACCCAGCGGATGTACGAGATCACCCTGGCGGAGAACCCGGCGTTCGCCATCCCGATCCTGGAGTTTCGCGGCGCGCCAACCGGAATCGACGTCACCAAGGTGCTGCGGACCGGCATTCTGCCGCAGATCAACACCGGGATGGCCGGCAAGGTCGCGGGCACCGGCCAGGTCGGCGCCGGGCTGGTGACGCCGCCGATGGAGTGCTTCACCTTGGCCATCGAGGCGCTGGCGACCGCCATCGGTTGACGGAGAAAGCCAACTGAGCGAACCCCTATCCGCCCCCGGTCGGCCGGCGCTACACCTACCGGGCACCCGGTTTGAGTGGCGGCGGGGACACCGTGTCGAGCAGGTGCCTGACGTCCCAGTGTTGCGGGAGATCACTCGTTGCCCGAGCCCGCGAGAAAATTACCGTTGCGGCCCGAGGAATCTCGTCGTACGGTGGCGGCACACGGGAGAGGAGGTGGTCCAGAGTTGAATTTACTTCGGACACGTGAGGTGGCTGCCAGCTAGCCGCTGTCAAACCAACGGACCTGCGGGGCAACGCCCGTGCGGTGCATAGGCACCGCGGCGAGCAATACCCGGCAGCTACCCGGCCCCTGGGTCGTCGGCCCGTCCAACCGACCTGCTTCGGCGGACAAGAATCCGAGGCGGACAAGACCCGGGGGCCGCCCCATGCCCGGCGCACGCTGGGTTGGTCCGGTCGGCCAAGCGGTACCCAACTCACCCTGCACAGAGTGCTACGACGCCGGCGGCCTGGTTTGACGAGTCCGTGATGAGCTGCGAGCCGCGGCCTCCGACGGGTCAGTCGGCGAAGTCCCAGTGGGCGGCGATGGACGTCGACACCGTTGTATCGCCCGTGGCCACCGGCATGCTCTCCACATCGGCCCGCCCGGCCATCCGCATCAAGCCCGGAATCCCCGCAGCTCCGCGTTCCCGCTCCTGGATCCACACCACCCGGCCCAGCGTGCGTCCGGCGTGCTCGGCGTACTCGCCCGCCTTGGCCGCGGCGTCGGAATAGGCCGCCTGCCGGGCCTGCACCATGGCCTCGTCGGGGTGCGTCGCGGACAGTCTGACCCCGTCGATCCGGACTCCTTCGCCCGCGCGCGACACCACGTCGGTGAGCAGCCGGTCGATCGAGTTCAGCCCGGTAAGGGTGACGACCAGGCGCTGGACAGCCTGGTAGCCGACGAGTTGCTGCTCGTTGTCCCGGTACTCATATCGTGGGGCGAGCGACAGGTCCTCGGTGCGCACCGAGCGGGAGTCGACCCCGTCGTCGGCGAGAATGCCGAGCACGGCGGTGGCCGTGGCGGCCGTCATCCGGAAGGCGTCTCCGGCGTCCGGCCGAACCACCTCGACGCCGAGGGTGAGCACCACCTGATCGACGGCGGTGCCGGCCGACCCGGTGCCGACGACGGTAACGCCGCCGCCTGCGCTGTCACAATGCCGGTACGATTCACGATCCATCGCCCCAGTCTGCCCGAGCGGGCCAGGCCAGGTGAGTCACGGCGGTGCGGCAAAGCAGGTGGGCCGGGGCAGGTGAGTCACGGCGGGTGAGTCACGGCGAAGCGTCATCAGGGTGCAGCAGGCCATTAACCAGTTCGGCGTTCCGCGCAAACTCATCCCAACGACCCTTGAACGCGTTGTACGCCAGCGCATCCAACCCAATGTGCAACAGGTAGACCTTCAGACGACTGTCGAAACCCGGCGGCGGGCCGGCGTTACGCACACCGCCGTTCCCCTCACAGCTGTTGCCCGCACCGCTGTTGCCGATACCACTGTTGCCGATACCGCTGTTGCCGACACCACTGTTGCCGACACCGCTGTTGCCGACACCACTGTTGCCGACACCACTACGGCCCCAGTGCGCGGCTACCTCGGTCCTGATGTCGATGTCGGCCCACTGCGGGTACCAGGGCCAAAAGAAGATCAGCCGAGCGGCGTCGTAGAGCGGGTCGCCGTACATCGCGTTGCCCCAGTCGAGCACGGCGGTCACCCGGCTACCGTCGACCAGAACGTTGCGGTTCAACAGATCGCCGTGCACGATCCGGCGCTGCTCCGATACTGCTGCGATATCTCGACGCAGCGCGGTCAGCCCGTCGGCGAAGACGGCGGCGGCTCCCGGCCGCGTGTCCAGTGCGGCGCGCCACCCGGAGATACGCGGGCAGTCGTCGGCGATGGCCAGCAGGAACTCCCGCCAGCCGTCATGCGACCCGGTCGACGACCTGTCCCAGGGCCCGTTGCCCGGGCCCGGCGGCTCCAGATCGCCGATGGCATCCAGCGTCACGAGCAGGGTGGGCAGCACGGCGCGCATGCCGGCAGCGTCCAGGTCGTCCAGGAAGTTGCCGTATCGACGCTCGCTGACGATGTAGTGGCCCCAGGGGGTTTCGCCGATCTCCAGCACCGGTGGAATGGGCACTCCAGGGGCGTGCTCTGCCGGCGCGCCGAGGCGGGACATGATCTTGTCCTTCTCGAAGTCGTCGCGATGGCCCCCGAAGCGGATCACCAGGTTCTGCGTGCCGAGGCAGAAGGCATACGCGCGCGACCACTCGCCGGCGCCGCACAGGCTCACCGACCCGGTCGCTGTGCCGAACCGAGCAGCAACGAATCCGGCAGCGTCGTGGTCGGAGACCGGAGCCGACATGGGCCGAACTGTACCGCCGGCAACCCGATTCGGACCCGACCCGCGGCACCTCGGGCTCCGCTCACGCGCCCCGACCGACTCGCGTCACCACGGCCTCGGCACCCTGCATCTGCCGTACGCCAAAGAACGTGACCCGCCCGGCGGCACCCCCGGCTCCGGGGGGACGCCCGCGGCATCACCCTCCGACCCGCTCGGCTACGCCCCGGCCAGGTCGGTGAACCGCGAGTAGTGCAACTGGTGCGCGACGGTGAGCGTGGTGGTAGGCCCGTTGCGGTGCTTGGCGATGATCAGGTCGGCCTCGCCCGCACGCGGGTCGTCCGCCTCGAAGGCGTCAGGCCGGTGCACCAGGATCACCATGTCTGCGTCCTGCTCCAGCGACCCGGATTCACGCAGGTCGGACAGCATCGGCCGCTTGTCGGTGCGCTGCTCCGGTCCACGGTTCAGCTGCGAGATTGCCACCACCGGCACCTCGAGCTCCTTGGCCAGCAGCTTCATGTGCCGGGAGAACTCGCTGACCTCCTGCTGCCGGGACTCCACCTTCTTCCCCGAGGACATCAGCTGCAGGTAGTCGACCACGATGAGCTTCAGGTCGTGCCGCTGCTTCAGTCGCCTCGACTTTGCCCTGATCTCCATCATCGTCATGTTCGGGCTGTCGTCAATGAACAGTGGAGCGTCGGAAATCTCGCTCATCCGCCTGACGATCTTCTGCCAGTCGGAATCGCTCATCTTGCCCGCCCGCATGGAGGTGAGCTTGATACCGGCCTCCGCGGACAGCAGCCGCATGGTGATCTCGGACTTGCTCATTTCCAGGGAGAAGATGACGCTCGTCATCCGATGCTTCACCGAGGCGCTCCTGGCGAAGTCGAGCGCCAGGGTGGACTTGCCGACACCCGGTCGGGCCGCCACGATCACCATCTGCCCGGGGTGCAGGCCGTTGGTCAACTCGTCCAGACCGATGAATCCGGTCGGCACGCCAGAGGACAGCCCGCCGCGGCTGGCGATAGCGTCGATCTCGTCCATAGTCGGCTGCAGCAGCGACTCGAGGATCACGTAGTCCTCGCTGGTCCGGCGCTCGGTGACCTCGTAGAGCTCTCGCTCGGCACGGTCCACGATCTCGTCGACCTCACCGCTGCCGGGCTGCCCGTCCCCGCCGCCGTAGCCCAGTCGGACGATGCGGGTGCCGGCGTCCACCAGCCGGCGCAGGATGGCCTTCTCGGCAACGATCTGGGCGTAGTAGCCGGCGTTGGCGGCGGTCGGCACCATCGCGATCAGGGTGTGCAGGTAGACGGCACCGCCGGACCTGGACAGCGTCCCTGCACGGTCGAGTTCGGCCGCGACGGTGATGGCGTCGGCCGGCTCACCGCGGGAGTACAGGTCGAGGATGGCATCGAAGATCAGCGCGTGCGACGGCTTATAGAAGTCGATCGACTTCAGCGCCTCGACAACATCGGCGATCGCGTCCTTGGACAGCAACATGCCGCCGAGCACCGACTGTTCGGCGGCGAGGTCCTGTGGCGGTTGACGGCCGTAGGCGGCACTCTGCTCGACGGGCGCGCTATCCCACCGATCGTCGATGACCGCCATCGAAGTACCGCCTCCTCCACTGGGCCTCGGCCCGGCCGCGCGCGTCGTCCGCATACGAACAGGTGTACGCCGAGGCTGCGACAGTGGAGCGAACAGTGGGCCGGATGAGCACCCGGAACTGCCGTCGGAACCCGCGAACAACCGGACCGTAGGCCTGCCGCGAGGCCGTTACAAATTGTGATGTGCGCAGCCCTGGGACCGACTGGGGACAACAATCCATCGTCGCAGGTCCGCATCGCCTCCCGGTGTGGACAACCTGTGGAAATCTTTCTCATTCTCCGCTATCACCGCAGGTCAGAGGGCCCTACGGAGATCGTCATCCTGTGCATAACTGACCAAACTGCGAGTTCCGGCGTGGCGCTTTCGGCGTGTCGCGGTGATGACGGTTCAGCTACGACGGGGTAACGGCCACGCAAAGTCTGCATGCCGGTGGCCGCCGCCGTGTTGGGCCTTTGTGGGCCTTTGTGGGCGCCGTGGCTCGACGCGATGGACGAGGATCAGCCCTCAGCGGTTCGTCATCGTCGGCGGCCAACGGGGTCCAGCCGTCATAACCGGTGCGTAGCCTGCTCAGCGCCCGCGGGCACGGGTTGACCCGGCCGCATGTGTCCTCGCGCAGCCGGCTAGGAGTAGTATTTCGCGTGGCTAATGATCGGAGCTTGGAGTGCGCCCATGACGAACTACCTTCCCACGACCTCTACCCTCGACCTTGCCGCAGGAAAGGCCGCAGGAGGGGCTGGCGACCCCGCCGGCGCCTCTCCGAACACCGGCCCGATCGTCCCCACGATCAGCCCCTCCCCGGACACCGGCCGTGGCCAACCCATCGCAGTGTGGGTGCTCGCCTTCGCCGCGATGGTCTCCTTCATGGGCATCGGGCTGGTCGACCCGATCCTGAAGGTGATTGCCGGAAACCTGAACGCCACCGCTAGCCAGGTGTCCCTGCTATTCACCAGTTACCTGCTGGTGACGGCGTTCGCGATGCTGATCACCTCCTTCTTCTCCAGCCGGCTGGGCGGCCGGATGACGCTGATACTCGGCCTGATCGTGATCATCGTGTTCTCATCACTCGCCGGCACGTCGCCGACGGTCGCCGCGCTGGTCGGCTGGCGAGCCGGCTGGGGGCTGGGCAACGCACTGTTCATCGCCACCGCCCTGGCGGCGATTGTCGCGGTCGCCAGGGGCGGCGCGGAGAAGGCGATCACGCTGTACGAGGCTGCCCTCGGCATCGGCATCTCCGCCGGGCCGCTGCTCGGCGCGCTGCTCGGAAACATCCAATGGCGACTGCCGTTCTTCGGGGTCGCCGTGCTGATGGCCATCGCGCTGATTGCCATCGTGTTCCTGCTCAAGGATCGGGTACAGGTGACGCACGGCGTCCGCCTCAGCGCGCCGCTGCGGGCACTGGGCCACGGCGGGCTGTTGGTGATGGGCATAGCCGCGCTGCTGTACAACGGTGGCTTCTTCGCGGTGCTGGCCTGGACCCCGTTCGCGGTGCCACTGGGCGTTTACGGCATCGGCTACATGTTCTTCGGCTGGGGCGTGCTGGTCGGCATCTGCGCGGTGTGGGGAGCGCCCTGGATGCACCGACAGTTCGGGCTGATCCGCTCGTTCACCATGGCCATCGGGCTGTTCTCGCTGATCCTGATCGGCATCGCGCTGAGCGTTCACAGCGAAACGGCAGTGGTGGTGCTGGTGATCGCCTGCGGGGCTCCGCTGGGCATCCTGAACACGCTGTTCACCCAGTCGGCGATGAACATCGCCCCGGTCCCGCGGCCGGTCGCTTCGGCCGGTTACAACTTCGTCCGGTTCCTCGGCGGCGCGATCTCGCCCTACATCTGCTCCAAGCTCGGCGAAAGCATCGGTCCGGCGGCCCCGTTCTGGTTCGGCGCCGCCTGTGTCGCTGCCGCGCTGGTGGTGCTGGTCGGGTTCGGCTCGAAGTACCTGCGGGCTATCGACCCGGTGCACTGAGGGTCGCTGGCCCGGATCGGCCGGAACCGGGTTCCAGGAGTCGTCGCCGGCTCCCAACTGGCGCCCGTGCCCCACACCAAAGCCGCCTGCCAATCACGCCGATCCGGTCGCTACTCCGTGACCAGCAGCGTCTTGAGACCAAATCACCTTGCTGGTGGCGGAGCAGAGGTGGCGGCAGGTCAACTCCGGGGCTGAACAGACTTCAGTGCCGGACGGACGGCAAGGACGGACAGAAGTCGGTGCCCGACGGACGGCGAGCCTCGCGGGTCCCGAGATGCCGACATGCCGACTGCATGCACTCGGGGAGTGCGCACAGTCGGCATGTCGTCAGCTGCTGTTGATGATCTTGGATCATCGCCAAGGATCTCTGGCGTAGGGCTCAGCCGGCGACGACCTTCACGGTGAGCTCGGCGGTGACGCCAGGGTGCAGCTTCACCGACACCGGGTGCTCGCCGATGGTCTTGATGTGCTCGCCGAGATCAATGGTCCGCTTGTCCAGGGTGGGCCCGCCGGCGGACTTCACCGCGGCCGCGATGTCGATCGCGGTGATCGAGCCGAACAGCTTGGTGCCGTCACCGGTGGTACGGGCGGTGATGACGACCGGTAGCTTCTCCAGCGCCGACTTCACCTCGTCCGCGTGATCGGTGCCGCGGATCTCCCTGGCCTGCTGGGCGCGCTTGATGGTGGCAACCTGCTTCTCGGCGCCCTTGGTGGCAACGATCGCCTTGCGCTGTGGGAGCAGGAAGTTACGGCCGTAGCCATCACGCACCTCGACGATCTCGCCAGGTGCACCGAGTCCGTCGACCTCGGCGGTCAGGATGAGCTTCATGTTCGTGACCTCTTCTCGTCAGCGGGCGGTGGAGGTGTAGGGGAGCAGTGCCACCTCGCGGGCGTTCTTCACGGCCGTCGCGATGTCGCGCTGGTGCTGCGTGCAGTTGCCGGTCACTCGGCGAGCGCGGATCTTCCCGCGGTCGGAGATGAAGCGGCGCAGCAGCGCGGTGTCCTTGTAGTCGATCGGCTGCGGCTTCTTGCCGCAGAAGGCGCAGGCCTTCTTCTTGATCTTGCGGGGCGGTGGCTTGACCATGGATGTCTCCGAAATCTGTTGCAGGCGCGGCGATTACGGCGCCCGATATCAATTGGCTCAGGATTTATCAGCCCGGCGAGACACGCTCACCGCAGCTGTGCGGGACGCGGTGCCCGATCGGGACGGGCGCCGCATGCGGATCAGAACGGTGGCTCGTCGGCGTAGCCGCCCCCGCCGGTGGCGGGCGGGGCCGAACTCCACGGGTCGTCGGCCGGGGCACTGCCGCGGCCTCCGCCGGAGGAGCCGAATCCACCGCCGCCGCCTTCGGCGCGGTTGACCTTGTTCACCTTCGCGGTGGCGTAACGCAGCGAGGGGCCGATCTCGTCGACCTCCAGTTCGATGACTGTGCGCTTCTCGCCTTCCTTCGTTTCGAAGGACCGCTGCTTCAGACGCCCGCTGACGACCACCCGGGAACCCCTGGTCAGCGACTCGGCGACGTTCTCGGCCGCCTGACGCCAGATGTTGCAGCGCAGGAACAGCGCCTCGCCGTCCTTCCACTCGCCGGAGGTCCGGTCGAAAGTCCGCGGCGTCGACGCGACGGTGAAGTTCGCGACAGCGGCGCCCGATGCGGTGAAGCGCAGTTCCGGGTCGGCGGTCAGGTTGCCGACCACCGTGATGTTGGTATCTCCTGCCATGACCGCTTCCTTACTTCGCGTCCGGGCGGGTGATCTTGGTCCGCAGCACCGACTCGTTCAGGTTCAGCTGGCGGTCCAACTCCGCGACGACGGCAGCCGCGCAGCGGACGTCGACCACCGCGTAGATGCCCTCGGGGTTCTTGGCGATCTCGTAAGCCATCCGGCGCTTGCCCCAGATGTCGACGTTCTCCACCGCGCCGCCGCCCTGGCGGACCACATTGAGGAAGGTGTCGATCGACGGGCCGACAGTGCGCTCGTCGAGGGTGGGATCGAGAATGAGCATCAGCTCGTAGTGACGTGGTTCGGTCGATACGCTCACGCGCACCTCCTGTGGGCTCGTTCGGCCGCGGTCCATCCGCGGCAGGAGGATGCCATCCGTGTCGCGGCCACGAATCGAGTCGGCCAATGACGGCGCCGATCCCTGGACCGGCGCGGACAACCTGGCGAGTCTACCAGCGAGCGACGGCCGGCCCGACCGGCTCTGGCTCGCCCTGCTCCGACCCACCCCTGTTCGCGGCACCTTGGTCGGTAGCAACAGGTCGCGGGCGGCGGAATGAGCGGCGCCACAGCGAGGGCAGCGAGGGCAGCGTGAACCGGTCTGCCGTGCCCTCCAGCACGCCCCCGGACGGGTCGTCGTCACCGGACAGCCGGATCAGGTCCAGGTCCGGCCGGATCGCCTCCCTGACCACCCGCACCACCAGCGCGATCAGCAGCGCGTCGCGTACGATGGCGGCCGCGATGAACACCTCGGTTGGCAGCGCCCTGCTGTGGTCGGAGTCGAACTGCGAGATCAACAGCACCATCCACACCACCCACTCGGCGAACTGCCAGGGCAGCACCCGGCGCCAGCGCGGCAGGGCCAGCGCGATCAGCGGCACCAGCCACAGCGAGTACTGCGGCGACCACACCTTGTTCGTCAGGATGAAGGCGGCGACCACCAGGAACGCCAACTGGGCGAACCGGGGCCGGCGCCGGGCCGACAGCGCGAACCAGCCGATCGCCACGCATGCCGCGATGAACAACAGCAGCGACACGGCGTTGAGCAGCGACCGCGAATCGAAGACCTTCGAGCCGCTGACGAACGAATACAGGTAGTACCAGGAGTCCCATTCGGCGCCGCGGGTGGAGTTCATCCGGAAGAACTCTCCCCAGGCGTCCGGGTACAGCAGGTAGATCGGCAGGTTCACCGCCACCCAGACGACCGCCCCGGACAGTGCCGCCCTCGTCCAGGACCCCATCTTGCCGCTGCGCAGGCACAGCACCAGCAACGGCCCGAGCAGCAGCGCCGGATACAGCTTGGCTGCTGTGCCAAGGCCGATCAGCGCGCCGGCCAGCACCGGGCGGCCACGGGCCCAGGCGAGCATCGCGCCGGCGGTGAAGCCGATGGCCAGCAGGTCCCAGTTGGTGAACGCGTGCACGATGAGCAGCGGGGACAGGCACATGATCGCGGTGTCCCACGGTCGTCGCCTGGCGATCTTCGCGGTGCTGGCTACCGCCCACAGGTAGAACAGCCCCAGCAGGATCGCGCCGATAGTGAAGTAGGACGCCACGTTCAGCGGCACCGGAACCACGCCGGTGGCCTTGGCGAAATTCAGGTAAGCACCGTTCAGTGCTGTGGTGCCCCACACGAACATCCCGGTCAGCACCGGGTACTCCAGGTAGCGGACAGTGCCGATCTGGTCGGTGGCGATCGGCTCCAGCCGCCCCTTTTCCACCTGCTGGTAGCCGGTCCCGGGAGTGCCGACCAGCGTTCCGTCGGACAGCGTGACCTGTTCACCGGCATCCTGGGCGACGACCGTTCCGTCGCTCACCGTCACCTCACCGGGTGGGTAGACCCGGACGGTCCAGGACGATTCGTGGTCGGCGTCTGAGTTCCGCTCGGACCACACGTACGCGTAGGGGTTCCGCGCCGGGTTCTCCAGCCCGCGCCCCCCGTACAGCGGGACGACGTCGTTGTAGCAGCCGGTGATCCACGGACGCTGCCCCGACTGGTCCAGCCCGCCGCCCGGGCCGGTCTGGATGCACGGGGACTTGAACAACCAACCGCAGATCAACACCGCGATGGCCAGCAGCAGCGCGACCCGCAGCGGGGTGAGGAAGGTGGCCCGGCCGACGAGTGCATGACGGCCCATCGGCCCGCCGATCACCTCCGACGCGCGGCGCACCGTTGGGTCGGTCCAGGTCGGGATGACGCGTTCGGCCGGGGTCAGGGACGCAGCCGGGCTCAGTGACGCAGGCGGGCTGGGTGACGCAGACGGGCTCAGTGACGCAGGCGGGCTGGGTGACGCAGCTGGAGTCAGTGAAACATCTGGAGTCAGTGACACAGCCGGGCTGGGGACTAAGGTGCCGCCGGATTCGGCGCGGCGCTCGGCCACGGGGCCGATGAGGCCGGGGCCGATGAGGCCGGGGCCGAAAGTTCGGGGCCCCGCGAGGTGCTCGAAACTCGCGGAGTCCTCGGCGCTGACGGGCGCATCTGAAGCGGCAACTGCGCTGATCTCTCCTACGTCATCTGCCACTGCGGCAGGCTCCGGGTCGAGCCGGTCCGCAAACGGCGCCTCCGGGTCGGAGGGCCCGTCCGGCCCGAATGCAGTCACGGGCGCGATCGTACTGGTCGGGCAATGCGCACGGACTGTCAGCGGCCCGGGCAGCGCGTCGGCCGAGGATCTTCCAACCGTTGCCTACTTGGCGACCCGGCGACTGGATCGCGGCAGTTGCTCGCCGCCGTTGCCCATCACGAACGAGGCAACCAGGTGGTTCCAGGAGCAGGTTCGACATACCTCGACCTGATACACCGAGAACTCCCCGAAGGAGCCGGCCAGCCGCTCCAATTCCTCCGGCAGCCGCGCCGATCCGGCGATGTGCTTGATCTCGTCGCCGTACACCCAGAAGACATGCGTCAGGGGCTCCTTGCGGCACACCGGGCATGGGATCGAGGTGGGCACACCGTGGAACTTGGCGGCCCGGGTGAGATATGGGGATGCATCGCAGACGTCGCTGACCCCAGTTCGACCGCTCATCACCTCCGCGAGCAGCGACCGTCGCTGCAGCGCGTAGTCCACCAGGGCCCGCTGAGTGCGCACGTCGCCAAGGGTACGCGGGGGGTGCGCAGCGGCGCTGGGGAACTGCCGCGATTCTGTGGTGCCGCGCGCATCCGTCACAACAGATATATTGACGCGATATAGTTCTGCAATAGGCAGCAGCGATGCGCGAATCGGAGGGGATCGGATGGCTCCCGAGGCAGCGCCGGTCTTCGAGATCGCCATCCTTGGAGTGCTGTCCGAATCACCGGTGCACGGCTACGAGCTCCGCAAGCGGTTGTCCAGCACGTTGGGCGCGTTCCGGGCGTTCTCCTTCGGTTCGCTGTACCCCACCCTGCGCCGCCTGAAGCAGGACGGTTCCATCGCGCTGCAGGACCCGCCGATCGACGCCGACGCCGTCCCGCTGACATCCCGGCGGTCCAGGGTCACCTACCGGATCACCGCGAACGGTAAGGAGCGGCTGGCGGACCTGCTGCACGATGCGGGACCCGGCTCCTGGACCGATGACGGGTTCGGCGTCCGGCTCGCATTCTTCTCCCGGACGACTGCCGAGACCAGGATGCGCATCCTGGAGGGACGTCGCCGTCGCATCGAGGAGCGGCGAGAGGGGTTGCGCACCGCGATGTCCCGGGCAGCGGACCGGCTCGACCGCTACACCCTCGAACTGCACCAACTCGGCCTGCAAGCCTGCGAGCGGGAGGTCCGCTGGCTCAACGAGCTCATCGCCCACGAGCAACAGGATCCCGGACCGGAAGATCCACCCATCCCTGCGCGAACCGAATCGCCCTGAATTCCGACCATTCCCCACCAAGGAGGACCCCATGGGTTCGCAGTCCCCTCGTTCCAACCACCCGATCCGCGTCGCCATCGTCGGCGTCGGCAACTGCGCCTCGTCGCTGGTACAAGGGGTGCAGTACTACGCAGACGCCGAACCCGGCACCCGGGTGCCCGGCCTTATGCACGTAGAGTTCGGCGACTATCACGTCTCGGACCTGCAGTTCGTCGCTGCGTTCGACGTCGATGCCAAGAAGGTCGGATTCGACCTGTCCGAGGCGATCTCGGCGAGTGAGAACAACACCATCAAGATTGCCGACGTGCCGCCCACCGGCGTAATCGTGCAACGCGGCGCCACCCTGGACGGCCTGGGCAAGTACTACCGGGAGACCATCGAAGAGTCTTCCGCCGAGCCGGTCGACGTGGTCGCCGCATTGCGCGAGGCCGAGGTCGACGTCCTGGTCTGCTATCTGCCGGTCGGCTCCGAGGAGGCGGTGAAGTTCTACGCGCAGTGCGCGATCGACGCCGGCTGCGCGCTGGTGAACGCACTTCCGGTGTTCATCGCCAGCACTCCCGAGTGGGCGGAGAAGTTCCGCGCCGCAGGACTTCCGATGATCGGTGACGACATCAAGAGCCAGGTCGGCGCAACCATCACGCACCGGGTGCTGGCCAAGCTGTTCGAGGACCGCGGCGTGGTCCTGGATCGCACCATGCAGCTGAACGTCGGCGGCAACATGGACTTCATGAACATGCTGGAGCGAGAGCGGTTGGAGTCCAAGAAGATCTCCAAGACGCAGTCCGTCACCTCCCAGGTACCGCACGACCTCGGGAAGGACAATGTGCACATCGGGCCGAGTGACTACGTGGCCTGGCTGGACGATCGCAAGTGGGCCTACGTCCGGCTCGAGGGCCGGGCATTCGGCGACGTCCCACTGAGCCTGGAGTACAAGCTGGAGGTCTGGGACTCGCCGAACTCGGCAGGCGTGATCATCGACGCGGTCCGCGCGGTGAAGATCGCCCGCGACCGGGGCCACGCCGGACCGCTGCTGTCGGCATCCAGCTACTTCATGAAGTCCCCGCCAGTCCAGTACGCAGACGACGTGGCCAGGGACAACGTGGAGAAGTACATCGCCGGCGAGATCGACTTCTGACCGCCCTGCCCCCTGTCCACCACGCATCGAGCACCGAGCACCGAGCACATGTTTCGAGCAAAACACGGCTAGCTCGGCCACAGGTAGCCCGAAGTCGGCACAGGTAGCCCGAATCGGCCGGCGTGTCGCGCCAACATCGGGCTACCTGTGGCGGCCGTGGCGGCCGTGCCGGGGTCCGGGGTCGGCTCGGGCGGGGACTGCCGTCAGGTTCAGGGTCGGACGACCATCACCGGGCAGTCCGCGTGCTGGATCATCGAGCGGCTGGTGGATCCCAGCAACAGGCCGACGAAGTCACCCCGGCCGCGGCTACCGACCACCAACAGCCGGGCGCCCGTCGAATGCTGCAGCAGCGCCTTGGTCGGCCGACGCCAGTCGACCGCAGACTCCACCTGGACGTCGGGGAAACGGGACCGCCAGTCGACCAGGCGCTCAGCGAGCATGGTGGCCGCGACCGACTCCCAGGAGGCTCGGTCGAAGTCCGGCCGCTCGTCCTCGCGGCCGGCGAACGCGTCACCGAGCGGGTCCTGCCAGCAGTGCACCGCCAGCAGCGGAGCGTGGTGTAGCTCCGCGGCTCTGAACGCGGCTGCCAGCGCGAGATCGCCGAACTCCGAACCGTCAACCCCGACCACCACCGGGGCGTCGGCGGCCGGCTCGGCACCGCGAACCACCACCACCGGGCAGGCAGCCCTGGCGGCCAGGCCGGTACCGACCGATCCGAGCAGTAGCCCGCTGAACCCGCCCAACCCCCGGGAACCGACCACCGTCAGCTCCGACTCCTGCGCCAGTTGCAGCAGCACCGGCAGCACCACGCCGCCGCGGGAGACCGTGGCCGGATCAAGCGCGGGTTCGGCATCTCGCACCAGTGCCGCGGCAGCCGCGAGGATCTGCACGGAATCCTCTTGCAACGCGGTGAACATGCTCGCCGGTATCGGTCCCGGATACCCGCTGATGGGCCAGGTGTAGACATGCGCCAGCCGTAGCGGAACGGTGCGCAGCACAGCCTCCCTGGCCGCCCACAGCAGTGCCCGGTTCGCGGATTTCGAGCCGTCCACCGCGACCAGGATGCCGCTGCCATCCGGCGCAGTAGCAACCATGTCAGCGACCGCGGACGGCTGGACCGGGCCACCGGTTTCCGTCGATGCTGTTGGTGCTGCTTCGGTCATCTCCGCAGCCGCCCTTCCGTTCACCGTTGATGGGTACCGTCAACCCCGACGCTATCGGCAGCGAAAACGGGGCGGTATGGACGAAAGTCCCTGCCCTGGGACCAAAAGTCAGTGGTGGCCGTTGCCGCGACCTGGGACCCTGGGGCCCGCGACCCGGGACCGGGGCCTGGCGCCCGGGCTGGCGCCCGGGCCCGGCGCCTGGGACATTCGCCGGGCTACGGCTGTGCAGCCTCGACCGACTCGTCGATCAGTAGCGTGTCACCGAGGTGGACCGTGCCTTCGCTGTCGGCCACTGCCTTGTATCCGCGGGAGCCGCCGTCGAGATCGACAAGTCCGCGCTGTACCGCATCGTCGACGTCCGCGCTGACCAACTTTCGCAGGCAGAACCTGGCGAACTCCACGCACGGCTTGGCAATGTGCACGCCGCGCAGCAGCACGTCACCAGCGGACGTGCGGATCGTCAACTCCGTCGGCATCGACCGGCCCGCCAACCCCGCGGGGAAGTCGACCAGCACCGACTCACCCGCGATGCCGTCCGCGACATGCTCGCCGTACCGCGAGCGCAGCGCCTCGTAGTCGCCGGTGGCCATCACGCTCACCCCGGCGCGGCCCTTGCGGTCGCGGGTCTGCGGATGGCTGGTGTTGTGCACGTCGACGATCCGCTCACCGCCCGCGGTGACCCCGACCGATCCGTGCCCGCTGACCTCCAGGCGGCACACCGGGATGATCGAGCTGGGTCGGTACTCTCGCAGCGGCGCGGTGCCTGGCTTGAGCGGGGATCGCTGCACCTGCAGGCGCACGATGCGCAGTTCGAGCACGGCGGTGCCTCTCAATTTGGTGGTCCGGTTCTGTGGCCCGGTTCGGAAATCCAGGCTGTGGGTCGGGTCTGGCTGTCAGGTCCAGGGGTCAGCGGGCGGTGATCGGACGCCCGGACGGCACCGGATCGATGACGAACCGGGTGTGCTCGCCGCACGGCAGCATCTCGCGAATCTCGGCGATCCGCTCGGGTCGGATCTCCACCAGGCCGTAGCCGGGGGAAGCGGTGCCGAGGTCGATCAGCGGCAGACCGAACGGGTCGAACGCCGCCGACCGGCCGATACCCTTGGGCCCGACCTGATCGGCCGCCACCATGTAACAGGTGTTCTCGATCGCCCTGGCTCGCAGCAGGGTCAGCCAGTGCTCCTCCTTGCCCGGCCCGACCACCCACGCGGACGAGAGCGCCAGCACGTCGGCGCCGGCGGCGCGCAGCACCCGGAACAACTCGGGGAACCGCAGGTCGTAGCAGGTCGCAAAGCCGATCACGACGCCATCCAGCTCGATCACCGGCGGCGTCTCCGGTCCGGGAGCGACAGTCCTCGACTCGGTGAAGGAGAACGCGTCGTACAGGTGGATCTTCCGGTACCTGCCCAGCAGCGTGCCCTTGTCGGCGATGAGAACCGTGTTGTGAACCCGCCCGCCTTCGGCGTCATTGGTGAAAGTGCCGGCGGCGATGGCGATGCCGTGCTCGCCGGAAGCCTTGAGCAGCGCGGCGCCGAACGGTCCGTCGATACCGGCAGCCGTGCGCACGGTCGCGGCGGAGTCGTCCAGGAAGTCAGTGCTGCAGCCCTCGGGCGCCAGCAGCAGCCGAGCACCGTCGGCAGCCGCCCGGCCGGCCAGACCGTCGAGCAATTCGGCGTTGACGACTGGCTCCGGATCGGGCCGAAACTGGGCGAGCGCGATCAGCATGGTGTGTCCCTTCTGGGGGCCGCCGCGTCGAACTGCTCCGGCGGCAGCCGCTCCTGCCATTGTCGCACCGGATCAGAACCGTCATCCTTCCGTCACTCGACAGGTTCGCTGCCGCCCCCGCTCGTCCGGTCCGCAGCGGGACGGGCACTCCGGGGACCCGATTCGATCCGCACCCGCCGCCACCCCGGGTACACACCGACTACGCCATGATGTACGCAGCCGCCGACGTGGACGCCGCGCTCGCCGAGGTCTTCCAGCACGGCCGGGTGATCGAACCCTCCGCGCCCAACGGCCCCCACCTGAACATCTGGACAATGACCCGCAACCTGCGCCTGCTGGATTCGCGCGGCACCTGGCCGCTGCGGCACGGCGCCTCGCGCGCCATCAACACCGGCCCGCACTCGGTATGCCGACACTGGGCACACGCCATCGCAATCCACCCTCAAGCCGTGGACGGCCTGCTGTACACGTCATCGATGACCGGGACCGACGCCGCCGCACTGTTCCTTCCGGCGGCCGGCTCGTTCCCCCGAATCCAGAACTCTCACTACCCCTGCGCGACCCCGGGCTGGTCGGCGCACTCCACGCGGCAGCGGAGCGCATCGGCTACGCCATCACCTGAAGCCCGCCCCGCGCAGGCACCTCGGCTAATTGATCCGTCCTGGGATCAGGGGACGATGGAGACCATCCGGCCGGGCACCACCACTACCTTGCGCGGCGCGGCGCCGGCCAGCAGTTCGATGATCCGCGGGTCGGCCAGCGCGGCGGCCTCGATCGCGGCCGGCTGCTCGTCGGCGGGAACCGTGATGTGCGCCCGCACCTTGCCGCGCACCTGGATCGGGTACTGCACCTGGTCGACGACCAGCAGCGCAGGATCCGCGACCGGGAACGGCCCGTGCGCCAGCGAGTGGTCGTGACCGAGCTTGGACCACAGTTCCTCGGCGATGTGCGGAGCCAGCGGAGCCGTCATCAGCACCGCCGCCTCGACCACCACCCGGGGCGGCCGGCCCTCGCGCTTGGTCAGATGATTCACCAGCACGATCAGCTTGGCGATGGCAGTGTTGTAGGCCATCGCTGCGTAGTCTCGCGACACCCCGTCGATGGTCCGGTGCAGCAGCTT
>CAJDUM010000021.1_pt1 | contig 48977 bp, 38 predicted proteins | sample 7390781 | NCBI WGS metagenome assembly CAJDUM01 (sample SAMEA7055661, study PRJEB34461) | soil metagenome | biome: terrestrial ecosystem; feature: Peninsula; material: soil | place: Antarctica | collected 2016 | reverse complement strand
GCCAGCACAGCAGCTCGAGCACCGACACAGCACCGTCGACAACCCCAACCACCACCGGATTCGAGATGCCCAACCCCACCATGCCCGCGCGATTGCGGATCGACGCGATCCGCGCCGCGCGGCGGGCGCTGGCCCGTGACGAGCAGGGCGCGCCTCGATCCGGTGGTCTGCGGGAGGCGCTGCGAATCGTTTTCGCCTGTAGGGAAGGGATTCTGGTCAGCAGCACGAAGGCGATCAACGAGCTCAAGAGCTTGATCGTGGTCGCGCCCGAGCACCTTCGTGCTCAGCTACGTAGCCGTTCGTTGGCGATCCAACGATCAAGCAGCATCCGGCCGGTCCAGCGCTGCTCGCTGACGCCGGAGTCGGCCCGGTCGTGGCCGCGAAACTGCTGATCTCCTCGTCCCACCACGGTCGGGTCCGTAGCGAGACAGCGTTTGCCCCTCTGGCTGGCGTCTCACCCCTGGAAACCAGCAGCGATCAACACTCGCGGCATCGCCTCAACCGGGCGGCGACCGCGGGCTGAACCGGGCACTACACACCGTCGCCATCACTCGGATGCGGTGCCACCCGGAGACCCGCGTCTACGAGGCCCGGCGCAGTGCCGAAGGTAAGACGCACCGCGACATCCGCCGCTCGGTCAAGCGGGCGCTGGCCCGACGCCTCTACCGCGTGATCGAGGCTGCGGTCCGACAGCCCACACCCCTGCCACCACGTGCCAGACATAGGAGCGTCGAACGGGCTGCTGCGCCAATAGTTCCCGAAGGGTACCAACCTGACCGTGCATTCACCTGCACGGCTCCTGGAAGTCGCGGCCGAACTCAACGACCGACTCCGAAAGACAATGGGCTGGATCGCCCCCGCAAAAGCCATGCAGCGACTACGGTTTGACCCAAAAGCGCCTCCCGTCGCAACGACCGCCTGAATTCACCGGTCCGTGATCGGGTGGGCGGCGTTCCTGGCAGGGCTGTGGCGGCGTCTGCGGGGGCGCTGTGGCGGTCAGTTGGACACGGTCACGACGTGGCCGATCAGGGAGTCGTCCGCGGCGGCGGCGAGCATAGCGGCGGCCAGGTCGGCTCGGCTGATCTTTTTGGCGCCTTTGAGGTGGGAGTCGATGCTTGCGCGGTAGGTGCCGGTCGGGTCGTCCTCGGTCAGCAGTGGCGGGCGGATGATGGTCCAGTCGATGCTGTTGCCGGTCCGTAGTGCTTGTTCCATCAGCCGCAGGTCGGCGTAGCTGGGTCCGAAGAACCGCCACAGGATCGGGTGCAGCAGGTACCGCTCGAACAGGTTCTTCTCCCGCGGCAGTGATGCCGGGACTGCGCTGATGCTCACCAGACGCCGGACATTTGCCTGGCGCATCTGATCGGTGATCGCCGCGGTCCCGTTGGAGTAGATCTGGGTGGGTGCTTTGCCGTTGCGCGGCCCGATGGCGTTGATGACGGCGTCGGCCCCGTCGAACAGGGCGCGCAGCGAGTCCGGATCCAGGACGTCAGCGTGGCGGACCTCGACATTCGCAGCCGGCGGGTCGTAGGTGGTGGGGTCGCGGACGGTGGCGGTGACCTGGTGGCCGGCGCGGGCGGCCTGTTCGACGATGTGCCGGCCGGTACGCCCCGCGGCTCCCAGAACAATGATGTGCATCACGGGGTGTCCTGTCTCTGCGGCGGTGTGTGCGATGGGGCGCCTCCATCGGCCGGCCCCGGCGTCGACTCGCCGGGTGCCGATCGCAGCTGGGCCAGCAGCTGTTCGTGCCAGGTCACTTCGGTCCGCAACCTTTGCAGGACGTGGTCGAATGCGGCCCGTTCCAGTCCGGCCAGATGCGGCCCGGCCGTGACCAGGGCCCTTTCGTGCTCCGCGAGCCGGTCGGCCAGGGCGGTGTGCCGCGAGGTGATCACGGCGGTGAGGTCCGCGGCGGTCAGGTCGGACACGTACCGCAGCGCCAGATCCAACGGATCCGACGCGACCACGACCTGAATCAAGCCCGCGTCGCGCTGCGCGATCAGTTCCCGGCGCCCGGCGGCGGTGATCCGGTAGACCGTCCGTTCCGGGGAGGTGCCCGATCGCTCGACGCGAGCCACCGCGACCAGTCCGTCCTGGGCCATCCGGTGTAGCGCGCTGTACAACGACCCGGGCTTGACCTGGGTCCACAACTCTACCTGATCGCGCAGTGCCTCCTGGCGGATCTGGTAGCCGTGCATCGGACCACCCGCGGCCAACGCCCCGAGCACCAACAACCGCACCGGCCTCATCAGCCTAGTCAAACACGACTAGCATGCATAGTCAAGCTTGACTAGCCAGGTGGATTCTTCTTGCCAGCATTAGCCGACCGTTCCGGTCGACAGCCCAACGCGTCGTGTCGAAAGGCGATCGCCGACCGGAGCATCGGGCCTCCATCGGCTACTTTCGTCATAGAGGAGCGGCATGTTCGCGCGACTACATCACGTGCAGTTGACGATGCCCTGCGGTGAGGAGGCTGCAGCTCGAGCGTTCTATTACGATCCGATGTACATTCCGAGCGGCTACTGTGAGCAGGTCGTTATCGACTATGTCATACATATTTCGTCATACAATCGGGCCCGGATGTCATGTTGAACATCTTCCGACGCGTTATTCGCAGGAGTAGCACCGTACCCGGTGCGGCTGCTGGAAGTGTCGATCGCGATCATGCTGATAGCGCTGGTCGGCCCCAGCACGTTCGGCGCATTCGGCGGGCGGGTCACCGCCACCGCCGAGATTACCAGTGGCCGCTGTTTACGGCCGGGGCGATCGTGGGCGTGTGCCATCGTGGCCATCGTTTGGCGCCGACGGCAGCAACACCGCGGCGCACAGTAGTCACCGTAGGGGCCGATCGCGGACAACGAATTGGGCCTGCTCGAATCATGCGATATCCCGCTCGCCGCTGGTGAGCGCATCCGGTAGCAGGAACGTCTAGCACGCTTCATGGGAATCGAACGGCCACCAGGTAGAACCTGGCCGTCTACGAGGACCCGAGACGATCATCGAACGCCGCTGGAAGGATCGCCGACGGTGAGGGAATCAGATGCATCTGCGGAGGTCCTCGAGTCGAGGTCGTGAGACCCTGTGTCGGTAACCCGTCGCGCGCGCTCACCAAGACCCGCCGCACTGCTGGAGCTCGCTGCGGGGCTTGCGACGGCCGGTCTGTACTTCGCGCTTCGGGCCCTTCAGATCGGCAAGATCGGCCAGCCCACCTGACATCGGCGGCGGTGGAATCTTGCTTCTCGGATGCATCGTCTCAATCGGGGGCCAGGCGTGGGTCATCACCGACTTGGTTTGCGGTCGCTCGTCGAGAAGTCGACGTTCCGTGTGAACTCCCTCGAAACCAATGACACCTTCGCCCGTAAGCGGAACGGCAACCGGGAACGGTGTTCATCCTCATCCTGGCCCCAAGGGACGTCGGTGTTATGCCGTCAGGTTTGGTCTGATTTCGGGTTTTCATAGAAGGATCGTGTTGTTGTCGGGCGAGGCTGCGGCGGAGGACCTGCATTTGGACAACCAGTCACTCCGATTCGAAGCCAGAGACCAGATCTGCGGCTGGGGCCGACTCCTCCATACCGCTGACCGGGGCTGGTTCGATCCGCTGAGGGAGCGCTACCCGTAACCGTGCATCGATCGAGCTGCACGGTCGGGATTGGTCCCGCATGTCTGGAGCGCCGAGGATAGCGGGGCTCCGAACGATCCGTGGCCGGGTGATCACACCGAACGGGGTGTGATCGCACTCGATGAGAACAACCGGCCGGCGCGGCCGTAGCTGACGGTCATCCTGAACGACCATCGCCCGGGCGATGCACTACCTCGTTCGGTTCATTGACGGGTGCCCGCACAGCTGATAAACCTTACGTAAGCGGTTACGTTACTCAATGTGGGGAAATGTTGTGGTGGAACGATCGACGATTTATGAAGTCGCTCGCCGTAGCGGCGTGTCAACCGCCACCGTTTCTCGGGTGACACAGGCCGGTTCCGGGTTCTCAGAATCAACGCGGCAGCGGGTGCTTGGCGTTGCTTCAGATTTGGGCTGGGTGCCCAACGGGGCCGCTCGGGGGCTGGCCCGTCGGCGGGTGGGCATCATCGGCCTGCTGTTTCCCGATGTCACCGCTGACGAAGTGGACAGTGAGGCACCACTATTCGTCGATCTGGTGATCCGAGGGGCTGAGCGGGCGGCCAACCTAGCCGGTGACGCCGTGCTCATCGCCGCGACCAGATCGCACTCCCGCGCCAACATCGCCAGGTCGGTGGCCAGCAAGGTCGACGGACTGATCGTCACCTCCCAAAGCCTGTCCGATTCGGAGTTGGCGACGCTGGCTCGTGTGGTGCCAATCGTCGTCATCGCCGCTCGGGCCGCGAAACCAGCCTTTGACACCGTGTGTACGGACAATCGAACCGGCAGCCGGCTGATCACCGAGCATCTGCTGACCACCCACGGTCACCGCAACATCGCTTTCGTCGCCGGCCCCATCCATTCGTCCGATTCCGACGAGCGCTTCGCGGGCTTCACCGATGCGTTACGCCACGCGGGCGTGCGCGTACCAAAGAAACCCGCGGTCCACGGCAAGTTCACCCAAGCGGCTGGTGCCCGGGCGATCTCGGAGATACTCACCGCCCGAAGTGCCGTGCCGGACGCGGTGGTGTTCGCCAATGACCAGATGGCCATCGGAGGGCTATCTGTGCTGCGAGCACGTGGACTTGCGGTGCCGACTGACATTGCCGTGATCGGTTTCGATGACATCACCTCGGCACGGTACGCGCGACCCGCACTGACCACTGTGGCCCAGCCCATGGGGCAGATCGGCGAAAAAGCCGTGGCTGTTCTGCTCCAGCGGCTCGACGAACCAGACCTTCCCCACCAAGTCGTGGTGCTGCCGACGCGTCCGGTTATCCGCCGTAGCTGCGGATGCCCCGATGTGCAGGATGGGGCGTTCCAATCGCCGGCAGAGAGTGCGCCTTGACCGCCGTTGCTCCCAGGGACGAGAGCGGATCAGCCGCGCGGGCCGACTGGGAAGGGCGGATCTACCGGAGGCTCACCGACACCCGAGAGGCGAATCCGTCCACGGCACTACCGGCCCCGCGGCAGGTCAGCGCAGCGTCGGGCACAGGCTTCGTGTGGCTGAGCTGGGAACCGGTCGACGGTGCGGCCGGCTATCTGATCGAGCGGTCATGCGACGGCGAGCGACCGCACCTTGTCACCCACGGCGGAAGCGATGTGCCCGCCATCCCCGGGCACCAGTTCGCTGACACCGGCCTGGCTGCCGACACGGAATACACCTACCGCATCGCGGCGGTGCCCGGCGCAGAAGACCCGGCCTGGAACTGGTCCCCCCCGGTCACCGGTCGTCTGTCCACCGCCGCCGCGGGGCCGGTGATGGTTGTCGTCGATGCCGGAGCCGATCAGGGGCCGCTGCATCGGGTGTGGCACATGGTCGGCTCGGAACGCCTGACCCAGTTGACGTTCGGTCCCGACGAATACGGCCACGACATCGGCCGTGAGTTCCTCGACGCCTTACGTCTGGCCCACGACGATCTCGGCGTGGATCGGGTACGGGCCCACGCCCTGCTACATGATGACAATCAGGTGGTCCGCCGGATGGCCGACGGAACTCTGACCTATGACTTCACCGTCGTCGACCGCTTGTACGACACCCTCCTCGAAGTCGGGATCCGTCCGGTCGTCGAACTGTCGTTCATGCCGCGCGCACTTGCCGCCGATCCCGATGCCACTGTTTTTACCTATCGCGGCATCATCTCCCCCCCGAAGGATTGGTCCGAGTGGCGCGCACTGGTCGGCGCCTTGGCCTCCCACATGGTCGGTCGCTACGGCATCGACGAGGTGAGTCAGTGGGGCTTTGAGGTGTGGAACGAGCCCAATCTGGAGGTGTTCTGGACCGGTAGCCAGCAGGAGTACTTCCGGATGTACGCCGAATCAGCCGTCGCCATCAAACAGGTCGACAAGCGCTTGCTCGTCGGTGGACCGTCGACCGCGGCCGCCGAGTGGCTGGGCGCACTGGCGCAGTATGCCCGCCAGCACGACCTGCCACTTGATTTTGTCAGCTCGCACACCTACGGCAATGTGCCGTTGGATGCGCGGCCGGCTCTGTCCTGCCACGGCTTTTCTGAGTCCCCGATCTGGTGGACCGAATGGGGGGTGGGCTCGACCCACTTCGGATCGATCCACGACGCCGTCATCGGCGCGCCCTTCATCCTGAGTGGCTACGCCGCGGTGCAAGGCCGGATCGAGGCGCTGGCCTACTGGGTGATCAGCGATCATTTCGAGGAACTGGGTCGGCCTCCGCGGCTGTTCCACAACGGGTTCGGTCTGCTGACGGTGGGCAACCTGCGCAAGCCCCGCTACTGGGCGGCCCACCTGGCCGCCCACTCCGGCGATCGGGTAGTGAGCAGCGCAGTCACCGGGGATGGGGCCGAGGTCCTCGTGCAGGCGTTGGCTACCCGTCACGAGGACGGCACGGTCGATGTCCTGGTCTGGAACGGAACTGTCAACGGCGAACTGATGGACGGGGAGCCGCGCCTGGATCGGCGGGTCGTCGTGCATGTCACCGGACTCGGTACCGCGGCCCATACCGCGGCGCTGGCCCGGGTCGATGCGACGCACTCGAATATTTTGGCTGGCTATCCGGAAGAGGTCGACTGGCCCGACGAGGCCCTGTGGCAACGGCTGCGGGCAGCCGACCACCTGCACGAAGAAGAAATCTCGCCTGCTACCGACGCCGACGGCGCAGTCATTTTCGAAGTAGAAGTCCCCATGCCGGGTGTGATCCGGCTCAGGTTCTCTCCCGACGCCTAAGTCGGAACTGATCGAAAGGACGGGTCAGCATGACACGAAGGTTGCGAGGACGGTCGGTACTGGTGGTGGTTGTGGCCATGGTGGCGGCCCTAGGAATGAGTGGCTGCCAGGGGACGGCCAACAACAACAACAACGCGGCCGGCGGATCGAAGGTGCTCACCATCCAGGGTGACGCCGGCAATCCCACCCTGGTCAAAAACTTCAACCCATTTTCCAGCGCCCAACTCGGCGGCACTCGGCTGATCTATGAGCCGTTGGGGATACCCAGCCAGGTGGACGGTTCGTTCGAGTGGTTTCTTGCCACCGGCTTCAAGGCGCCGGATGCCACCACCCTGGAGTACGCCATCCGGCCAGGAGTCAAGTGGAGTGACGGGAAGGACTTCACCCAGGCCGACGTGGTCTTCACCTTCAACCTGCTGAAGAAGTACCCGGCGCTGGACCTCACCGGCGTGTGGCAGTTCATCTCCGCGGTGAGCGCATCTGGCTCGACCGTGACCGTCAAATTGAAGTCACCGAACGTGCCTGCCGCCAACACCATCTCGACTGTCCCGATCGTTCCCGAGCATCTGTGGTCCTCGATCAGCGACCCGGTCAAGTACGTCAACGACAACCCCGTCGGCACCGGCCCGGTCACCCTGGACACCTACGCGGACACCCAGTACCAGCTGAAGAAGAACCCCAGCTACTGGCAGGCAGACAAGATCGCGCCCACCACTGTGATCTTCCCGGCCCAATCCAGCAACCAGGCCACCAACCAACTGGACGTCAGCTCCGGCAAGTTCGACTGGTCCTACAACTTCATCCCGGACGTGAAGAACACCTACGTCGCCAAGGATGCCAAGACGAACATCTACTGGTTCCCGCCAGGGGGCACCATCGCGCTCTTCCCGAACCAGACCAAAGCCCCGTTCAACGACGTCAACTTCCGCCAGGGGATGTCCCTCGCGCTGGACCGCCAGACGGTCGAGATCAAGGCGGTGAACGGCTACACCGGCCCGGCCAGCCAGTCGGGGCTCATCCTGCCGAACCTGGCTAAATTCCTGGATCCCGCGCTGCCCGACCAGGGCCAGGTCAAGCAGGACCTGACCGGCGCCAAGGCCGCGTTCGCCAAGGCCGGATACACGATGCAGGGAACGCAGCTGGTCAAGGACGGCAAACAAGCGGCTCTGACCATCCTCGCTCCGGCGAGTTACAGCGACTGGGTGGCCGCCGCGACCGAGGTCAAGAACGAGCTCGGCGCGGTCGGTATCAACGTCACCCTGGACCTGCCGCAAGCGGCGGCCTATCAGCAAGCGATCCAGGCCGGCAACTTCGACGTGGCCTTCGGTGGTTTCGGCGGGACAGGCAACGTGTACAACGACTTCAACAATGCCTTCAACAGTCAGTTCGCCGCCCCGATCAATACCCCCAGTTCCAACAACTTCGAGCGCTACAAGAACCCGCAGATGGACGCCGCACTGGCCGCCCTTGCCTCGGCCACCGACATGCCCGCCCAGGAGAAGGCCGCGCATCAACTGCAACAGCTGATGTTCAACCAGGTGCCGATCGTGTGCATGTACTACGGCGGCAGTTGGGGCCTGTTCCGGACCAACAACTTCACCGGATGGCCGTCGGCCGCCGATCCCTACACGTTGCCCACGCCGTACAACAACGCGGTCCTCGTGGTGCTCACCCACCTGAAAGCGGCCTGAGTCCCATGCAGACACCCGCGGCGGCGCGCAGAGGAGATCAGCGATGCACTACCTAGGCCGCAAAGTCACTCTGTTCGTACTCACGCTGTGGGCGGCGGTGACGCTGAATTTCATCCTGCCCCGGTTGATGCCGGGTTCGCCGGTTGATGCCGCGCTGGCCAAGCTGGCCTCGACCGGTCAGCCCGTCACCGACTCGGTCCGCAAGGCCATCGAAATTCAGCTCGGTTCCCCGACCGGAAACATCTTCAGTCAGTACCTGCAGTACTTGAACAACGTCGTGCATCTGAACTTCGGGCGTTCCTACACCTTCCCGACCGAGACTGTCGCGCACTCCATCGCGGCCGCCATTCCCTGGACGCTGGTGCTGGTCGGCGTGACCACCATCGTCGCCTTTGTGCTCGGCACTCTGCTCGGTGTTTTGGCCGGCTGGCGGCACGGCAGCAAGACCGACGCCTCCGTCACCATCGGCGCGACCTTCTTCTCCTCGTTCCCGCCGTTCTGGCTGGGGCTGTTGCTGTTGTTCGTGCTGGCCTTCAAGCTGAACTGGTTTCCGCTCAAAGGCGGCTACTCGCCAGGCCTGTCGCCGAACCTGAGTTGGTCGTTCCTGAGTGATGCCGCCTTCCACAGTGTGCTGCCGGCCTTGACATTGGCGATCACGTCACTGGCGGGCTGGGTGTTCGGTATGCGCAACAACATGATCAACACCCTCGGTGAGGACTATGTGACCTTCGCCGAGGCCAACGGTCTGCGTACTCGGACGGTGGCCTTGCTCTACGCCGCCCGCAACGCGCTGCTGCCCAACGTGACCGCGTTCGGGCTGTCCCTGGGTGCGGTGGTGGGCGGTTCCGTTCTGGTCGAGGGCATCTTCTCCTACCCCGGTGTCGGCAATCTGCTCTACCTAGCCGTGATCAACCGCGACTTCCCGTTGATGCAGGCCCTGTTCCTGGTCATCACGGTGAGCATGCTGGTGGCCATCTTCGTCGTCGACCTGCTGTACGCCCGGCTCGATCCCAGGGTGAGGACTTCATCATGACCATGACCACCGCGTTTCCCACCGCCGACGAGACGCCTGATCGCCTCCCGTCCATGCGGCCCGGTTCCCGGCTGCCCCGGCCGATTCTATTCCTGGGGCGGGCTCTCTCCACCTTGTGGAGCAACAGCAAAGCCCGGATCGGTTTGATCGTACTGGCCGTCTTCATCCTCATCGCAATATTCGCCCCGCTGCTCGCTCCCCATTCTCCGACGGCAACGACGTTTACCCCGTATGCGAACCCGAGTTCCACCAACTGGTTCGGCACCACCGGAAACGGCCAGGACGTGCTGTCCCAGATGATCTACGGTAGCCGCGTGTCGTTACTGGTCGGCTTGACCGCCGGGCTGGTCGCCACGCTGGTGGCGGTGACCATCGGGCTCATCTCCGGATATCGACCCGGACCGGTCGACGAGATACTCGGTTTCGGCACCAATCTCGTCCTGGTCATCCCGGGACTGCCGCTGATGATCATCCTGGCCGCCTACATCCCGAACCGGTCGGTCTGGACGATCGTGCTCGTCGTCGCGTTCACCAGTTGGGCCACCGGTGCCCGGGTAATCCGCAGCCAGGCCAGCACGCTGCGGAACCGCGACTTCATCACCGCGGCAGCGTTCTCCGGCGAGAAGCTCTTCCGGGTGATCTTCCGGGAGATGCTGCCGAACATGACCTCGCTGGTAGCCGCCAGCTTCTTCGGTGCGGCCACCGCCGCAGTCATGGCGGAGGCCAGTCTGGAATTCCTCGGACTAGGCAATCCGGCCACCGTCAGCTGGGGAACGATTCTCTACTACGCCCAGCAACAAAACGCGCTGCTGACCGGCCAGTGGGTGCTGGTCTTCGCACCCGGGCTGGCCATTGCACTGCTGGCCCTGTCGTTCACGATGATCAACTTCGGGGTCGACGCGTTGTCGAATCCCCGGCTACGGGAGAAGTGATGGCGCTACTGGAAGCTCACGGAGTCAACGTCGCCTACCAGCCTACCGCCGGGCAACACATCTGGGCTGTCCGCGAACTCGACCTGGACCTGGCCGCGGGCGAGTTCGTCGGGTTGGTCGGGGAATCCGGTTGCGGTAAGTCAACCCTCGGTTTCGCTCTCACCCGGATGCTCCGCCCACCGGCCCATCTGGAGGGCGGGAGCATCGTTTTCGACGGCACCGACATCAGCGAACTGGACGGGGAAGAACTCCGGGCCCAGCGACGCAACGGCTTCGCCCTGGTCCTGCAGAGCGGTATGAACGCGCTCAACCCGGTCCGCACCATCGGACACCACTTCGGCGACATCCTCAAGGCCCACCGCCGGCCCGGCGAGCACCTCGACCGCGTGGCCATCCACCGTCGCGGGGCGGACCTGCTCAATCGGGTCAAGTTGGACGAGAGCGTGTTGGAGCGATACCCGCACGAACTGTCCGGCGGGATGCGGCAACGTACCTCCATCGCGCTGGCGCTCTCATTGGAACCCCGGATGATCGTGTTCGACGAACCGACCACGGCACTGGACGTGATCGTGCAGAACGACGTCATGCAGACGATCAAGGAACTGCAGCACCAGCAGAATTTCACCGGCCTGTTGATCAGTCACGACCTAGGCGTGGTGCTCGAGGCCACCGACCGGATGTTGGTCATGTACGCGGGGAAGATCGTGGAGGACCAGCCGTCCGGAGAGCTGTTGGTCGGTCCGCACCATCCCTATACCGAAGCGCTGTTGAACTGCTACGCGGACCCGCGGGCCGAAGAGGTCCAGCTCGGTGAGATCAAGGGTTCGCCGCCGGATCTGTCGCAGGAGCTCCGCGGGTGCGCCTTCGCGCCGCGCTGCCCCCTGGTGATCGACATTTGCTGGGATGTGGAGCCGCCGCTCGCCCCGCTGGGGCACGGTCGGGCGGCCTGCCACGTCCGGGCCCCGGATCCGGCGGTGGTGGCCGGCTGGACCCCGCCGGCCGAGCAGGTCGGGCCGGAGCCGACCCCGGAGCCCGCCGCTTCGTCTCCGATGACAGCCGGCCCCTCCGCGACCCTTCCGGGAGTAGCCGATGTCCACTGAACTCGACCGGGGAGCAACAGCCCTCTCGAACCGGGCCGACCTGGTCCCGCCGCTGGTGGTGGACGGCCTGACCAAACGGTTTCGGGTGCGCGGCCGGCACAGGAGCGTGCTCACCGCGGTGGACAACGTGTCCTTCACCATCGAACCCGGCTCGGCCTTGGGCCTGGTCGGTGCGAGCGGCAGCGGGAAGACCACCCTGGCCTCGATGATCACCGGGGCGATACGACCCACCTCCGGCTCGATCACTTTCGGCGAGTTCGAGGTGCAAACGCTGCATTCCCGAGCCATGCGCCGCTATCACCGTCGTGTTCAGATGGTGTTCCAGGACCCCTACGGAGCCCTCAACCCGTTGCACACGGCGGCCTACACGGTGTCCCGGCCGCTACAGAACTTCCTGGGCATGACGGCCGAACAGGCCGACACCCGCGTCCACGAACTGCTCGACACGGTCGGCCTGACCCCGCCGGCGCAGTACGCGGCCAAATTGCCTCACCAGCTCTCGGGCGGCCAGCGACAACGGGTGGTCATCGCCCGGGCGCTGGCCTGCGAGCCCGACCTGATCATCGCCGACGAGCCGGTGTCGATGCTCGACGTCTCGCTGCGGGCCGGTGTGCTGCGGTTGCTCACGCAACTGCGGAAGGAGCGGGGTTTGAGTCTGCTCTACATCACCCACGACCTGCTCAGCGCCCGGGTCGCGACCGACGACATCATCGTGCTGAACGAGGGCCGGGTCGTCGAGCGCGGCGAAACCAAGAAGGTCCTGCAACACCCCAAGGACGAATACACGGTTCGGCTGCTCGACGCCGTGGCCAATCCGTTCGATCCGGACAGCAAAGCCGAATCCTCTCGCGCCGGCGAATCCGGCGCCCACCTCTGACCTACGGAGAACCTCATGCGCCTTCGTCGCTTTCGCTCGCTGCGCGCACTCGTTGTAGTAGTCGCACTGCTGGCCACCACCCTGCTGTCGACCACACCCGCCCAGGCAGCCGGCACCCCCGACCACGCAATCGCAGGTGGACTGTCCTCGTCCCAACGCGCCCAACTCCTGGGCATCGCCCGCGACACCTGGCGATTCTTCGAAAAGGACATCGATCCACGCACGAACCTGCCGCTGGACAACCTGGGACCGGGAAACATCCGCGGCGAGTACACCTCGGCCGCCAATATCGGGGTGTACCTCTGGTCGGTGGTCGCGGCCAACGACATGCATCTGATCGATCGGCGAACGGCGGTGTCGCTGATCAGCGCCACCTTGACCGAGGTCGGCAAGATGAAACGGTCGTACGGCTTCCTCTACCAGTGGTATGACACCGCCACCGGCGAGGCGATCCGCAATCCCGGGGATATCAACTGTTCCGCCGAGACCATCCCGGCACAGGACAACTGCTCCTTCCTCTCCGCCGTCGACAACGGTTGGTACGCAACTGGTCTCATTGTGGCGCGGCAGGCACTGCCCGAGGTGAGACGACTGGCCGATCCACTGGTCAATGCGCTGGACTTCTCCATCTTCTACGACGCTCGCCCGCAGACCGACTGCAACGTGAACGCCTCACTGCCCGACAACCCGCCGACCGGTCAGCAGTACGGCGGGTATTACGTCGGCCAGGGCCCGGCGGCTTACCACAACGGAGCGCTGTACAGCGATCCTCGCATTTCGATGTACATCGGCATGGGGTTGCACCAGATGCCCGGAGATGTGTGGTGGCGGACCTGGCGCACGCTGCCGCCCAAGCAGTGCCCGACGGACCCGGACTTTTCCTGGCAGGGCCAGCAGCCCGGCGGGTATTGGCAGACGATCCGGGATCCGCAGTCAGGCAAGGAGTTCAAGGTGTGGGAGGGGAAGTACACCTATCCCGGAACCTCATTGGACTACATCCCGACCTTCGGCGGCGGGATGTTCGAGGGGCTGATGGCCAATGAGGTGATTCCTGAGACGGTCTGGGGGCACCGCAGCTTCGGACTGGCCGACGTCCGCACCGCCCAGGTGCAGATCAAGTACGCCACGCAGTCGCTGCATTACCCGGTCTGGGGACTCTCGCCGTCCAGCACCGCCGACGACACCGGCGGCTACGCCACCTTCGGCGTCGAGGGACTGACCTTGCCCGTCGGTCAGCAGTTAGCGCAGTGCGTCACCTGTGCGACCGAAACCACCGTCACCCCGCACGCGTCGTTTCTGGCGCTGGGCGTGCTGCCGCAGGCGGCCTACGCCAACATCATGAAACTCCGGCAGCTCTACCCGGGTCTGTACACCCGCGACGGTGGCTTCTACGATGCGGTCGACCCCACCACCGGCGCGATAGGACACCGACGACTCGTACTCGACCAGTCCATGATCATGGCCGGTCTGGACAACGCTCTCAATGGCAATGCCCTGCCCCGATACTTCGCCCGCGACCGGGTGTCCTGGGCGGCGCGACTGTACTTGTCGGTCGAAACATTGGCCATTCGTCGGTGAACAATCCTTCAATAGGACAGCGACAGGTTCATGACGAATTCGACGCGGTCTTTTCTGGCCTGCGGATCGGCGTCCAGCCCGTGGTCACAGTCGTACTCGGCCCAGCGCTTCGGCGGTGCGGCCGCATCGAGCTGTGCCCTAGCTGCCTCGGTCGGCGCGGTTCGGTCGGTGCGGCCGTGTTGGATAAGTAGTGGTGCGCGCCGGTCGACACCGACGAAGTGGGCCAAATCGAACCAGTCACTGCCGGCGGCCAGCTCCTCCGTGATGTCGCTGCCGGACGAAAGTTGACGGGCCAGAGCTGACCTAGCCAATGGGCCGGCGCCGTTACCGAAGATCACTATCCGGCAGAGTCGCGGTTCCGCTGCGCTCAGGATCGCCGCGAGGGCACCTCCGGCGCTGTGGCCGAGGAACGGCAGCGCACCCGGTGGCCAGGTCAGCAATGGTGCGCCGACGGAGGGTGCCCGTAGGACCCGCCCGGCGACGATTTTCGCTTGGGTGTGTCCTACGGAACGGCGTCGTCGGCGCCGTTCCGGCTGCGGACGCTCCGTCGGTTTCGCTCCGCTCGATTCAGTCTTGACCGATAGCCACCGTTAGCCACCGTTCGCGCGGCGACTGACCACGACTCATGGCCGCCGACAACCGCCGACAACCGCCGGCACCGCGGCACAGGCGACCACGTTGGTGCGGGCAACGACGTATCCGCGGCGCTGGCGGGCGCAGGCTGCATGCGGGATCATGGCGTCATGGAACCCGCGGCCGGTGAAGCCGAGGTTCGGCTCACCGCGTGGGTGCACGGCAGCGTGCAGGGGGTCGGATTTCGTTGGTGGACCAGGGCCAGGGCGCTGGAACTCGGCCTGGTCGGTCGCGCCACCAACAGGTCCGACGGTCGGGTCGAGGTGGTCGCGGAAGGCTCGCGCCGATCCTGCGAGGAGCTGCTGGAACTGCTACGCGGGTCGGGCGCGCCAGGCCGAGTCCGCGCGATTGTCGAGCGATACGGTGATGCCCGGGGCGGTCTGGTCGGCTTCGAGGAGGCCTGACCGAGCGTGGTCGGGCCAGCAATCGTCAGAGCGCAACACTGCCAGGCAGCAACCGTCAGGGGAGCGGGGTGCGGCCGGCGAAGCCCAGCTCTACGCGGTGATACCAGGCCAGCTCCCGGTCGCCCTCCAGCCAGCACAGCAGCACATCGCGGCCATCGAGCCGGGCAGGGAAGTCCAGCAGCAACGGCGCGACACTCTTCAACTCGATCCCAGCCCGTTGCACACCGGACAGCAGCTCATCGAGCCTGGCCTGCGCCGCCTTGAACTCAGGCAAGCGGCCCAGCGTCGTCGGCGGTCCGCCCGACGCCAACGCAGCGCCGATCTCGGCAGCCTGCGCCCGCAAGGCGATGAACTCATCCAACGCAGGGAGTAGCCGCGCCAACTCGTCGCGAGCCCGCTGCAGCGAGAAGTCGGCCATCTGACGAGCCTGCCACGCAAGCCGCCAGATGTCCCGGACCCGAGCCTGGCGGCGGGTAATCTGACCGGGTGCCCCGAGCAGCCGAGCCGGCGCACGGCTGACCGCGGGCCGGTCGGCGGTGGGCCGATTGGTGCCTGGCGACGCACTACGGACGGAGCGGGGGACACATCACGTGCATCTGAAGTCCCTCACTCTCAAAGGATTCAAGTCGTTCGCCTCGGCAACGACGCTTCGCTTCGAACCGGGAATTACCGCAGTGGTCGGGCCCAACGGGTCCGGCAAGTCCAACGTGGTTGACGCCATCGCGTGGGTGCTCGGTGAGCAGGGGGCCAAGGCGCTGCGCGGCGGCAAGATGGATGACGTCATCTTCGCCGGCACCGCAGGCCGGCCGCCGCTCGGCCGAGCCGAGGTGACGCTGACCATCGACAACTCCGACGGGGCGCTGCCCATCGACTACGTCGAGGTGGCAATCACCCGGCGGATGTTCCGGGACGGCGCCGGGGAATACGAGATCAACGGCTCCTCCTGCCGGCTGCTGGATATCCAGGAACTGCTGTCGGACTCCGGCATCGGCCGAGAAATGCACGTGATCGTCGGCCAGGGTCAGCTGGACGCGGTGCTGTCCGCTCGCCCAGAGGATCGCCGGGCGTTCATCGAGGAGGCCGCCGGTGTCCTGAAGCATCGCAAACGGAAGGAGAAGGCGCTCCGCAAGCTGGACGCGATGCAGGCCAACCTGACCAGGCTGACCGACCTGACCGGAGAGTTGCGCCGACAGCTCGGACCGCTGGGTCGCCAAGCTGAGGTGGCCAGGCGCGCCGCCGGGGTGCAGGCCGACCTTCGGGACGCCAGGCTCAGGTTGCTGGCCGACGACCTGAACACACTGCGCTTGCAGATCCAGCGGGATTCAGTGGACGAACAGCGCGCCTTGCAGAACCGGACCAGGGTGCAGCAGCAACTGGCGCGGACGCAGGAGGCAGAGCGGTCTGCCGCCGCGGAGCTGGCCCGATCCGCCCCGGCGCTGCAGCGCGCCCAGGACAGCTGGTTCGCGCTTTCCGCGCTGGCCGAGCGATTCCGCGGCACCATCTCGCTGGCCCAGGAGCGGTCCAGGAACTTGAGCGCACCGTTGGAACCGGCTCGCCCGGGCCGTGACCCCGACGAACTGGATGCTGCCGCGGCAGCCGCAGAAGTCGAGCAACACGCCAAGGATGCGGGCGTCGAAGTCGGCAGGTCCAACCTGGCAGCGACCGTGGCGGACCGGACCGATGCGGAGAGCGCGCTTGCCGCGGCGGAGTCTGAGCTGCTGATGGCTTCGCGGGTGATCGCCGATCGCCGGGAGGGGCTGGCTCGGCTTTCCGGCCAGGTGAGTGCGGTGAGGTCCCGGTTGACCGCCGGGCAGGACGAGATCTCCAGGTTGGCTACCGCGGTGGCTGACGCTAGGGACAGGGCGGACGCAGCGCGAGCCGGGTACGAAACCCTGCAGGGGTCGATCGGAGACCTGGACTCCTCCGAGGAGGGGTTGGACGAGCGGCACCAGGAGGCCGCCGCCGCGGCCGCCGCGGCCCAGGCGAGGGTGGTCCAGCTCGCCGACGCCGAGCGCGACGCCAGCGCGCAGCAGGGCAGCCTGCGGGCCAGGGTGGACGCGCTGGCTCTCGGTCTTGCCCGTCGCGACGGTGCCGGCACGCTGCTGACCGCCGGCGATCAGCTGCCCGGTCTACTCGGCTCGGTGGCCGCGGTGCTGGACGTGACGCCGGGCGCAGAGGCGGCGCTGGCGGCTGCGCTCGGCGCAATCGCCGACGCGGTGGCGGTTGCCGGCGTTGACGACGCAGTTGCCGCGCTCGAACTCTTGCGTGATCGGGACGCGGGCCGGGCCGGGATCCTGGTCGGCGGAGCGCCGTCCGTGGCGGACCGCGCAGGCTGGCCGGTGCTGCCGACCGGGGCGAGCTGGGCGATAGACCTGGTCACCGGGCCGTCCACGCTGCTGCCAGCGCTGCACGCAGCGCTGGACCGGGTCGCCGTGGTGTCTGACCTGGCGGCTGCCGCAGCGTTCGTAGCGGGGCATCCGGCGTCCCGCGCAGTAACCGCCGACGGAGACCTGATCGGCCGTGGCTGGGCGGTCGGCGGCAGCAGTGGCAAGCAATCGGTTATCGAAATCCAGGCTGCCGTCGACGAGGCTGAGTCCTCGCTGGCCGCCGTCACCGGCCGCATTGCCGAGGTGCAGGCGGCGCTGTCCGGCGCCAGGTCCGAGTCGGCCGCGCGGTCCGCGGAGGCTGAGTCCTCGCTGACCGCCTTGTACGAATCCGACGCCCGGCTGTCCGCGGTGGCCGAACAACTCGGGCGCCTGGGGGAGTCCGCGCGAGCGGCCGCGGCCGAAGCGGAGCGGCTGGAATCCCGCCGGCGGGCCGCCGAAACCGCCCAGGATGAGCACCGCGCCGCCGTCGCCGATCTGGAGGCCAGGCTTGCCGCCGTCGAATCGGAAGAGGCTCCCGGCGAGGTCGACACCGGCCGGCGGGACGGCTGCGCGACGGCCGCAGCGACCGCCCGACAGCGGGAGGTGGAGGCGCGGCTGTCGTTGCGCACCGCGGAGGAGCGGGCCAGAGCGACCGCGGGCAGCGCCGAGGGGCTGCGCAGGGCAGCCAGGACAGAGCGCGAGGCCAGGGCCAGGGCCCAGGCCGCGGTGGCCAGGCGGGCGGACGGCGCCGAGTTGGCCCGCCGGGTCGTCGAGGTAGGGAACCGGGCAGCTGCCCGGCTGGAGCAGTCGCTTGCGGCCGCGGCTGCCGCCAGGGCCCGGGCTCAGGCGGCTCGGGCCGGCGCCGAGCAGTCAGCGCAGGAGGCCAGAGTCGCGGTCACCGCGCTACAGGGGGAGTGGGACGCGCTCACCGACACTGTTCACTCCGGCGAGGTGTTGCGCGCCCAGCAAACCTTGCGGGCACAGCAGTTGGAAGATGCCGCTACCGCTGATTTCGGAATCAACCCCGAGGACCTGTTGGCCGAATTCGGACCGCAGGTGCAGGTGCCGCCCACCGCGCTGGAGATGACCGAGTACGAGACGGCAAGGGACCGCGGCGAGCCCGTTACCGCCCCGCAGCCGATGGGCTATGACCGGGCGACCACTGAGCGCCGGGCGAAGCGCGCGGAACGGGATCTGAACCTGCTGGGCAGGGTGAACCCGTTGGCGCTGGAAGAGTTTGCCGCGATGGAGGAGCGGCACTCGTTCTTGGCCACCCAACTGGAGGACCTGAAGAGCACTCGCCGAGACCTGCTCACGGTGATCAAGGATGTCGACGAGAAGATCCAGGAGGTCTTCACCAGTGCTTTTTATGACGTCGCCCGAGAGTTCGTGACGGTTTTCGACACGCTGTTCCCGGGCGGCGACGGCGAGTTGGTGCTGACCGATCCGGACAACATGCTGACCACTGGCATCGATGTGCACGCCCGGCCGCCCGGCAAGAAGATCAAGCGACTGTCGTTGCTGTCCGGTGGCGAGCGCTCGCTGGTCGCGGTGGCCATGCTGGTGGCCATCTTTCGAGCCAGGCCGAGCCCGTTCTACGTGCTGGACGAGGTGGAGGCGGCTTTGGACGAGGTGAACTTGACCCGGTTGGTCACCCTGCTGGGCGAGTTGCGTTCGTCATCGCAACTGATCGTCATCACCCACCAGAAGTACACGATGGAGTCGGCCGACACGCTTTACGGTGTCTCCATGCGCGGCGACGGCATCAGTCAGGTGATCAGCCAGCGGATTCGGGGTGCTGCGGCTGGTTCGGCGCAAGGTGAGGTATCCCACGAGGTTGACGACACGCGCCCGTCCGACTTGCCCACCGGCGTGGCGCAGCCGATAGTGAGCGGGTAGTCCCATTCCGTGCGCCCTGGCCGACTGTGGTTTGCCCGGGCGCGGCCAGGCGGTCGCGCCGATGACGAAGGTGAGAGCTGATGGTCCAGGCGAAATCCCCGAACGGCGTGGACGCCCCGGGGCGTGCACCGATCACCCTGAAGACGGCCAGGGTGGACAGGTGGTGGGCGCAGCCCCTGGCCACCTGGGTTCTGCTGACGATCTGGGTCGGCTATGCGACTGCCCGGGTGGCCAGCCATGCCCCGTTCTACGTAGGGCCGGAGACCACTCCGGACCAGCCGTACCACTATCTGTCTCCGTTCGTCTCCCCCTGCGTCACCGCCAGCTGCCCGGAGTCCGCGCGGGAGTTCGGCACCTGGTTCGGCAAGTTCCCGCCGCTTCTGCCGTACGCAATCATCACCCTGGTGTTCCTGCTGGGCTTCCGGCTGACCTGCTATTACTACCGCAAGGCGTACTACCGCAGCTTCTGGCGTGCGCCGAGTGCCTGCGCCGTTCCCGAGCCGCACGCCAAGTACCACGGCGAGACCCGGTTCCCGCTCATCTTCCAGAACGCGCACCGTTACTTCTTCTACATGGCAGTGCTCATCTCGTTGGTCAACACCTTTGACGCGGTCATCGCGTTCCACGGCAAGACCGGCGGGGTCGGCATGGGCCTCGGCACCTTGGTCATGATCACCAACGTGGTGCTCCTGTGGTGCTACACGCTGGGCTGCCATGCCTGCCGGCACGTGATCGGCGGCCGGCTGCGGCACTTCTCCAAGCACCCGGTCCGGTACAAGATGTGGGGCTGGGTGGGCGTGCTGAACGGCAAGCACATGCAGTTCGCCTGGATCACATTGTCCAGTCTGATGATCACCGACCTGTACATCTGGCTGGTCTCCGCCGGAGCCTTCGCCGACCCCCGCTTCTTCAACTAAAGGGACATCGCCAGCGCCATGACTTCTTCCACAGCTCAGACCCCATCGGATAGCCCTGGTGTGCCCGCAACGGCATCGATCGAGCATCACCACAGCGATGTGCTGATCATCGGCGCCGGCGGCGCAGGACTTCGGGCCGCGATCGCCGCTCGCGAGGCCGGCAAGACGGTGACCATCGTGTGCAAGTCGCTGTTAGGCAAGGCCCACACCGTGATGGCCGAAGGCGGGATGGCCGCCGCCATGGGCAACGTCAACTCGAATGACAATTGGCAGGTTCACTTCCGCGACACCATGCGCGGCGGCAAGTTCACCAGCGACCCGCGGATGGCCGAACACCATGCCAAGGAAGCACCCATGGGCGTGTGGGAACTGGAGACCTACGGCGCGCTGTTCGACCGGACCCCGGAGGGTAAGGTCAGCCAGCGCAACTTCGGCGGCCACGAGTACCCGCGGCTCGCGCACGTCGGTGACCGCACGGGCCTGGAGTTGATCCGCACCCTGCAGCAGAAGGTAGTCTCGCTGCAGCAGGACGACAAGAAGGACTCCGGCGACTACGAGGCGGGCATCAAGGTGTTCGCCGAAACCACCATGACCACGCTGTTGATGCGCGACGGCAGGGTCGGCGGAGCGTTCGGCTACGAGCGCGCGACGGGGGCTTTCCACGCGTTCTCTGCGCCCGTGGTGATTATCGCTACCGGCGGCATCGGCAAGACATTCCAGGTCACGTCCAACTCATGGGAGTCCACCGGGGACGGTATGGCGCTGGCGCTGCGTGCCGGGGTTCGGCTGGCGAACATGGAGTTCGTCCAGTTCCACCCGACCGGCATGGTGTGGCCGCTGTCGGTGCGCGGGCTCCTGGTGACAGAGTCGGTCCGCGGTGACGGCGGCGTGCTGCGCAATTCCGAGGGCAAACGGTTCATGTTCAACTACGTGCCCGAGGTGTTCAAGGACCAGTACGCCACCACTGAGGACGAGGGCGACCGGTGGTACACCGACCCGGATAACAACAAGCGGCCGCCGGAACTGCTGCCCCGAGACGAGGTCGCCAAGGCTATCAACTCCGAGGTCAAGGCCGGGCGCGGAACTTCCCACGGCGGGGTCTTCCTGGACATCGCCTCCCGGCGCAGCGCCGAGTTCATCAAGCGCCGGCTGCCCAGCATGTATCACCAGTTTAAGCAACTCGCCGACGTGGACATCACCAAAGAGCCGATGGAAATCGGTCCCACCTGCCACTACATAATGGGTGGCGTCGAGGTCAACGCCGACACACATATGACCAACGTGCCGGGCATCATTGCCATCGGTGAGGTCGCGGGCGGCCTGCATGGGTCGAACCGGTTGGGCGGAAATTCACTGTCCGACCTGAACGTCTTCGGCAGGCGTGCCGGGGACGCCGCCGCCGCGTTTCTCACCGAGAATTCGCCGACGGCGCCCGAGTTCTCCAACGATGAGCTGCAAGGCCTGGCGCGGGAGGCGCTCGAGCCGTTCCGGCACGCCGGCGACGGCGACTACGAGAGCGCCTACGACGTGCATTCCGCGCTGCAGGAGACCATGCATTCGCTTGTTGGCATCGTTCGCAAGGAGTCCGAAATTCGCGAGGCGATCGCCAAGCTCGACGAACTCGATGAGCGAGCCAAGAAGCTCAGGGCCGAGGGCCCCATCCCGTTCAACCCCGGCTGGCACCTCTGCTTCGACGTGCGCAACATGCTGCTGCTCGCTCGGTGTATTGCGAACTCTGCCCTGCTGCGGACAGAATCTCGGGGTGGCCACACCCGCGAGGATTACCCGGAAATGACTGCCGAGTGGCGGCGCAAGGTTCTGGTCAGCACGCTGTCCGGCGGCACGGTGTCTGTGCGGGAGGAGCCAGGGCCAGCGTTCCCGCCAGAACTGATGGCGCTCTTCGACCGCAGTGAGCTAGAGAAGTACTTCACCGTGGCCGAAATCGACGAGGCTGAGGCATCGGGTGTCGGCCCGGCGCCTTTGGATTGGGAGTAGCAATGGCCTATCAGGGACATTTCCGGGTGTGGCGCGGCGACTCGGGTGGCGGCGGGTTGGTCGACTACACCGTCGAGATCAACGAGGGCGAGGTCGTGCTCGACATCATCCACCGGATCCAGGCCACCCAGGCCGGCGACCTGGCGGTCCGCTGGAACTGCAAGGCGGGCAAGTGCGGGTCGTGTTCGGCGGAGATCAACGGCCGGCCGCGGCTGATGTGCATGACTCGCATGAGCATGTTTGCGCCCGATACCGTGATCACGGTGACCCCGATGCGGACCTTCCCGGTCATCAAGGACCTGGTGACCGACGTCTCGTTCAACTATGAGAAGGCCAGGCAGATCCCGTCCTTCGCGCCGCCGCCGGACCTGAAGCCAGGTGAGTACCGGATGGCGCAGGTCGATGTAGGGCGCAGCCAGGAATTCCGCAAGTGCATCGAGTGCTTCCTGTGCCAGGACGTCTGCCACGTGATCCGCGATCACGAGGAGAACAAGGAGTCCTACGCCGGCCCGCGGTTCTTCATCCGGCTCGCCGAGTTGGACATGCACCCGCTGGACACCGCCGACCGGCAGGTCCAGTCGCAGGAGCAGCACGGCCTGGGCCTGTGCAACATCACCAAGTGCTGCACGGAAGTCTGCCCGGAGGGCATCCACATCACCGACAACGGGATCATCCCGATGAAAGAACGGGTAGTGGACCGCAAGTATGAGCCGCTCCCGTTCTGGCGCCGCCGCCGCTGACCCCTCGGCATCCAGCACAGCCCCGACGCTCACGAATTTCGCCGACGAGCAGCCCCACTGCGAGCCCTGCGGTGCCGACCACCGCAGGCAGCGGGTTCTGCTGTAGCGAGTTCTACGATGCTGAGCGCCACGGCGTCATTCACCGCAGTCCCGAGCGGACCGGCAAAAGCCAGGCAGCGTCTAGCATCCCGTCGCCTACCACGGCGTGGAGCGTGGTGGTCTCGCGCACCCCAGCCACGGTAACGGCATGGACCCTGAACGCCGCTGGCGCAACCTTTGGGTGCTCGGTTACGTCTGATCGGTCAGCAAGGTAGCTCGGTCTGGCCCGAATCAATCGCGGAGGACAGCATGACAAGCATGGGCCGAAGGCAGTTCCTGACGATTGGCAGCCTGGCCGCTGCGGTGCTCGCCGCCGGATGCGCCCCCCGCCTGCCCGGCACAGCAACAATCCAGGGCACCGGCACCGGCACCGGCACCGGCACCGGCACCGGCACCGGCACCGGCACCCGCACCGACCCGACACCTGTCACTGCCGGCGCCATCTCCGAGCTGCGCGCCGACGTCGCCCGCCGGTCCGCCGGGGTATCGCCCGCTGCCCGCGCCGGGTTGGCCGACTGGGCCGTCCGGCTGTTCCTCGCTGCGGCGCCGGGCACCGACAACGCGGTGATCAGCCCGTACTCGGTGCTGGCCGCGCTGGGCATGACCGGGTATGCGGCCCGCGGCGCGGCCGCCGCGGCGATGACTTCGGTGTTGGGCGGCGACCCGGACACCGTGGCGGACTGGCTCACCGCGGTTGACGCATCCGTCGCCGCCGCCGTCATTGCCGGGACCGTCAACGCGGCAGGGGCGTCGGTCGACACCGTCGTGGACCCAGCCAATTCGCTGTTCGCCCACGGCGACTTGCGAGTCCGGCAGGAGTTCCTCGACCAACTCGCCGCGGGCTATGACGCCGGCCTGCGTACCTGCGACTTCGCTGCCGACTCGGAGCGGTGCCGAGCGTTGATCAACGAGTGGGTCTCTGATCGCACTCACGAACTCATCCCGCAGTTGCTGCCTGCCGGTAGCGTCGACGCGGGAACCAGGATGGTGCTGGTCAACGCGTTGTACCTGTCGGCGGCCTGGGACAAGGAGTTCACCAAGGGCAGCCGCGTCGACTTTGCGGCCCCCGGCGGGCCGGTATCGGTTCCGCTGATGGGATCCACCGGCACGATGATGCATGCCTCCGGGTACGGGTGGCAGTCGGTGACGGTGCCCTACGCCGGCGGAGGCTTGGCGATGACGATCCTGTTGCCGGACGCCGGTGCCTACGACAAGGTGGTCGGCGGGCTGAAGGGTGGTGTTCTGGGCGCGGCGGCGAACGGCGCACACACGCTGGTGGCACTGCGGATGCCGGCGTTCTCCAGCGCCACCTCAGTGGACATGAATGCGGCGCTGACCGCAATGGGCATGGGGCCCATGTTCGGGGGCGACATGTCGGGCGTCACCGGCAGCGGCGCAGACGTGACCATCGGCGCCGTTATCCATCAAGCCAAGATCGACGTCGACGAGCACGGCACGAAAGCCGCAGCGGCCACGGCGGTTATCGCGCCGGCCGGCGCGGCGCCGGGTAGCCAGGAACCTGTTCCGATCGAGGTCACGGTGGACCGACCGTTCCTGTATTGGATCCACGACACGGTCACCGGTTGTCCGCTGTTCCTGGGGCGCGTCAGCGATCCCACGGGCTGAATACCGGAGTGGCGCCCCTGCCGCTATCCCGGCGGCGGCCGGACCGATGATGCGTGCGTTGTCGGTCCAGCCGCCGCAGGATCGTCACAGGTCGTAGTACAGCGCGAACTCGTAAGGGTGCGGCCGCAGCCGGATCGGGTCGATCTCGTCGGTGCGCTTGATCCGGATCCAGGTCTCGATCAGATCCGGGGTGAATACGCCGCCCTCCAGCAGATAGTCGTTGTCCAACTCCAGGTTGTCGATCACCGCGTCCAGTGAGGACGGCACCTGAGCCACGTTCGCGGCCTCGTCCGGCGGCAACTCGTACAGGTCCTTGTCGATAGGCTCGGGCGGCTCGATCTTGTTCCGGATGCCGTCCAAACCGGCCATCATCATCGCGGCAAAGGCCAGATAGGGGTTGGATGACGGGTCCGGGCAGCGGAACTCCAGCCGCTTCGCCTTCGGGTTCGACCCGGTGATCGGAATGCGGATGCACGCCGAGCGGTTCCGGGAGGAGTACACCAGGTTCACCGGAGCCTCGTAGCCGGGAACCAGACGGTGATAGGAGTTGACCGTCGGGTTGGTGAAGGCGAGCAACGACGGAGCGTGGTGCAGGATGCCGCCGATGTAGTGCCGACCGAGGTCAGACATCCCACCGTAACCGGACTCGTCGTAGAACAGCGGCGATGCGCCTTGCCACAGCGACTGGTGGCAGTGCATGCCGGAGCCGTTGTCGCCGAACAGCGGCTTGGGCATGAAGGTCGCGCTCTTGCCGGCCTGGAAGGCGGTGTTCTTGACGATGTACTTGAATGCCATCAGATCGTCGGCGGCCGCCAGCAGGGTGTTGAACTTGTAATTGATCTCCTGCTGCCCGCCGGTGCCGACCTCGTGGTGCCCGCGCTCGACGACGAATCTGCTGTCCAGCAGGTGCGCCACGATGTCCTCGCGCAGGTCGGCGTAGTGGTCGTACGGCGCGACGGGGAAGTAGCCGCCCTTGGGCCGCACCTTGTACCCGAGGTTGCCGCCTGGCTCCTCCCGACCCGAGTTCCACCAGCCGGATTCCGAGTCCACCCGGTAGAACGTTCCGTTGACCGTCGAGTCGAAGCGGATGTCGTCGAAGACGTAGAACTCGGCCTCGGCGCCGAAGTAGCAGGTGTCGGCGATGCCGGTGCTGGACAGGTACTCCTCCGCTTTGCGGGCGACGTTCCGCGGATCCCGGGAGTACGGCTGAAGGGTCATCGGGTCGTGGACGAAGAAGTTGACGGTCAGCGTCGGGCGCTTGCGGAACGGGTCGATCCGAGCCGTGCTCACGTCGGGGAGCAACAGCATGTCGGACTCGTGGATGGACTGGAAGCCGCGAACCGATGAGCCATCGAAGGCCATCCCTTCGGCCAACGAGTCGACGCTGACCGTGCCGGCCGGCACCGTCAGGTGCTGCATGATCCCCGGCAGGTCACAAAACCGGATGTCGAAGACCTCGATCTGGTTGTCCTTGATGTAGGCGAGCAGTTCGTCATTGCTGGAGAACACGCGATAGCTCCTCTGGTGCTGGGTTGTCGGGCCGGTCGGCCGGGTGACGAACGCGGAGCGGCTGAGGCCGGCGCGAACTAGGTTTGACGGTAGGGGCGTGGTATTGCCCGTCCGTCTCGCGGTTGTTTCCGGCCGGTTAACGCAGTGCGACCGGATGACGGAGTCTCGGGGGCGACCGGGTTGAACGCGGTGCCGAGTCGCCTACCCTGGGGAGGTGGTCCGAGCGAGGGAACAAGCGTATCCGGGCAGCCGGTTCGGCCTGCCGGCTGCCGGTGTCGGCTCGGTGGCGTCGATGGGACGCCGCGTCGGAGCCTTCCTGATCGACCTGGTGTTGTCCGCGCTGTTGGCCACCGTGTTCACCTGGCCGCAGCTGCCTCGGAACCTGTCGCTGCTGGTGTGGGCAGTGATGACGGTGCTGTCCGTAGGGCTCTTCTCGTTCACCCCGGGCCAGTGGGCCACCGGGATCAGGGTGGCGCCGCTGGGCGGAAGGTCGCTGGTCGGGCTGTGGGCGGTGCCACGGACGGTGTTGGTGTTCCTGCTGTTACCGCCGTTGCTGGCCGACGCCGACGGCCGGGGGCTGCACGACAGGTTGTGCCGCACGGTAGTGATCACCATGCGGTAGCAACGCGGTGACTGCTCCTGGTGGGAGCCAAGTGGCTGCTACCGGCGCCGGACGGCCCGCTGGATGTTTCGCATCTTCGCACCCGGTGGCAGCGGCCCCTTGGGCAAGCCTCCCTGCGGTGCCCGGGAACTGAGCGCGGCCAGCCGGGTGTCCAGGTCGCTGACCTGGGCAGGGGAGATGTTGCGCGGTAGTCGCATCAGGTACGGGTTGAGCTTACGCAGCGGTGTCTGGCCGTCCTCGGTCCCGACGATGATGTCGTAGATCGGCGTCTCGCCGACCACCCGCGCAATCCGCTTCTTCTCCTGCGCGAGCAGTGGCTTGACCCGGTGCGCGGCGCCCTCGCCGACCAGGATGATCCCGGGGCGGCCGATCACCCGGTGCACCGCATCAAGGTGGGTCGTCCCGGCCACCGCGGGGGTGATGCGCCAGCGTCCCTTGAGGTTGTTCTGCAGCGACCACGCGGCGGCCCCGGGTGTGCCCTCGGCCTGCTTGTAGACGCTGGACTGCACCCGCCGGGCGAAGATGATCATGGCGATCATCGCGCCGATGAAGATGCCGAAGATCAGCCCGACCCACCAGCTTCCGGCGAAGATGCCCAGTGCGGCGAAGATCCCGCCGGAGATCAGCATCGTGCCGATCATGTACGGCAGCAGCCGCTTATCTTCCTTGACCTGGGTCTTGAAGATCCGCCAGATCTGGCCGCGGCGTTCCCGCTTGGCGACCCGCGCGGTCGCCTTGGCGACCTTCTTCTCCTCTTTGGAGAGGGTGGAGGTCTTGGACGACGTCTTGGCCATGCAGCCAGTTTACGGCCCCGGCAGAGCGCCGCGGTCCGTCATGGCCGCGGCTCGGAGATGTCGCGTGGTACCTGGGGGGCCAGTCGGTCCGGAGGTCAGCCCGAGATCGCGGTGCGTGCCGCCATCGCCTGGCGGTACAGGGTCCCCGCCCGGTAGGAGGATCGAACCAGCGGACCGGACATCACACCGAGGAACCCGATCTGCAGGGCCTCGTCACGCAGTTCAACGAACTCGGCAGGCGTGACCCACCGCTCGATCGGGTGATGCCGCGGGGTTGGCCGAAGGTACTGGGTGATAGTCACCAGATCGCAACCGGCGTCGCGCATGTCGCGCAGCGCTTGGGAGATCTCCGCCCGGGTCTCGCCCATCCCAAGGATCAAGTTGGACTTGGTGACCAGCCCGGCCGTCCGCCCCTGGGAGAGCACGTCCAGGGACCGGTCGTAGCCGAAGGCGGGCCGGATCCGCTTGAAGATCCGCGGCACCGTCTCCAAGTTGTGCGCGAACACCTCGGGCTTGGCGTCGAAGACCTGGCCGAGCAGTTCCGGCTTGCCGGAGAAGTCCGGCGTCAGTATCTCCACGCCCGTCTGTGGGGCCTTTTCGTGGACCTGGCGGATGGTCTCGGCGTAGAGCCAGGCACCTTCGTCGGGTAGGTCGTCGCGGGTGACGCCGGTGATGGTCGCGTACCGCAGGTTCATAGTGGCGATCGACTCGGCGACCCGGCGGGGCTCGTCCCGGTCGTAGCCGTCCGGGCGACCGGTGGCGATCAGGCAGAAGTCGCAGCGCCGGGTGCACTTCTCCCCGCCGATCAGGAAGGTGGCCTCGCGGTCTTCCCAGCACTCATAGATGTTGGGGCAGCCGGCCTGCTGGCAGACGGTGTGCAGACCCTCCCGTTTGACCAAGGCTTGAAGGTCGGTGAACTCGGGGCCGGTGCGCATCCGAGTCTTGATCCACTCCGGCTTGCGCTCGATTGGCACCGAGGCATTTCGGACCTCCAACCGCAACAGCTTCCTACCGTGCGGCTTCAAACCGTCCGAATCGACACGGCCTGGATCCACACGGTCCGGATCCAAACCGTCCGGATCGACACCGTGCGTATCCAGGGTCACTCCTGGGCCTCCGCGGCGTCGGCAGCGGCGCCCTTCGCCTTGTCGGCGGCATCGGCCGAGGCGTCCTTCGCCTTGTTTGCAGCGTCGGCTGCTACGTGCTTGGCCTTGGCTGTTACCTGGCCTGCGACGTCTTCGGCCTTGTCGGCGGCGTCGGCTGTCGCGTCCTTGACCTCGTCGGCGGCGTTGGCAGCAGACTTAGCAGCTTTGTCGGCGGCGCTTGTTACGGCATCCTTGGCCTCGTCGGCGATGCCGGCTGCGGTGTCCTTGGCCTTGTCGACGGTCTCGCGAGCCTCGCCACCGGGTGACTCCTGGACCGGATCCTTGCCGCCGGTCACCGCCTTGGCCACCGCCGCGGCAATAGCCCCGAGGAGGCCGAGTAGCAACAGATTGCGGACCCAGTGGCGCTTCTTGTCGGCAGGCTCGTCAGGCTCGCCTGCATTGGCCAACAGGGCCTGGCCCTTCGCGGCGCTTCGTGCGGCGCTTCGTGCGGCGCGCTTTCCGATCCCCTTCGCCGACTCGCCGAGCGAATCGGCCATCTTCTCGACGGCCGGCGCCAACTTGTGGGCCGCGCTTCCGGCGAGGGCGACGACTTTTCCGGCGGCATCGGCGGTCACCTCGGCGAGCTTGTCGGCGGCATCGGCGGCCATATCGCCGGCCTTGCCGAGTACCTCGCCGGCAGCATCGGCGACGTCGTGTGCAGCAGAACTGGCCTTCGATGGTGTGTTCATCGGCGGGTCTCCTTCGATCGCGGTGTGGGCGCTGGACTGCGGTGGTGCCTCCTGCGGGTACCCGATACTGCTCGATTCATCCTGCCTGACGGCGGGCTCATGCGTTGTCCGGGTTGCCTGAGGTGCCTACCTCGATGATCACCTGTGCGTACTTGCCTGCATGCGCAAGGTCGACGTCGGTGATCTGGACCTGTCCGTTCAGACCTTGCCGAAGGTGATTGCTGACTACTGGCAACGCGTCGCCTACCGTCACCGCTCGGCCCAGTTCGGCAGACAGCGAGGTGACCCCAGCATCAGGAATACCACACGGGACAATCCGGTCGAAAGCCGTCAGATCCGCCGTGCAGTTCAGGGCGAAACCATGCATGGTGACCCCAGAGGCGACCCGAACCCCGATGGCCGCGATCTTGCGCTCCGGCCGCCCGCATGTTGCCGCCAGCCACACGCCGCTGCGGCCGGGAACCCGGCCGGTCGGCACGCCGAACTCGCTGCACGAGTCGATGAGCACCTGTTCCAGGAGTCGGACGTATCCGACCACATCCATTGGCTGGGCCAGCATCACGATCGGGTAGCCAACGAGCTGACCGGGTCCATGCCAGGTGATGCGGCCACCGCGGTCGACGTCAATAACCGGAGCGCCGTCGGTCGGTCGGTCCTCCGGTCGGGTACGCCTTCCTGCGGTGTAGACATCGGGATGCTCGAGGAGTAGCACGGTGTCCGGTCCGGTCCCGGCTGCCCGCGATGCGGCCAGCTCTCGCTGACGCTGCCAGGCATCCTGGTAGTCGATGAGACCGAGCTCAACGAACTCCAGCGGCGTCCGCTCGTCACGGACCAGCCCAGACATGTTGCAACCGTACGCCGGGACCGGCGCCGCTCCTGCTGGAGCGTAGAAGTCGCCGGACTTTGGGACGCGCGCAAGGCCTCCACCTGGCAGGTGTGGACAACTCCGCCGCTGACGGCCCAGGTGCCCTACGGTGCGATCTCGAGGCCAGTCATGCTTCGCCCCCGCCGGACTGAGATCCGGGTGCGGGACGGGTGGATGTGGCGCGAGATCGGATCACGAGCGAACGCGGCATCGGGGCTGTGCGGATGATTCGGGCTGGCGAAGGGGGCGGCATGGCGACACCGATGGGGGAGTTCACTGCTGGTGGCTACCGCGCCGTGGCCCCGCTGGCGGTCGGTGGTTCGGCACGGATTTGGCGCGGCGAGGAGATCAGCACCGGTCGCCCGGTAGCGCTGAAGGTCTTCCCTGCGCAGGATGCGCCTCGCGCCCGTCGGGAGGCTGCGCTGGCGACCGCAGCGGACCACCCACATGTGCTTGCTGTGCTTGAGGTCGTGATGACCAATGATCGGGCGGTGCTCGTCACCCCGCTGGCGGCGGGTGGCAGCCTGGCCGAGTTGCTGTCGCGCCGCGGGCCACTCAACCAGGGCGAGACGTTGACGGTGCTGATCCCGCTGGCGGACGCACTCGCCGCGGCGCATGAGCGGGACATTCTGCACGGCGACATCTCAGCGGCGAACGTGCTGTTCGACGGCGACGGCAGGCCGCTGCTTGCCGACCTCGGTGCGGCGCGGGCAGCGGCGGAACTGTCGGCGCCGGTGGCGGTGACGGCGACGGACGTGGCGCCGGAGGTAGCTCGAGGTGCGCCGCCGACGGCGGCCGGCGACCTGTTCTCCTTGGGCTCGGTGGCACTGCGTTGCCTGACCGGCCGACCCGCCTGGCCCGCTGACGATCTTCATGACGTGCTGGTCCAATCGACCGCTGGTCAGTGGCCCGACCCGCCTGACGGGGTCGGATCACCCGTGTTGCTGCGAATCGTGCGGCGGCTGCTGGAGGCCGATCCTGCCCTGCGCGGTAGCGCCGGCGCCTTGGCGGTCGGACTGCGTGGACTCGGCCGGCCCGAGCCCGTCGACCTGGCGCTGGCCGAGCGGAGGGAGCCGACGCAGCCGGTGGCACCGGGCTCGGTCACCCGGCTTCGGATTGATGCGGTGCCGCGGGCGAGGGTGGGCCGGTCTCGACGCCGTCGGTCGTTCCCTACGTGGCGTCATGCGCCCCGTCGTGCGGAGTCCGGCGGGCGGCATGCGCTGGCCGAGCGGCAGCGCGGCCGGGGTCGCATTCGACCGCGGGCCGCGCGGGGTCTTCGGATGGCGTTGGTAGCGACGGGGGCGCTCGCTGTGGTGGCGACGGCGGTGTTGGGTGGCCTGTGGTGGGCCGACCGGGGACGTGACGAACCGATGGCAGTGGCGGCTGTTGTTCAGGTGACGAGCTCAACGCTGCCACGAGCGACGGGTGAACCCGGCGGCACGCTCGGAGCGAGCGCGGTCACTGCCGGCGCCGATGTGCTCGCAGGGGACGGGCCCACTGCGGACGGGCCCACTGCGGACTGGAAGGCGGTCATCAACGAACTCGACGGGCGGCGAGCTCACGCGCTGGTGACCAGGGATCCGGACCTACTCACGCGGGTGTACACGGCCGATTCGACTGCGCTGGACTCCGACGTGCGCCTGATCGGCGCGATGACCAGCGCCGACTACCACGTCGCGGGCGCGACCCACCGGATTGACGATGTGAGCGTTGTGCAGGGGGCGGACTCTGGCGCCGGCGTGCAGGTCAGAGTGCTCGAGTCGCTGCCCGCCTACTCGATTCGCAGCGCCACCGGGGAGATGGTCGGCAGCAGCGCTCCCAGCGCGCTGACCTCAGTCGTAATGCTCCTCGTGCCGACCGATGACGGATATCGAATCAGCGATGTCAGGCCCGGCTGAGGGGGCATCAGGCGTGCGGAATGGGGTCCGGTCGAATCGACGCGTCGACCGGGCGGCCCACACCGCGCGAGCAGGAGAGTTCGCTGGATAGGGCGTCGGCGAGTATCCGTGCGAACAACCCGGCGCGTCCTGCGGGGCACTGTCGGACCCCTCTCCTAGCGTCTTGGGTATGCGGTTGCTGCACACATCGGACTGGCACATCGGCCGGACGTTCCACGGACAGGACCTGCTGGCGGACCAGCAGGCGGTACTGGGCGCCCTGGCTGGGCTGGCCGCCGAGCACCAGGTGGACGTTGTCCTGATCTCGGGCGACATCTACGACCGTGCGGTGCCCTCGGCGGACGCCATGCAGGTGGCGGGTCGGGCGGTATCCGCCATCCGTGCGGCCGGCGCCCAGATCGTGGCGATCTCCGGTAACCACGACTCGGCGCCGCGGCTGGGCGTGTTCACCGACGTGCTCGCACACGGTGGTCTGCACCTGTCTACCTCGGCGAAGGACGTTGGCGTACCTGTGCTGTTGGCGGATGAGCACGGGCCAGTGGCGATTTACCCGATCCCGTACCTGGAGCCGGAGGTGGTGCGGTCGATCCTTGGCCTTCAGCCTGCGGCCGGGCCGATCGGACACCAGACCGTGGTGACCGCCGCCATGGACAAGATCCGAGCCGATCTGGCAGGACGCCCGTCCGGCACCCGGTCTGTTGTGCTTGCGCACGCATTCGTAGTGGGCGGCACTGCGAGTGGGTCGGAACGGTCGATTGCCGTTGGCGGAGTCGAATCCGTTGCTGCCACAGTGTTCGACGGCATTGACTATGTAGCACTCGGCCACCTGCACGGACGCCAGCGGCTGTCGGATCGGCTGCGCTACTCCGGCAGCCCGTTGCCGTACTCCTTCACCGAGTCCGGCCACCGCAAGGGCGCCTGGTTGGTGGATCTTGCCGACGACGGTTCGGTGACCACCGAGTGGCTGGACCTCCCGGTGGTCAGGTCGCTGGCCACCGTCCGCGGCACTCTGGACGAGGTCCTGTCCACGCATGACGGATTCACCGAGCACTACCTGGCGGTCGAGCTCACCGACCGGATCCGACCGGTGGAACCCATGCGGCGCTTGAGGGAGAAGTTCCCATTCGCGCTGACCGTGAGCTGGGAGCCGGACGGCGCTGCGCCGGCAGCGGCGTCGTTTCCCACCCCGACCACGACGGTGCCCGATGAGCAGATCATCGAGGCGTTCCTGGCCGACTGCCGCGGAGTGGGAGCCGCGCCGGAGGAGAAGCAGTTGATCGCCGCCGCACTGGCCGAACTGCGCGCCGTAGAGGTGACAGCATGAGGCTGCACCGCTTGGACCTGCAGGCGTTCGGACCGTTTGCCGGCGAGGTCGCGGTGGACCTTGATGCATTGAGTGCAGACGGCCTGTTCCTGTTGCACGGTGAGACCGGTGCCGGCAAGACGACCCTGCTGGACGCCGTGGCGTTCGCCCTTTACGGGCGGGTGCCGGGTGCCAGAGGTCAAGAGGGCACGAGGCAGCTGCGCTGCGACCGCGCTGATCCTACGACGCCGACTCGGGTCACATTGGAGTTGACCCTCGGTGGGCGCCGGGCCGTGATCACCCGAAGTCCGGAGTATCAGCGGCCCAAGGCCCGTGGCTCGGGGACCACCACACAGAAGGCGGCTGTGTCGCTGCGCTGGGTCGGCGCTTCCGCGGACGGCGCTCCGGCCTCTGACCTGACTCGGGCTGAGGAGGTTGGCCAGGTCGTGCTGGACCAGCTCGGCATGTCCGCCGACCAGTTCTTCCAGGTGGTGCTGCTGCCTCAGGGTGAATTCGCCCGGTTCCTGCGCGCGGACACCGCTGAGCGGGAGGTGTTGCTGGAGAAGTTGTTTGACACAGGCCGTTTTGCCACTATCGAATCCTGGTTCGCGCAGGCCAGGCGACAAGCACGGGCAGCGGCGGACCGGGCCGAGTCCTCGGTCGCGCAGGAGCTCGCCAGGGTAGCGGAGGCGGCTGGGATACCGGCCGGGGTTGCGGCAGGCGTCGACGGCACCGCGCAGCCAACCGATGGCGCCGTTCACGCCGCACCGATGGGTGATGGGCCGGGCCGGGCCGTGCCCGGCCCCGCTGAAGCGGTTTCAGTGCCTGGCCCGCAGGCGCCCGACACGGAGTGGCTGGCGCGCCTCCAGACCGACCTCGCCGACCGAGCGACGCAGGCGGATGGGCTCGCCCGGGCGTCCCGGGCGGCGCGGGAGAAGGCCGCTGCGGAGTTGGTCGCCGGGGAACACCGGGATGCCGCGGTGGTCAAGCTGACCCAGCTACGGGCCGAGCAGGCGGAGGTGAACGCGGGGGAGCCGGAATACCGGGCAGTGGCTGCGGCCGTCGCAGCAGCGGAACGGGCCGCCCCGGTCGATGTGGCCGACGCCACGGTCGCTGCTGCGCAGGTAGTGCAAGCCCATGCGGAGCAGGCGGTGTCGCTCGCGCGGGAAGCGGTACCTGCCGAGGATCGGCCGGAGCTCGGCGTGATCGGCACGCACGAACTGGACTTGGACTCCGGGCTGTTCAGCGTGGAGGAAGACGGTTCGCCGCACGTGCCGGTGACCGACGCGCAGGTGCTTCGCACAGTGGCTGACGCGACTCGCGATCAGGCTGGATCGCTGGGTGCATTGGTCGGCCTGGCCGACGAGCAGCACCGAGACACGCTGGAGCGCAGCAGGGTTCAGGGTGAACTTCAGCGAGCCGAGTGCGAGCAGGCCGAGGTTGAATTCGCCTGGGTGGCAGCGCCGGAGCTCCGTCTGGCCGCCGAGCAGGAACTGGAAGCTGTCCGGCAGCGAGCGGGACGGCTCGCCGACTGCGAACTTGCCGTCGCGTCCGCGACCGAGATCCGAGACGCTGCCGCGTCGGTGGAGGATTTGCGGTCGCAGTTGGATGCCGCGGAGGTGGCGTGCCGCGTCGCGGTCGACGCGCACCAGCAGGCCAGGGACGGGCGGCAGGCTCTGGTGGAACGCCGGATCGCCGGCATGGCAGCCGAATTGGCCGGGCGGCTGGAAGATGGCCTGCCCTGCGCGGTGTGCGGGTCCGTGTCGCACCCGGCCCCGGCTGTGGCCGATGGGGGCTACGTCGACGGCGACGTCTTGGCCGCCGCGCTGCAGCGCGAACAAGCTGCCGAGACCGCCCGCGCCCAGGCGGAATCCGCAACCAGCGTGGTGCGGGCCGATCTGGCAGCCGCGACCATCGTCGCCCGCGGGCTCGATGTTTCCGCGGCACTCGGCCGGCTGGACGAGGCGATCGCAGCGCACCTGGGAGCCAGGCATGCGGCCGATCGACTGGCGCCGGTCGGCGCAGACCTGCGGGCGTTGGTCGCCCGGCAGGACGAACTGGCTGAGCGCAGGACGGCGCTACTGGGGCGGATGCAGGGGCTGCGCACCACACTGGCCAACCTGGACACAGCGCTGGCCGCACGGTCGGATCGATTGGCCGAGGCGGCCGGCGAATTCGACTCCGTGGCGGCCCGGCGGGACCAGCTGCTCACCGTGGCTGCAGGCCTGGACAACTGGGCAGAGGCGGCCGATGCGGCGATACGGGCCGTAACTGCGGCGCGCATCGCCCGGCAGGAGCGGGACAAGGCAGTTGCTGACGCGGGTTTCGCGGATCTGTCGGCCGCGCTGGCAGCGGCCCGGCTGGACCTGCCCCAGGCCAGGGACGCTGTCCGGCTTTACGAGGAGCAGGCCCTGGTGGTGTCCACCCGACTCGCCGACCCCGACCTGCAGCTGGACGGACCGGTGGAGCGGATCGACTTGACGGGCCTTCGATCTGGGGCCCAAGCAGCCGCAGCCCGCGCGGACGCAACTGCGTCGGTGGCAGACCTGACACAGCAGCGGTGCCGACAGGTCGAAATCGCCGGTGAGCGGCTGGAACGCGCATGGCGGGCGCATGCGCCGCTGGCCAGGGCCGCCACGAACATGGCAGCGCTGGCCGAGGTGGTCGCTGGGCGTGGCCAGAACTCGCGGGCGCTGTCCTTGCGTAGCTATGTACTGGCCGCGAAACTGCAGCAGGTGGCGGCGGTGGCCAGCCAACGCCTGTCGCAAATGTCCGGTGGCCGCTACAGCTTCGTGCACTCCGACCAGCGGGAGGCCCGGGGCAAGAGCGGCGGGCTCGGACTGGACATCCTGGACGCGCATTCCGGGCTGGTCCGGCCTGCCAAGACCCTCTCCGGCGGAGAGTCATTCCTGGCTTCGCTGGCGCTGGCGCTCGGTCTGGCCGACGTGGTGGCCGCCGATGCGGGCGGTCGGATGCTGGACACCATTTTCATTGACGAGGGCTTCGGATCGCTGGATGCGGACGCTCTTGACCTGGTGATGACGACCCTGGACGAGCTACGGGCAGGAGGTCGAGTGGTCGGCGTTGTCTCGCACGTGGACGAGATGCGGCAGCGGATCCCGAGCCGGCTGCACGTACGCAAGGCTACCAAGGGCTCGTATGTTGAAATGTCCGGCTGGTAAGCGCAAAGGATCACAGCGAGCGGAGTCCCAGGACCTGCAGGCTCGCAGCAAGAAATCATTCGATGTTGGATCGATGAACAGTGGCGATTCATCCACCCGAGTGGGCATCGGACCGCAGGACAATTCGACGCTGGCCCGTTCCTATCGATCTGCAGCGACCGGTAGGGCAAGGTAGACTACCGAATAAGAAGCGTCACGCGCCCTGCGTAATCTGTTCTGCGGAAAGCAATTTGTTCCGTCGAAGTTGACTGGGAGGGACTCGCAAAGAAGATGGCTTCGCCGTCCGCTGCTGGTTCTTGTAGCGATCCTCCCCGTCATCGGAGCCGCCGCCTGCTCTGGCGCCACCACCACCACCACCACCGTCATCGAGACCGGTCCGACACAGGAGATCACGGCCGAGACAATGCGCTCGACGGTGACACACACCGTGACTGAGACGGTCAGCGCGTCCAGCATGCCAACGACGACGAAAGTCCCGACGAGCGAGAAGCAGGCAACGCCAGCCGCAACCTCAGCCGCGTTCACCGCACGCGCGGGCTTCCTCGCGAAAGCACTCGGCCAGCAAGCAGGCCTCGGTGACCCGGACGCCGACCACCTCGGGGCCAAGTTCCAGGTCACCGAGATCAGGCCAGGCATCACGTGCACATCCAAGAACGCGGACAAGCCACAACACTGACTGTTTCTCGGGATTCACCTGACCGTCGAGGTGATCGACACCTTCGTTCTCGGGAGGGATTCAAGGCTGGACCTGAGCCGACCCAACTTCATCGTTGTTGGGCACGACGACACCACCGAAAACGACACGGATACCGTCGAGGCGAGCAATTGCATGGATCAAAGCGACCAAATAGGTCCAATCCTGGAGACCGCAGGCGCCAAGGTCAGCGGATGGATCGTCCTGGACACCGAGTTCGAGCACGGCGCGCTTTTGCTGACCCATCTCAGCATGGGGTATGGCGGCTGGGAGTGACACTTTTAGACCACCACCAGCCGCGGTATCACCGCAACGACGACCAGCGGGCAACGACCGGCGGGCAACGGCAGGCCCGGCTTGGACATCCTGGATGCCCATTCCGGGCTGGTAGATGTGAAGGATCATTGCGAGCGCGGTCCGATGACCAGCAGGCTCGCAGCAGAACACCATCCGAGGTTCGATCGATGGCGAGTGCCGATTTATCCACGCGAGTGGGCACATGATGCGCGGTCATTCTACTTCTCAACTCGCGACGAGAATGTGTCAATCGTTCGCCGTGATCTGGCTCACGGCTTGATTCTTCTTGATCCTCCGCTTTCGATTCGCTGAGGCGTAGTAGCCAACAAGCACGAAGATGGAATGGCCTGGCTGCAAAGCCAGTACCCGATCCACGTGGCGCGGCAGGGGCGCTGTCGCGGTTGTTGCCTCGGTTGCCATGTTGGTGTTGCAGGCAGGTCAGAAGCACGGAAGCCTTTCGTCGTCATCGTCGCTGGCTGAGAGCCGTTACCGGTACGGCAGTGACAGCGCCACCGCGACGGCGGCCAGCACGACGAACGCACGGAACAGCCGGATCCGATGGTCCAGCGCTCGCCAGCGCAGCGCCAGCAGCACGCCGGCTGCCGTCGCCAGCACGCCGACCAGGATGGCGCCGATCACCCCGGCGAGCACCACGCCGGTGATGAAGATCGCCAGCACGGTCAGGCCGGCCGCAATCTGCTCGGGCCGGATCTTCGGTGAGGGTCGCCGGCGGCGGGCCGGGCGTGAGCGCGGAGCCGTCATCGAATGCGCACTCCTGTCCTGGCCATCTGGGGCAAGAATGCCGCCCGGCTGCCGACCATCATGCCGGTCGGTGGGCGGCTGATCGAGATCGGCGCGCGGTCGCCGCGAGGCGGCGTCCGATAGGCTCATGTCCCCGGACGGCCCGTCGTCGCCGCGTGCGCGGCATCGGACCGTGCGACCGGACCCGCACCCAGGATCCAACAGCACCGCAAGGCCCGTCATGGACGGGTCCCGACACGATCAGAGCAGGAGCACCACCGTGGCCGCCGACCGCCTCGACGCCGTCGTCTCCCTGGCCAAGCGCCGGGGCTTCGTCTTCCCCAGCGGTGAAATCTACGGTGGTACCCGGTCCGCGTGGGACTACGGCCCGCTCGGGGTCGAGTTGAAGGAGAACATCAAGCGGCAGTGGTGGAACGCGGTCGTCAGAGGCCGGGACGACGTGGTCGGCCTCGACTCCTCGATCATCCTGCCCCGGCAGGTGTGGGTGGCCTCCGGGCACGTCACCGCCTTCACCGACCCGCTGGTGGAGTGCCTGTCCTGCCACAAGCGCTACCGCGCCGACCACCTGCAGGAGGCGCTGGCCGAGAAGAAGGGCATCGCGGACCCGGACAGCATCCCGCTGCTCGAGATCGTCTGCCCGCACTGCGGCACTCGCGGCCAGTGGACAGAACCGCGCAACTTCAACATGATGCTCAAGACCTACCTCGGCCCGGTGGAGGACGAGTCCGGGATGCACTACCTGCGGCCGGAAACCGCGCAGGGCATCTTCGTCAACTTCGCCAGTGTGATGGGCGCGTCCCGGCGCAAGCCGCCGTTCGGCATCGGCCAGATCGGCAAGAGCTTCCGCAACGAGATCACCCCTGGGAACTTCATCTTCCGCACCCGCGAATTCGAGCAGATGGAGATGGAATTCTTCGTCCAGCCGGGCACCGACGAGACCTGGCACCAGTACTGGATCGACGAGCGCACAAACTGGTACGTCGACCTCGGAGTGGCGCGGGAGAACCTGCGGCACTTCGAGCACCCCAAGGAGAAGCTGTCGCACTACTCCAAGCGGACCGTGGACATCGAGTACCGGTTCGGTTTCGTCGGCAGCGAGTGGGGCGAGCTGGAGGGCATCGCCAACCGCACCGACTTCGACCTGACCACCCACTCGAAGCACTCCGGGGTGGACCTGAGCTACTTCGACCAGACGACGGGGGAGCGGTGGACCCCCTACGTCATCGAGCCGGCGGCGGGGCTGACCCGCTCGCTGATGACGTTCCTGGTGGACGCCTACACCGAGGACGAGGCGCCCAACACCAAGGGCGGGGTGGACAAGCGGGTGCTGTTGCGGCTGGATCCACGCTTGGCCCCGGTGAAGGCCGCGGTGCTACCGCTGTCTCGGCACGCCGACCTGTCCCCGGTGGCCCGCGACCTGGCCGCGCAGCTACGCCGGAACTGGAACGTGGACTTCGACGACGCCGGCCAGATCGGCCGCCGCTATCGGCGTCAGGACGAGATCGGCACCCCATTCTGCATCACCGTCGACTTCGATACCGCAGCCGACCAGGCGGTGACCGTGCGCGAGCGTGATTCAATGGCGCAGCAACGTATCTCGCTGGACGGGGTGGCCGGTTTCCTGGCCGAGCGGCTGGTCGGGTGCTGACTGCTGTGCTGCGGTCGCGGTGACCGAGTTCACCGTAGTCGCGGCCGGCCGCACCCATGTCGGACTGGTGCGGGGCAACAATGAGGACTGCTTCCACGTCGGCGATCATCTGCTGGTGGTCGCCGATGGTGTCGGCGGGGCGGTCGCCGGCGAGATCGCCTCGCAGACCGTGGTCGAAGCCTTCGTCGCGGTCGCAGGGGCCGACACCGACGGCGACCTGTACGCGGTGCTGGCCGCGTCGGTCCGTCGCGGCACGCAGGAGATCCGCGGCCTGGTCCGCGACGACCCGGACCTGGCGGGGATGGGTACCACGGCGACCGCGATGATGTGGTCGCCGGACCGGATCGTGTTTGCGCACGTCGGCGATTCCCGGGCGTACTACCTGCAGCGCGAAGGGCATCTGCCGATGACGCAGATCACCCGGGACGACTCGTTCGTGCAGTACCTGGTGGACAGTGGCCTACTCACCGCCGAACAGGCAGCGTCGGATCCACGGCGGAACGTGATCCTCAAGGCGGTGAACGGCATGTCGGTGACACCGGCGCTCTCCACGCTCGCGCCGCTGGTTGGCGACCGGTACCTGCTGTGCTCCGATGGTTTGACCGACTATGTGGACGATGCGAGCATTGCCGAGGTACTGGCGGGTGAGTCGGACCGGGATGCGGCAGCCGAGGCCCTGATCGGGCTCACCCTGCAAACCGCTGCCAGGGACAACGTCACAGTGATCGTCGCGGACGTCACCTAGCCGCGATTCCGGCGCTTATCAACGTGGCTCGCGCTTATCAACCCGGCTGTTTTGTGAACGGAGTGGCTGGAGTGCACGACCTCGCAAGCACCGGCGATGTTGGCAAGCGGCGACAGCTGGTCAGCCGAGGCCGGGTGGGGTGCGGTAGGGCTCGGCCGGAACCACCGGGCCACGGAACCAGGCGTCCATGAAGGCGGTGAGGTCCTTGCCTGCGACCTTGGACGCATAGGCCTCCAGATCGTCGAAGGATGCGTTCTTGCCGCCGTAGGTCGCTATCCATCCGGTCAGCAACGACGCGAATGCCGCCTCGCCCATTTCATGCCGAAGGGCATGCAGCGCGAGCGGGCCTCGGTCGTACACGGAGCTGAACTCGTTGCCGGCGCCCATGTCCACCAGCGGCGATGACCAAAAGCCCGGATCGCTCGCCAAGGTAGCCATCTCGGACTTCCAGTGGGCGTCCAGGTCCATCCCGTCGACGTCCTGGTGGTACAGCCATGGCGCATAGGAGGCGAAACACTCGTTCAGGCAGATGTCCTTCCACTGCGCAATGGTCACGTCGTCGCCGTACCACTGGTGCGCGGTCTCGTGGATCACGGTGTCCAGGTCGACCCAGCTGGCATACACCGGCCGAGTGGCGGTCTCCAATGCGAAGGACAGATTCTGCCCGGTGTAGATGCCGCCGTAGCTGTCGAACGGGAACGGCCCGAAATGCGCCGAGAGCACTTTCAGAATCTGGCTGGTCTGCCCTGCCAGTTCTTCGGCGTCGGCGCCGGCTGCGGTAAAGGCGTTGACGATCGGGATGCCGTCGTAGCTGTCGGTGGTGAAAGTCAGCTTGTCGATCAGCACGGTGGTCAGGTAGCTGGCCACCGGTTTGTCCAGCACGTAGCCGACGGTGTGGTAGCCGGCAGGCGCCTTGGGCGATGCACCGTCGAACTTGGTCCCGTTGGCGATCACGTCCCAGCCGTCGGGGACGGTGGCGGTCACGGAGAACAGGGCGGTATCCGATGGGTGCTCGTTGACCGGGTACCAGGCCGACGCCGAGTAGGGCTCGCCCACCGCGACGGCGCCACCGTCCCGGGTTCGATACCAGCCGCCGTCCCCCAGACTCGCCGCGCCGCCGCGGATCGCACCGGGCTGGCCACCGTACTCGACTTCGACCGACAAGGTTGCGTCAGGGGCGGCCGGGATGGCAGGGGTGATCACCAGTTCGGCCTGCTGTTGACGATAGGTCGCCGCGGTCCCGTTGACCCGCACCCCGGTGACGACCATCTGCGGCTGCAGGTCCAGGTTGAAACGTGCCAGCGGGCTCGGCGCGGTGACCGTGGCGCTGATGTCGGCCGAACCGTCCAGCCGGTTGGTGAGCGGGTCGTAGATAATGGTGACTGCGTATGTGTCGACTTGGTACCCGCCGTTCCCGGACAGCGGGTAGTACGGGTCCCCGGCGCCCGCCGCGCCGTCGGTTGTCCCAGGTGCCGTGCCGGAAGGGACGGATGTTGCCTCGGGCGTGCCCGGGGGAGTGACGGACGGACCGGTCGTACCCGACGACGGTCCGATGGACCGGGTTGTTGTCACAGACGGACGTGCCGGACTGGGCACAACGGTAGGCCTCACCGTGCTGACGGTCGGCGACGTCGGCGCTGTCGCGGCGCGAACACCCTGCCCGACCACCGTCGTCGAGCAGCCAGCGACGGCCAGGGCGGCGAGGACTGTCAGGGCGAGGGCGCGCCGTCGTCGGCGGAAGTGAGTCACGGCCGAACCGTAGCAATCCATTCTCCGAGCCTGGCCGTAATGCCGGATTCGTCCGATGAGCTCGAGCCCGAGTCGCGTGTAGCACCGGCGTTTCTGGTCGCGACGCGGCGCGCATCGGCACGCCAACGAGGATGACGGACGTGATGCGCAGCCGAAGGTACTCGCCCCGCGGCAAGACCGACGCCAGGACGACGGCTGACCCGGTGCACACCGACACCGAATGTGGCTGGCTCTGATTCCCTGGCGGATGACGCACTGAGGGCCCGGCAGGGGCTGTCGCCGTTCCCGCGCTCGAGCCCGCTCTGGCTACGGACCTGGGGTGCCCTGGCATGATCGGTGTCGCGTGATCTGAGTGCACCGGAGAGGAGTCGGCGGATGGCGATGGCCCGTACCGTCGGCAAAACCGTGCTGCGCTACCTGACCGGCGCCGTCCTGGTGCTGGTGCTGGCCACCGGCGGGATTGTGGTTCGCATCGTGCAGACCGGGCATTCCGACCAGCATGCAGCGGCCGATGTCATCGTGGTGCTCGGCGCTGCGCAGTACAACGGCCGACCGTCGCCGGTGTTCCAGGCGCGGCTGGACCACGCGGCCGAGCTGTACCGGGCGGGGGTGTCCGGGAATATCGTCACCGTGGGCGGCGGGCAGCCCGGCGACGCATCGACCGAGGGCGCGTCCGGTCGGAACTACCTGGCCGCGCTGGGCATCCCGGCCTCCGCACTGCTTGCCGTCGGGATAGGCGACGACACGGTGGTGAGCCTACGGGCGGCCGCAGCGCCACTGGCCGAGCGGCACTGGACTTCGGTGGTGCTCGTCACCGACCCGTGGCACAGCGCGAGGTCGCGGATGATGGCTCGCGACCTCGGCTGGACCGTGCAGGTCTCGCCGGTGACGACGGGCCCTGCTGTCAAGGACGCTGTCGAGGTCCGCTACGTGCTCCGCGAGACGCTTGGCATCCTGTACTACCGGCTCACCGGCGGATCTTCCGGTGCCGGATCGGCAGTGCTGTGAGAAGTACGCCAGTGGCACATACGTCGAGTACCCGCACGTCGGGTCATCATCTGCCGGGCCGCGGCCGGTACACCGAGGCCGACACGCAGCGGCGCGTCAGCGAACCCGCGAAGACCGCGCTGCTGCCGATGGCCGTCGACGCCGGCGGGCGGACCGAGTTCTCCCGGGACCGTGCCAGGGTGCTGCACGCTGGGTCGTTCCGACGGTTGGCCGGCAAGACGCAGGTGGTCGCGCCGGACGAAGATGAGATACCGCGGACCAGGCTCACCCACTCGCTCGAGGTCGCTCAGATTGCCAGGGAGATCGGCGAACAGCTCGGCTGCGACCCGGATCTGGTCGATCTGGCTGGGCTGGCCCACGATATCGGTCATCCGCCGTTCGGGCACAACGGCGAGGCCGCGTTGGACCGGATCGGGGCCACTGCAGGCGGTTTCGAGGCGAACGCGCAGAACCTGCGGCTGCTGACCAAGCTGGAGCCAAAGATCGTCGATGCGGATGGGACGGGTGACGGGCTCAACCTGACCCGTGCGGCCCTGGACGCCGTGATCAAGTACCCGTGGACCCGCCCGCCTGCCGGCGGCAAGTTCGGCGTCTACGCCGACGACATCGAAGTTTTCAACTGGGTGCGCCAGGGCGTGCCGACGCCGCAGGCTCGGTGCCTGGAGGCGCAGGTGATGGATTGGGCCGACGATGTTGCCTACTCCGTGCACGACGTCGAGGACGGCGTCTCGGCGGGCCGGATCGACCTGGCCCAGCTCGACGACCCGGACGAGCGGTTGTCGGTGGCGGAGGTCGCGGCGGCTGCGTACTCCACCGAGAGCGCGGCGGACCTGGCGGCCGTGCTGGCGGATCTGCTGGCGCTACCCGCGGTGTCGGCTGGGATCGGCGTGCCGCCGGGGCTTGTCGCCGAGGCCGCGCTGAAGCAGCTGACCAGCGAATTGACCGGACGGCTGGCCACCGGTGCGGTGGCAGCGACCAGGACTGCGGCCGGTGACGGACCGCTGACCAGGTACTCCGCCGACCTCTCGGTCCCTCGGCTGCTGCGCGCCGAAGTGTCGGTGCTCAAGGCGATCGCGTTCCGTTACGTGATGGCCGATCCGGCCCGGCGATCGCAGCAGAGCCATGAGCAGGAACTGCTGACCAAACTCGCCGCGGTGATGCTGGAACGCGGCCCCGATGCACTCGACCCGATGTTCCAGGGCTCCTTCGCGCAGGCCTCCTGCGACGCAGCGCGACTGCGGGTGGTGCTCGACCAGGTCTCGCTGCTGACTGACGCCCAGGTGATGACCCGGCACCGTCGACTGTGCGGATGACCGTTCGCGCGGCAACAGGTCGAGCCCGCACGACGAACCTCGTAGTGTCGGCGGCCCCGCTCGCTGCGAAACGCGGGCCCTTCTGCGAGAACGCGGTGGCGATCCTCACCGCGTGCTGACGATCACCCCGCGTTTTCGAACGAGGCAGCTGCTGGGGGGAGGGGAATCGGGGTCGACGCTCGGGCGCCCGGTGCCGGACTGTGCACGGCGCCAAGCCCGCTTCGTTGCCGACATAGACTGCGGCGGTGCTGGGACGGATCTCCGATGCGGACAAGGAACGGGTCCGCGACGCCGCCCGCATCGAAGCGGTAGTTGGTGACTATGTCGCCTTGCGCCGGGCCGGCGGCGGAAACCTCAAGGGGCTGTGCCCATTCCACGATGAGAAGACGCCATCCTTCAACGTCAACCCGGGCCGTGGCACCTATCACTGCTTCGGTTGCGGGCAGGGCGGCGACGTGTTCACCTTCGTCAGCGAGGTCGAGCATCTGACGTTCGTCGAGGCGGTGCAGCGGCTGGCCGACCGGGCCGGCATCACCTTGTCGCTGGTGGAGGGTGGAACCACCGCCAACCGCGAGCGCGGTAGCAGATCCCGGTTGATCTCGGTGACCAAAACCGCGGCCGCCTTCTTCGCGGCGCAACTTGAAACCAAGGAGGCCGAACCGGCGAGAGCATTTCTGGCCGAGCGCGGATTCGACATGACGGCCGCGGCGCACTTCGGCTGCGGGTATGCACCCGGCGGTTGGGACCAGCTGATCAAGGCGCTGACCGGGCAGGGCTTCACCATCGACGAGCTGTACCGGGCCGGGGTGGCCCGAGCGGGCCAGCGGGGTCCGATCGACCAGTTCCACCGCCGGCTGCTGTGGGCCATCCGGGACCCGTCCGGCGACGTGGTCGGCTTCGGCGCCCGCCGACTGTTCGACGACGACCGGCTCGAGGCCAAGTACATCAACACCTCCGAGACACCGCTGTACCACAAGTCGCAGGTGCTGTTCGGGCTCGATCTGGCCAAGCGGGATATCGGCAGACAGCGTCAAGTGGTCGTCGTGGAGGGTTACACCGATGTGATGGCGATGCACCTGGCGGGCGTGACGACTGCCGTCGCCTCGTGCGGCACCGCCTTCGGGGAGGAACACATCGACGTGCTGCGCCGGTACTTGCTGGACTCCGAGGTGATCCGGGGCGAGGTGATCTACACGTTCGACGGAGACGCGGCAGGGAAGAAGGCAGCGCTTCGGGCGTTCGACTCCGACCAGCGGTTCGCCGCAAATACCTCCATTGCGGTTGCACCCGATGGCATGGACCCCTGCGAGCTGCGTCAGGCCAAGGGGGACGCGGCGGTGCGCGAATTGGTGACGACCCGCCGGCCGTTGTTCGAGTTCGCCATCCGGACCATCTTGGCCGAGCACGACCTGGAGACCGCGGAGGGCCGGGTGGCAGCTACCGCCGCGGCGGTCCCGCTGGTGTCTCGGATCAAGGAGGAGACGTTGCGAGCGGAGTACACCCGCCAGCTGGCAGGTTGGGTGGGTTCGGAGCTTGGACCCATCCAGGCGCGGGTGCGGGCGGCCACTCGGGAGGGGCGAAACCAGCCACGGCGCGGCGCCGGCCGGGGCGAGAGTGCCGGGCGATCGGGCAGACATGGAGGGGCCGACCAACGGCCGGGCTCCTCGGGCGAACGCGCCGCGGGGGACGGCGCCGTCGGCCGTCCAGGGATCCGGCCATCTTCGCCGAGCGCGAGATGCTCAAGCTGGTACTGCAGCAGCCGTCGCTGGTGTCCGGCGGGTACGACCAGGTGGAGTCGTCGGCGTTCACTCATCCCGCCTACGCCGCGCTGCACGAGGCGGTGGTGGCGGCCGGGGGACCAGCGGCCGCACCGCACGGGGCGGCCTGGGTCTCCACGGTGTCCGATCATCTTCCGGCCGGCCCGCTGCGGTCGCTGGTCACCGAGTTGGCGGTGGAGCCGCCGCGGCACCGGGCCGAGGACTCGGACCCTCAATACGCCGGGGCGATCCTGGCTCGGATGGCCGAGCGAGTCGCCGCCGTGCAAGAGCGCGACCTGCACTCGGCGCTGCTTCGCGCGGAGGCCGGCGGCGACCCGGAGCGCTTCCATTCCCTGCAGGCGGACCTGATCGCGATTGCCGCCTACCGCAGGGCATTGGCGGACCGGGCTCGGGGCGAGTCGTGAAGCTGCCCTGGTCGCGAGGGCCGAGGCTGCCCGAGGCGCTGATCGCCGCCATCCAGCCGGAGGAGGTGATCCTGGCCTCGTGCCGGACTCTGGACGGCGTTCTGCTCGCCGCCAGCCGCTTCGGCTGCTGGGACGTCGGAGTCGATGACGATGCGGCCCACCGAACCGACTGGCATCTGATCTCCAAGGCGACCCTGCGCAACGGGGCGCTGACGATCGTGACCGCCGAGGAGGTCGGCGACTGGCCGGACGGAACCGTGTTGCTGGCCGACCGCGTCCCGGTCGCGCATCGGTTGCCCGTTCCGACCAGGATCAGCGACATCGTCCACACCAGGGTGCGGCGCTCGGTCGCCGCGAGTCGTCACCTGGACTGGCCCGGCGCGGGTGGCTGGGTTGTGCTGCGCCGGGTGGCCGGCCGCGACGGACTGGCCCGTCAGCTGCGGCTGGACCCCGGCGCCGATCCGAATGCCCCCGGATTCGTGGAGGCGGCCGATCTCGTGGCGCGTGCCCTCGGCGCACCGGTACTCGACGCCGATCAATAGCCGTCAGGCTGGGCAGCAGGTGCTCTGACCCAGGATGGTGTCATTACGACGTCATTGATGACGACTATGATGTCACGTTATGATGCCTAGCGTGAGCGAACCGGCTGCATCCCCCGACCCTGGCCGCCTGCGTGCTTCGGACTCCGATCGCGAACGGGTGGCCAAGGTGCTGAACGCAGCCCTCGGCGAGGGCAGGTTGACTCTCGGCGAGGTAGATGAGCGGCTGGCCCAGGTGTACGCGGCCAAAACTCTTGGCGAGCTGGAGCCGATCACCAAAGATCTGCCAGGGCACGCGCTGGCACTGCCTCAGCCGATGCTCGCCATGGCGTCGGCCGCTGCGGCTGGTCCATCAGCGTCGAGCCGAATCGGCGGAACGCCAGGCAGCACGATTGCCGTTGCGGTGATGAGCGGTGCCATCCGCAAAGGAAATTGGGTTGTGCCGCAACGATTTCATGCCATCGCAGTGATGGGCGGGGTCGAGCTGGACCTGACGCAGGCGCGGTTTGCGGCGCCGGAGGTCACTATCAACGCGTTCGCCCTGATGGGCGGCGTCGAGATCGTGGTTCCTGACGATGTGACGGTGCTGGTACACGGGTTCGCGTTCATGGGCGGGTTCGATGATCGCGCGCAGCAGCAAGGTCCGCCTGGTTCGCCCGTCGTGCACATCACCGGGTTCGCGCTGATGGGTGGCGTCGAGGTGCGCCGCGCCCGGCGACGGCCGCCCGCAGCCGAGCTGGGCAGCTAGCGCTGTCAGGGACTCCCTCCGCATTGACTACCGGGGTGACTCGCCGTATCGCGTCGATGGGTCGTCGACTCGCGGAATGCGTTCGGCACCATGCAGAGTCAGGCAGATCACCGACCCGGGAGGATCCCACTCACCTTGGCCCGAACGACGCCGGCCGCACCCTGCACCGCCGGATGGTCGGCGATCCTGACCGCCCAGCGCTTTATCTGCTCGTATCGTTCGCGGCCTGCCCTGGACCCCAGCACATAGCCGACGGCTGCACCCAGCACCACTCTGAACACGGCCTGCCTCATCTCCCCATCGCGGAAGGACCTGGTTGCGGTCCTTCCGACCAGTCTTCCGCATCCGCGGGCGTGTTGATGCCAGCCGGGTCGCTCGCCGCTGCGGTAACGGTGGCAGACCCGCGCCCACCAGCGCCGGGAAAGCCGATGTCCATGTCGCTTACGTATCGTGTGGAGCATCGCGGCGGGTGGGCTATCCTTGTGTCGGAATCCGCCTAGGTGGGTTCCGGTCCTCCGTAGCTCAATTGGCAGAGCATCCGACTGTTAATCGGACGGTTACTGGTTCGAGTCCAGTCGGGGGAGCCA
>CAJDUM010000043.1_pt1 | contig 49812 bp, 42 predicted proteins | sample 7390781 | NCBI WGS metagenome assembly CAJDUM01 (sample SAMEA7055661, study PRJEB34461) | soil metagenome | biome: terrestrial ecosystem; feature: Peninsula; material: soil | place: Antarctica | collected 2016 | reverse complement strand
CGACAGAGTCTGCGCAGTGCCCCGCTCCGCCAACTCCCCGGCCAGCCGGACCTGCACGCCGTACCCGGAACGCAGCGTGGTCTCCACCGCCCGGGTCACGTCCAGCAGCGCCTTCTCCGGCACCGTCCACCAGGGCAGGCCGCGCAGTTCACCGATCGAGCGCCCGATCACGTCGAGCAACTGCCCGGCCCGGCCCGCCGCATCCAACGACGCCCCGACGCCGACCGTACCCACGTCGCACCCACTCGCGCCGAGCCCCCCTACGCCGCGCCCGTCCGCACCGGGCCCGTCCGCACCGGGCCCGCCCGCGTCGCACCCGTCCGCACTGGTCCGGGAGATGCCGGGCCGGGGGATGCCGAACCGATCCGGACCGGCCAAATCGAAACCCTCCCGATCAACGCTGGGCTCGTCGGCGCTGGCTCCTTGTTCATCAATACCTTCTGCACCGACTGCGCCACCGGTACCAGCACCGCCCTCGGTTCCGGTACCGGCAGCGCCGGATCCCGCCGGCTTGCGTCCGACAGGTGACGCGGTCTCAACAGACGCAGTGGCAACAGACGCGGCCTCGACAGACGCGGCCACATCTGGCGCGGAGAAGGTGCAAATGCCCTTCGCGTCTCGCTGAGACCGTCTCTCCGCATCCATGAGACAAGCGTACGAGACACCACCGACAGCCAGCCCTCGAAACGGGCCTATTTCAGAGCAGCACAGATTGCGAATCGATAACGATCCCGCACCTGGCTCACCGCAGACCGCTGATCACGCCGGGAAGCCGCGCTGACGGCCCCCAATCGTCCAGTTGATCAGCAGCAAAGCCCGCCCGACCAAAGTCCCCCGACCAAAGTCCCCCGACCAAGTCCGCCCGACCGACATTCGCCTAGCCGACATTCGCCTTACCGCCGGGCGCGCCCGAACCCTCCGCAGTGCGACGCTGACCAGGACGCCAGGTGGAGGCTCGCTCTGGAAGACACCGGGCCGACAGACACATCGACCCCCGCACTGGCACTGCAGCGCGGGGGTCGGAACGTGGTTCAGTAGCACCCGATCAGTGGGCGGCCTCGAACGCTTCGAGGATCCCGGCCGACAGCCGACCGCGGTCGGAGACCTCGTAGCCCTGGCTGCGGGCCCAGTCGCGCACCGCTGCGGCCTGCTCGCGATCCGGCGACGTACGGCCGCGAGATGCCCGCGCCGGACGACCGGCGCGCGCGCGCCCGCTGCCGCCGCCCACTCGCCGTGCGTTCGCGACGTAGCTTGCGAACGCGTCCCGCAACTTCTTTGCGTTCTTGTCGTTCAGGTCGATCTCGTATGACGCGCCATCCAGCGCGAAGGCAACGGATTCGGCCGCGGCCGACCCGTCGATGTCGTCAACAAGAGTCGTGGTGGTCACGGTGGCCATTGGTGTGTCCTTCCAAGGGGTAATGCTGCTCAAATGTGAACAGAAGCCCAGCTTAGATCATTACCCCGGCAATCTCCACCACGGCGCAACTGGATTGATGTGATTGGCGCCATGATGGTCTGGTCAGGCAGCGCGTGGCCACCGATGCTCACTCTTCCGGGCGAACAAACGGAAACAGGATGGTTTCCCGGATTCCCAGCCCGGTCAGCGCCATCAACAGCCGGTCGATTCCCATGCCCATACCTCCGGACGGCGGCATGCCGTACTCCAGCGCGCGCAGGAAATCCTCGTCCAGCCTCATGGCCTCGACATCCCCTAAGCCGGCCAGCTGTGCCTGAGCCATGAACCGCTCCCGCTGGATCACTGGGTCGACCAATTCGGAATACGCAGTCGCGGTCTCGAACCCCCTGATGTACAGGTCCCACTTCTCCGCCAAGCCGGGCATGTCCCGATGGTCGCGGGTGAGCGGGGATGTCTCTGTGGGGTAATCACGGACGAATGTCGGCGACTCCAGTGACGGCACAACAGTCGCCTCGAACAGTTCCTCGGCAAGCTTTCCCGGACCGTAGTATGGTGCCACCGGCACACCGAGCCCCTCCGCGATGGCGACCAGTCGTGACATTGGGGTCTGGACATCCACCTCCTCGCCCAATGCGCCCGACAGCGAACCGTAAAGCGTTACCGATGGCCATTCCCCGCCGAGGTCGAAGTCGCTTCCATCGGCGAGCGTCACAAGGGTGGATCCGAGGGCGCTGACCGCCGCGTTCTGTATCAACGTTCGAGTGAGTTCGGCCATGCCGTCATAGTCGCTGTACGCCTCATAGGTCTCCAACATCGCAAACTCCGGAGAGTGCGAGGAGTCCGCACCCTCGTTCCGGAAGTTTCGGTTGATCTCGAAGACCCGATCAATTCCACCCACCACGCAGCGCTTGAGATACAACTCCAGCGCGATACGGAGATACAGCTCCATATCGGTCGCGTTCGAATGCGTGACGAAGGGTCGAGCGGCAGCACCACCCGGCTGCGTCTGCAGCATCGGTGTCTCAACTTCCAGGTAACCTCTGCCACAAAGGGTTTCGCGAAGCGATTGGTTGACGGCCGACCGGATCTCAACCATCCGACGCGCCTGCGGACGGACGATGAGGTCCACATAGCGCTGCCGGACCCTGGTTTCCTCGTTCAGCGGCTTGTGCGCCACCGGCAATGGACGCAGGGCCTTCGCCGTCAGCTGCCAACTGTCCGCCAGAACCGACAGCTCACCGCGCCGAGAGGTGATCACCTCTCCATGAGCAAAGATGTGGTCGCCGAGGTCGACGTCGGACTTGAAATCGGCAAGCTGCTCGGCTCCGACCGAGGCCAGCGAGATCATTACCTGCAACTCGGTTCCGGTGTCGCCGGCGCCTCCCTCACGGATCGTCACGAAGCACAACTTTCCGGAGTTCCGCAGGAAGATCACCCGGCCGGTGATGCCCACCTGGTTGCCGGTGTGGCTGTCAGGCGGCAGATCCGGATGTGCCGCCCTGACGTCCGCCAGGGTGCTGGTCCTCGGCACGCCGACCGGATACGGCTGCCGGCCGGCAGCCAGCAGCCGTTCCCGCTTGGCGCGGCGCACCCGCAGCTGCTCAGGGAGGTCATCAGACTGCTCATCGTGCTGGAACCCAGCCGCATCATGGGGCGCCGCAGCGCTGGAAGCTGCATTGTTGAAAGCTGAGGCGTCGTCTGGAATCGAGGTCACAGCAGCACAGACTACGTGGCGGCCTGCGTGACGAGGGCTGGCGGATGAAGCGCACGACAGCGAAACGTATGCCGGCAAGTGGAGGAGGCGCTTTCCGCCAACCCGCCGTCAGCTCGATCGGCGCTGACGGTCTGGGCGGGCGACAGGTCACCGACCTCGGTGGACAATGGCCCGGTGGGCGAAGCAAGCGCGACCGGGGTCGGCGCCGATCTATGGTCGCCGACCCGCTGGCGTGTCGAAGAGGACCGTCACCACCAACGGGTCGACGAGCTGACTCGTGGCCGGCGCGCCCGCGCTGCCGTCGGCGCGGCCCACCCGGTCGAAGACTTCCTGTACACCTACTACTCCCTCCGCCCAGCGCAACTACGCCGTTGGTATCCCGGTGCCGGGGTTGGACTACTGGATGCTGATGAGCGGGCGAACTGGCCGTTTCACGCACACCAGACCGTCGCCACGAAGCAGGGTCGGCGCGCCGCGGCCGTGGTGGTCGACGTCGGGGCCTTCCGCGATCGCCGGGGCCCGCTGCTCGAGTTCATCCGGCGGTTGCTGCGTTCCACGTCGACGGCCGCCGGCCAGTTCGGGTGTTTCGGCCTCCACGAGTGGGCCATGGTGTACCGGCAATCGGAAGCAGCGATCCGACACTCCGCATGGCCGCTGCGCCTGGGCAGCAGCGCCACAGATGACGTCGTGCGCCAGCACCAGATCCGCTGCTCGCACTACGACGCCTACCGGTTCTTCACGCCCTCCGCGCGGTCCCGGAATCTGCTCTCACCCGATCTGGCGTCGCGGGAGCGGATGGAACAGCCGGGCTGCCTCCACGCAACGATGGACCTGTACAAATGGGCGTACAAGTTGATCCCGATGGTGCCGAGCACTGTGCTGCTCGACGCTTTCGTGCTGGCCCGGGAGGTCCGCGAGTTGGATATGCGTGCCTCACCGTACGACCTGACTGAGCTGGGCTACCGGCCGGTCGCCATTGAGACTGCGGCCGGGAAGGCCGAATACGTTGCTGCGCAACGACAGTTCGCCGACCGCGGGCAGCTCCTGCGCGCCAGATTGCTGGCGGTCCTGGACGCCGCTGCGGATGTCGGTGGGGCCTGATCGCTGGTGTGACTCAGTCTGCCGAACGTCGACGCCGGTGCCTGCCCACCTCGCCGCGGTCACGGTACGCCGCCAGCAGGTTGGCCACCGAAACCCCTTGCCGGTGCTCGCCGTCCGGCTCGTCGAATTCTGCGGCGGTCGTCGAGTCAGGCTCGGACTCTGGTTGCGACTGCGTTCTGTGCGCGGGCTCGGCTTCCGACACCGGCTGCGGCTCGGATGCTGGCTCAGGCGCCAGCTCCAACGCGAGTTCGGGTTCTGACGCAAGCTGCGGTTCGGGCTCGGCGGCGGGCTCGGCTTCCGACACGAACCGCGGCTGCGCGCGGCGCCGCCGGGCCCATTCGCTGGCCGGAGCATCGGGGCGACTGGCGGGACTCTTCGGCGCCACTGCAGGGTGGTCTGGCTCCGCTGGAGGCTGGCTTGGCTGCGCGTCGGCAGGTTCGGTGGGCCCGGCGGCAACGTCGGTGCCGGGCACGTCGACGCCCTCCTCCTGGATCTGCTGCCCGCCAGCGGTCGCTACCCCGTCGGGGCGCACCACGATCCGAGGTATCTGTTCGGTGACGGCGCCGGCAGCGGGATCGTAGGGGGCGCGGGAAGCCGCGACCCAGTCCGGCGGCGGTCCGGCGACGGGCCGGGCGACGGCTGGCAGCGCAGCGCCAGGAGGCAGCCCGAGCGCCTGCCCCACCATCGCCTGGTGCGGCATCTGTGTCCGCCTGCCGCCGGCCCGCTCGCCCCGGCCGTCACCGAGCGACCGCACCGTGGTGGACTCGGCGGACAGGGTCAGCCGCTCGAACAACAAGTTGCCGTCGAGCAACCCGGACAGCGTGTCCGTCAACCGCTCGATCTGGGCGCGTAACGCAACAAGTTCGTCCGAATGCTGCGCCTGAATCTCGGTACGGGTCTCCTCGGCGAAGGACATCTCGAACTCACGCCTGGCCGACACTTCGCGCTGCAGCTCGAGCTCGTAGGTGTGCCGAACATCCTCCTGGCGAAGCAGTGCGACTTTCGCATCGCGCCGGAACCGGGCAAGCCCGAACGCGGCGACCAGTGCGGACCACAGCCCGATCACCACTGCGAGGCGCAACAGCCGGACATCCTCGGCGATCACCAGCAGCGCGGTAGCGGCGACCGCCATCAGGAATCCGATAATCAGCAGTATCCGCATCCCTACCGGCATGGACTCCCGCGTACGGCCGGTCGCGGAAGCACTCATGGTCCTCAGGATACCGGTGCCGCTCAGGTATCGGGTGCGCCGAAGCCGCCGATCACGCCGTCGCGCCCGGGCCCTGTCGATCGTCGGGTGCTCGGCAGCAGTACTCCAGCAGCAGCGCGCCGGCCACCATCACCAGCGCGCTGCCCAACCCGATCACCGCCGTGCCGGTGTCCGCCCCTGCCGCGAGAACCGTTGAGGCCAAGGGGATCACATAGGCACTGATGCCGACCCACAGTCCGCACAGCGCGATCCCCGCGAGCGCCGACGCCTTGGCCGTCATCACTGCCCTGGCGGCGACCAGCGGCGGGACCGGCGGCCGACGCGGCCTGCCGCCGGGGGCGTGCACGCTCTCCTGGATCCGTGCCCGCAGCCCCAGCCCGGCGATTGCCTCGGCGAGGCCGATCAGCGCGGCGGGCAGGCCTGCCAAGCGCGGCAGCGCCGGCATCCGGCTGTAGTTGAAGCGGACCAGCGCGTACCCAGCTACGGCGGCCAGCAGGCCGACCGCGATCAGATCCCTGGCCCTGGTCGGGCCCATCCGACCGTGCCCGCTGCCGGGTTCAGCGGCCGACATGGCCGACGAGCCGGATCCCGGCAGTATTCAGCCCGGCCAACAGCTCGGCGATCGGGCCATGTCCAGGCAGCGTTGCCGCCGGGTCTATCTCGGCCCAGGGGAGCATCACGAAGGCCCGCTCGGCGGCCCGTGGATGGGGCAGGGTGAGCTCCGGATCGTCGGACAGGATCGGGCGTGCCTGCCCGAGCCGGTCCCGCTGCTCCACGGTGATCACATCGGCGTCCAGGGTGCGCGGCCCCCAATGGATGGTGCGGCGGCGACCGGCGGCCACCTCCAACTCGCGGCACCGCTCCAGCCAGCTCCGGGCGACGTTGTGCCTCTCCTCGTCCGCGTCGTCCACTTCGGCGATCAGCACGATGTTCTCGAAGTCGTCCTGCTCGACCGGCCCCCAGGGCGGCGTCAGATACACGGAGGAGACGGTCAGCACGGCGGGTCCGAGCGCCCGCACGGCAGAGGTCAGTTGCGCACGGGGATCGGACATGTTGGAGCCCAGCGACAGCACCGCGCGGCTCATCCGGGTCTCCCGTCGCCTGCAGCGTCAGGAGTTCCGACCTCGTCGCGGCCGGTCGCGACGCCGCGCCCGGCCCCCCCACCACGGCCGCCGTTCACCGACCGGCGAATTGTGACCGACACGTCATCGAAGGATAGTGGGATCGGCGCTGACGGCTTATGGATGGTCACCTCGACTGCATGGACCTGGTAGGTACGCATCACCGTGTTGGCGATCTCGGCGGCCACCGTCTCTATCAGGTCCCGTGCCGGGCCGGCGACGATGCCGGCTGCGAGTTCAGCGAGCTCGCCGTAGTGCACCGTCGCTGTGAGGTCGTCGCCGCGGGCCGCCGCGGTCAGATCGAGCCAGAGCGTGATGTCGATCACGAAATCCTGCCCATCACGCTTTTCGTAATCGAAGACCCCGTGGTTGCCGCGCACGGTCAGGCCGGTAAGGGCTATCCGATCAGCCATCGGACACTGCTCCCCCGATGTCCAGGCGACGGCCGCGCGGTCGCTGTTGGCCTTGGGTAGTTCCGCGGACCCGCATCGGGCGGAACGAGGCAGGCAGCCCGACGTTAGGCGCGCCAGCATCGGATCCGGTTAGCTGCGCGCCAACGGCAGCGGGCGTTGCCATGCCGATCGAATCGTTGCCGAGAACCCCCGTAGTGGACGCCACCAGGGCGGTCTTTCCCATCTGGCCGACAGCCGAACCGATCGCCGGGCCGACCGCCCGACCTGCAGGCAGACTCATGCCCTGGCTCGGCGTACCCGGCGGGCCGAGCGGGCTGACCCGGTGTTCGCCCGCATCGTCGACCACCTGCGGGTCCCGCTGCCAGGCCTGCAGCACGGACAGCGCATCACGCGTCGGGGCCGGCTCGTGCACCCGTACTCCCCACACTTGTTGCTGCGCAGCAAGGATCGACGCCGCAGCGGTCGCCGCTTCCCGGCCGGCAGGCGGACGCAGGGCACCCGCAGGGTCGGCCAGCAACTCCCCGAGGAACCGCTTGCGGGATGCACCGACGAGAACCGGCAATCCGGTCGCAACGAGTTCGCCCAACCGGTGCAGCAGTTCCCAGTTGTGCTCGGCGTTCTTGGCGAATCCGAGGCCGGGATCGATGATCAGTTGCCGCATGTCCACGCCGGCTGCAAGCGCCGCATCGACCTGCCGCAGCAGTTCCTCTCGCACCTGCGCCAGCACGTCGTGGTAGCGGGCCAGGGCGGCCATCCGGTCGCTGTGCCCGCGCCAATGCATCAGCACCCAGGGCACCCCAGCGTCGGCGACCACTGCCGCCATCGCCGGGTCGGCCAACCCGCCCGACACATCGTTGACGATCGCCGCCCCCGCCCGCACGGCGGCTGCAGCCACTGCAGACCTCGTGGTGTCCACCGAACACAGCACCCCATCCGCGGCAAGCCCGGAGATTACCGGGATCACCCTGGCCATTTCAGTGTCCGCGTCCACCCGATGGGAACCCGGCCGGGTGGACTCGCCGCCGATGTCGACGATGTCGGCCCCCTGCGCCGCCAGCTCCCGACCCCTGGCCAGCGCAGCGTCGGTGTCGGCCCACCGGCCGCCATCGGAGAACGAGTCCGGCGTGACGTTCAGGATTCCCATCACCCAGATCCTGGGTCCGGCAATGGGTACCGCTGCGGGAAACGCCATGGCCATCACCGTCCCGTGATCAGGCTCATCGCCTCGGCACGCGTCCGGGCCTGGGACTGAAAGATTCCGCGGACCGCCGAGGTAGTGGTGATGGCGCCGGGCTTGCGCACTCCGCGCATCGCCATACACAGGTGTTCGGCCTCGATCACCACGATGACGCCGGCCGGGTCGAGGCCGCGGACCAGTGCGTCTGCGATCTGGGTGGTGAGTCGCTCCTGCACCTGAGGGCGTTTGGCATAACCGTCGACCAACCTGGCCAGTTTCGACAGCCCGGTCACCCGGCCGTCCCGGCCCGGAATGTACCCGACATGCGCCTTGCCGAAGAACGGCACGAGGTGGTGCTCGCAGGTGGAGTACATATCGATGTCCCGAACAAGGACCATCTCGCTGTGGTTCTCATCGAAAGAGGTCTCCAGCACCGAAACCGGATCGGTGTAAAGGCCGGCGAACTGTTCGGCCAGCGCCCTGGCCACCCGGGCCGGGGTAGCGACCAGCCCGTCTCGGCTGACGTCCTCGCCGATGCCGGCAAGCAACTCGCGGACCGCCGCCTCCACTCGGCCCGCGTCGAACGTAGCGCCGGCCGGCGTCGGCGCGGCGCGATAGGGCGCCGACGCGGCGCGGACGCCGACGCGACCGTCCGCGGCGCCGTTTCCGGCGCCACGGTCCGCGGCGCCGGCCGCGTGGCCTTCAGTCACCGGTGCTGCCCGGCTGGCGGCGCCCAGGGATCGACCGGTGGCTGGTCCGCCGGATCCTGCTGGCTGCCGCTGGAAGGGGTGGAGCCGTTGCCGGCCGAGTTGGCGTGCGGCGGCCGACCATGCTCGTCCGGCGCGCCGTGCCGGCCGCCCGCCCCGCTCTGGTCCCCGTTGCCGTTGCCGTTGCTACTGCCAGTGCCGTTACCGGTTCCGTCCCAGCCGGGCATCGGCCCCAGCGGACCCGGCAGCACTCCGCCGGTCCAGGACGCCGGCGTGCCCGGCCGATCGTTCGGGTAGGGGCCGGCCGGGTACAGACCGTGCGGCTGATACGGCTGTGCTGGATACGGCTGTGCGGGATACGGCTGTGCGGGATACGGCTGGTTCGGCTGTGGCTGCTGGCTCCCCTGCCCCGGGAAGGGTGCCCCGACCGGGACGGGCTCGCCCTGGCTGGGCCGCGGCGGTTCCGGCGGAGGCCACGGCTCGCCGCGTTCGATGGCAAGCTCACCCGGGGTCTTGATCGGCGGCCGGTCCGACGGCAGCCTGGCGCCGAACTCGTCAAAAGTGGTTATCCGGGGCCGCTTCTGCACGCCGGCGAACAGCACCGTGAGCTCGGCGCGGTTCAGCGTCTCCTTCTCCAGCAACTCACCGGCCAGGGTGTCCAGCACGTCCCGGTAAGTGTTCAGCACTGCCCACGCCTCGGTGTGCGCCGCCTCGATCAGCGCGCGCACCTCCTCGTCGATCTCGCCGGCCACCTCGATCGAGTACTCGGCCTGATGTCCGTAGGTCCGTCCGAGGAATGGTTCGTCATCGCCGGTTCCGTACTTGACGGCACCGAGCTTGGCGCTCATGCCGTACTCGGTGACCATTGACCTGGCGATCTTCGTGGCCATCGCGATATCGGAGGAGGCGCCGGTGGTCGGCTCGGCGAAGACCAGTTCCTCTGCGGCCCGTCCGCCCAGTGCCATCACCAGCCTGGCGATCATTTCGGACCGCGTCATGATGCTCTTGTCGTCCTCGGGGACCACCAGCGCGTGCCCGCCGGTGCGACCGCGCGGCAGGATCGTCACCTTGTAGACCGGCTCCAGGTCCGGCATCGCCCAGGCCGCGAGCGCGTGACCGCCCTCGTGATAGGCGGTGATCTTCTTCTCCCGCTCGGAGATCAGCCTGCCCTTGCGCCGCGGACCGCCGATCACCCGGTCCACCGACTCCTCAAGGGCCGCAGCGGCGATCAACGTGCCGTGTTCGCGGGCGGTGAGCAGCGCGCCCTCGTTGATCACGTTGGCCAGGTCGGCGCCGGACATACCGACGGTCCGCTTGGCCAGTGCGTTGAAGTCGACGTCGGGCCCGAACGGCTTGCCCTTGGCATGCACCGCGAGGATGGCCTCCCGGCCCTTCAGGTCCGGCAACCCGACGGGGATCTGTCGGTCGAACCGGCCGGGACGCAGCAGTGCGGGGTCCAGGATGTCCGGGCGGTTGGTGGCTGCGATCAGGATGATGCCGCCCTTCGCCTCGAACCCGTCCATCTCCACGAGCAGCTGGTTCAGCGTCTGCTCCCGCTCGTCGTGACCGCCGCCCATGCCGGCGCCGCGGTGCCGGCCCACCGCGTCGATCTCGTCGACGAAGATGATGGCCGGCGCGTTGGCCTTGGCCTGCTCGAACAGGTCACGGACCCGGGAGGCGCCGACGCCGACGAACATCTCAACGAAGTCCGAGCCGGAGATGGAGTAGAACGGCACACCGGCTTCGCCGGCGACCGCCCTGGCCAGCAGCGTTTTGCCGGTGCCCGGCGGGCCGAACAGCAGAACGCCCTTGGGGATCTTCGCGCCCAGGGCTTGGTAGCGCGCCGGGTTGGCCAGGAAGTCGCGGATCTCGTCGAGCTCCTCGACCGCCTCATCAGCGCCCGCCACGTCGGAGAACTTGGTGGCCGGCATGTCCTTGGTCAGGAGTTTGGCTTTGGACTTGCCGAACGACAGCACCTTGTTCCCGCCGCCCTGGGCATTGTTCATCATCCAGAACAGGAACAGCAGGATCAGCCCGATCGGGATCAGGTAGATCAGCAGCGAGAACAGTGCGGACTCTGAGGTGACCTGGGTGTTGTAACCGTTGGAGATCTTCGCGTTTCGGACCGCGTCGAAAACCTCTGCGCTGGCCCCGGCCGGGTACTGGGCGTAGATCTTGTCCGAACCGTCGATGGCGCTGGACAGCGTCAACCGGAGCCGCTGCTCCTTGTCGTCGATGATCGCATTGGTGACCTTGCCGGACTGCAACTGCGCGATGGCAACCGACGTGGTCTGCTCGGTGTAGCCGCGGGTGTCGTCGGACCAATAAGAATACGCCAGGTAGATCACCAGTACAACGGCGATCCACACCAGCGGTGAGCGGACAAGTCGCTTGCGATCCATGCGGCGCTCGGCCACCAGGTGGCCTCGATCCTCCCTGACTTTCGCGGGGGCAGCGGCCCGGCCACCCGGTGCGGAAGGGCTAGGCCCTCGCCGGGGGGAAGCGCGGGGCGCGACCATTGTTCTCAGCGTACCGCCTGGCAGGGCGCGTCCCTGTGTCCCTGCGTAACCCGCTCAACGCTCCGACGTGCTGAATCGTTCCCCAGCCGGCCCGGGTCCTTTCCGTCAGCCAAGCCCGGCAACCGGCCGGTCGGCCGCAGTTGCCGTCAGGCGTACATCCGCTCGGCGAGCAGTCCGACGAATGGCAGGTCCCGGTACCGCTCGGCGTAGTCCAGCCCGTAGCCGACGACGAACTCGTTCGGGATGTCGAAGCCGATGTAGCGGACATCGATGTCGACCTTGACCGCGTCCGGCTTGCGTAGCAACGCGACGACGTCGATCGCGGCGGGCCCCCGGGAGGCCAGGTTCTTCCCCAGCCAGGACAGCGTCAAGCCCGAGTCGATGATGTCCTCGACAATGACAACGCGGCGCCCGGTGATGTCGCGGTCCAGGTCCTTCAGGATCCGCACCACTCCGGAGGAGGAAGTAGCCGAGCCGTAGGAGGACACCGCCATGAACTCCAGTTCTGCGGGAATCGGCAGCGCCCTGGCGAAGTCGGTGAGGAACATCACCGCCCCCTTCAGCACGCAGACCAGCAACGGCGGGCTGTCGAAGGTGTGGTCGGCGGCGACGGCCTGGGCGAGCAGCGTGATCTTCTCGTGCAGCGCGTCGGCCCGGATCAGGGTGGCCTTCAGCTCGTCCGGGTAGCCGTGGGGGGCGGCAGGATCGGTTGCACCGGCCATCACCGGTACGGCGTCAGCCGATGTCAGCACGGTGGTGAGTGGCCTGGCGGGGTCGGTGCTGGTCACTGCGCTCCTCAAGATCGTCGCCTGCATCGTCGTTGGGTCATCACAGGGTCGTCACAGGGTCGTCACTGCACAGCCTCCCACCCTCGGCGCTTATCACCTTCGCCGGCGCTTACCAACTGGGCCAAGACCCGACTGGCGTGACTGGAGTTGCCTACTTCACCCGCGCGGTCGAAAGGTGACGAGCGACGGACGGGGAAAGGGTGAGGTGGGTGGCATCGCGGACCACGTCCCGTCCGCCGGGAAGCCGGACCGAGGATCCGGGCCGTCCCGCGGTGACTAGAGCGTCCAGCCGCAGCAGGTGATCGGCTGTCAGCGCGATAGCGGTGCCGCCCGCTCCGAACTCAACGCAGGCCCCGGCCCCGTCTGCGGCCCCGTCTGCGGCCCCGGTTTCGACCGGTTCGACTGCGGTTCCGGGTTCGACGCCGGCCCCGGCCCACAGCCGCAGCACTCGCCGCCGGATTCCCGACGGCCAGGGCGACAGTGCCCCGCAGTCCAACGACCTGTCCGGAGCGAGTGACTGTGCCAGGGCCCGGTCGGCCATCTGGTCCAGCGCAACCAGGTCGTCCTCCAGCAGCGCGGCGGTGCGGGCCAGGGCCGATGCCACCCCGCCGCCCAGCACCCGCTCCAGCAGCGGCAGTACCTCGGTGCGCAGCCGCACCCTGGTGAAGGATGGGTCGCTGTTGTGCGGGTCCTGCCAGGCCGGCAGCCCCGCCGCGGCGCACGCTGCCTCGGTGTCGGCGCGGCGCAGCCCCAGCAAAGGCCGGCCCCAGGGCGCGCGCCACGCCCGCATGCCGGCGATCGATCGCGGACCCGACCCTCGAGACAGCCCCAGCAGCACGGTCTCCGCCTGGTCGTCCAGGGTGTGCCCGAGCAGGACGGCCGCACCCCCGCACTCCGTTTCGGCGAACTCGGCCAGGGCGCCGTACCGCGCCCGACGCGCGGCCGCCTCCAGCCCGCCACCACCGTCCACTACGACTGTCAGCACAAAGACTCGGGCGAACCCCATGGCACGCAACAATTCTGCTGTGTCGACGGCACGCCCCGCCGAGCCCGGCTGCAGTCCGTGATCGACCGTGGCGGCAGCGACCTGGCGGTCGCCGGCCACCTGCAGCACTGCGTCCGCCAACGCCAGCGAGTCGGCACCCCCGGAGCACGCCACCAGCAGGGATGACGACTGCTGCCGGTGGGTGGTCAGCCAGCTGGCCACCACCGCGGCCACCCGGCCCGACGCCGGACCGCCCCCCGAAATAGCTACCTTGTCGGCAGCCACCTGATCCGCCTTCGCCATCCGGCCCACCGCTGTCGCGAGGACCGCCTCGCCGCCCAACCCAGAACCAGCCAACCCAGAACCAGCCACTCCAGAACCAGCCACTCCAGAACCAGCCACCCCAACACCCGTTGCCTCAGCGCCGCTCACCCCAGGACCGCTCACCCCAGGACCCTGCGAACCCAGGCCGGCGGGTCGGCGATCTCGGACCGGGTCGGCAGGGTCTCGGCCGATGTCCAGACCGCGTTGAACTCGACCATCCCGACCCGCTCGATCACGGCGGTGGTGAACGCCGCGCCCTTGACGTACTGCGCCATCTTCATGTCCATCCCCAGCAGAGCCCGCAGCAGCCGGTCGATCGGGCCGCGGCTCTTACTGCGGCGCGCGGAGAACGCCCGGCGAATCGTTGTGACGGAGGGCACCACCGACGGGCCGACGGCGTCCATCACATGATCGGCGTGGCCCTCCAGCAGCGTCATCAACGCCAGCAGCCGGTCGAAGACCACCCGCTGCTCCGGGCTCTGGATCGCCTCGATCCAACTCCCCCGATCGCGCCCGCCCCGGATGGCCGCAACGGCGCGCCGAGCGATCTCACCCGGGTCGGTGTCCGCCAGGTCGGAGAATTCCGCCACCATGGCCTGGAAGTACTCGCGCAGCCACGTCACTGCAGTGAACTGCAGCCGGTGGGTGCCCTCGTGCAGGCAGACCCACATCCGGAAGTCCCGGGGGTCTGCGCCGAGTTCCCGCTCGACCTTCACCACGTTCGGCGCCACCAGCAGCAGCCGGCCGGGGCTCGCCGGATCGCCGCCCAGCGGGTCGTACTGACCGAGCACCCGTCCGGACAGGTAGCCGAGCACGACGCCGATCTGCGAGCCGGCGACAGCGCGGCCACCGCCGGACTGCGGCAGTCGCGCGGCCAGCGGTCCGGTGAGCGCCTCCATCCCCTGCGCGGTCGCGGCGATCCACCCGCGCCGGTCCGTCACATCGGCGTCGATCAATGGCAGGTCGTGGCCAAGGCCCGTGGTGGCCCGAACGCTCAGTTCGGCGGCGCCGGAGAATCGGCGCAGCTGCGCCACTACCTCCGCAGCCTCGTCAGGGGTCACCGCCGGCCCGGTCGGGGCCAAGCGTTGTCCCGTCCGGACCGCTGCATCCCAGTCGATCGCACTTCGCGCCATCAGGCCACGGTAGAGCAGCCACCACGGGCCATCACAGGTGCCGACCGGCGGCAGAAGGCTGCCGGGGTGCCCGTTCGCCGCCCAAATCGCACAAAGCGCCACCGGGAGGTCTTACGCCCCATGAACCACACAGGCACTACGCCGCGCAGCCGCAGCCCCGCAACGTCGCAGCCAGCGTGTCCAACGCGGGACGGGTGCCGGTGTCTTTGTTGTTGTCCACGCCGTTGGAGTTGAACGCGAACACCAGGATCCGGCCGTCCACGTCCGGCACGTATCCGACCAGCGCGTAGGTGACGTCGATCGACCCGGTCTTTGCGCGCACCCAGCCGGCACCTGCCTTGTTGGTCGGCTGGCTGAAACGCGGCGGAGCCAGCGTTCCGGAAACGCCGGCCACGGGGAGGCCGGACAGCAGCACCCGCAGCGCAGGGTCCTTGCCGGAGACCGCCTGGCTCATCACCTCGGCCAGCACCAAGGGCGGGATCAGGTCCTGATCGGATATCCCGGAGCCGTCGAAGATCTTCATGCCGGCGGTGTCGATGCCCATGTCCTCCACCGCTTGCAGGATGGCGGCGGACACCCCGATGAAGGAGGCATCGGTGCCGCGGGCGATGGCCACCTGCCGGGCCAGCGCCTCGGCCAGCACGTTGTCGGAGTTCTGCAGAGCCTGCGCCAGCAGGGTGGACATCGGCTGAGAGGTGACCTCGGCGAGAACCTTGGCGTCCGGTGGTGCCGTGCCGTTCGACACCGGTAGCGCAGAATCGCCCAGCGCCGTGGCCAGCGCCTTGCCCGCGGTGATGGCCGGCTGTCCGGTGCGTCGGGAGTCCTCGTTGGCGGGGTCGACGCGGTCACCGTCCACCATCAGCGCCTGCATATAGGTGATCGAGCCCTGGGCAACGTCAGTGGTCCCTCTGATGTCCTGCTCCTTCCACCCTTGGGCGAGCTCCGGACCAGACCAATAGGAGGTGTCCAGCAGGATGCGTTTGACCTGGACGCCGTTGGCCTTGACCTGGGCGGCGAGGTCGGCGATGGTGGGCGCGCCCGGGAACAGGACGTTGGGTTTGCCGACCGGGATTGCCGACAAGGTCACGTCACCGCCGCCGACGAAGACGATGTCTCCGGGCTGATCCCCCTGTACGACCTTGGTCGTCAGCCGGCTGTTGGGGTCCATCGAGGTCAGCACAGCGGCGCCGGTCAGCAGTTTCATCGTGGAAGCCGGGATCTGCGGCTTGGCTGCGTCCTGCTGCCACAGGGTGGTGCCGGTATCCGGATCCATCACCACACCGCTGAACTGGGTAAGAGCCTTGTTTGCAAGCGGCGCTGCGAGCGCGTTGGCCACACCGGCCGGCGTCGGAGCGGTGGCGGAACCGCGCAGCGGGAGGATGCCGGGGGTAGCCAGGGACACTGGCGGGTCCGGCACTGCCGGCGCCGTCGGGGCCGAGGATGACGTGGTCGGCGCTCCGGTAGCGCCGCCGGCCCCGGTATTGCCGGCAATCTTCGGCCAGAGCACGACGCCCGCAATGGCGACGACGGCGACCAGTACCAGCGTCAAGGCGATGTACCAGGAGCGGTGCGGCGAGAGGGAAGCGGCGGCGGGTCCAGGTTCAGGTCGGCAGGAACGGGTAGGCAGCGCCGACAGCAGTTGGCCCGGTAGCGATGTCCAGCAGTAGCTGTTGCAGAGAGGCGGCACGGTGGAATTCGACGTCACCATCGAGATCCCGAAGGGCAGCCGGAACAAGTACGAGGTCGACCACCACAGCGGTCGCATCCGGCTGGATCGCACACTGTTCACTGCGACCCAGTACCCCGCCGACTACGGATTCATCGAGAACACCCTCGGGCAGGATGGCGACCCGCTCGACGCGCTTGTGCTGCTGACGGAGCCCACATTCCCGGGTTGTCTGATCCTGGTGCGCGCCATCGGCATGTTCCGGATGACGGACGAGAAGGGCCCGGACGACAAGGTGCTCTGCGTGCCAGCTAACGATCCGCGACAGGCGGACCTTAAGGACATCGGCGATCTGGCCATGTATCACCGGATGGAGATCGAGCACTTCTTCGTCGTCTACAAGGATCTGGAGCCCGGCAAGAGTGTCGAGGGCGCGAACTGGGTGGGCCGCGGCGACGCGGAGACCGAGATTCGGATCTCCTTCGAGCGGGAGCGTAAGCGGCTGGCCGCCGAGGCGGAGGACGCCGACCATGTGCCGGAGGACGCCGACCACGAGCCCGAGGGCGACCACCGATAGGCGGGCTACCAGTAGTCGCCGACTACCAGCGACCGGGCCCGGACACTCCACGTAGCTTGGGCCGAACATCCACCAGGTACACGGTCGACCCGATGACGGCGGCCAGCCACAGCATCCCCTGCGGCTCGAAGAACCCGCTGATCAGTCCCAGGATCAACACGACAGCACTGGCAACTGTGATGCCGACCCACAGGCCCTTGGTCTGCTTGTCCGCGGCTGGAAACGCATCGGGCCGGCGGGACAGGGCGTCGATCATCGAGAACGCCCCAAGCAGCGCACCGCTGATCGCCAGCGCCCAGGTGATTCCGAGGATGATCGGTGTGATCCACACGCTGTCAGCGTACGTGGAACGCGGGTTGGTCGAATCCGATGCCACTCGGCCGGTGCCGGCGGTAACGGTGAAACACCAGTGGGGCCGCTCACGTCTGGTCGACGGGAGCGGCCCCACTACCGCTGCGGTGCTTCGTCCCAGGCAGATCAGCCCGTCGGGATCGAACCTCTGGCCGGGATGGCCTGCGCAGGTGTCAGGCCTTCGCGGCCGGGACGGCTTTGCGCGGAGCGTGTGCCTTGCCAGCACCGGTCTTGGCGGCACCGGCTTTGGCTGCACCAGTCTTCGCAGCACCGACCTTGGCAGCACCGGTCTTGGCCCCGGCCTTGACCACAGTCCTGGGGCTCGACTTGGCGCCGGACTTCTTGGCGGCGGTGCCTGCCGCGCCCGACGCAATACCCGGGGTGGCCTTGGCGGTCCGGCGGGTTGCCGACTTCCGCGCAGCCGGCGCCGCCGTCCGACGGGCGCGTGGGGCAGCAGCGGCGGCCTCGATCACCGTGACGCCGCCCGTCGAGCGGGTCTTCGCGACAGCCTTCTCGCCGCGCTCGGCAAGGTTGCCGTAGATCATCCCGACCAGCTGGGTGTAGGCCTCGACGGTGCCCTTCACATTTTCCGGGGACAGCGACTCGGCAATCTCGTTCATCTTGCCCGGCAGCTCGGCGATCAGCTTCTGCGCCTTGGCCGGAGCCTGCGAAGCGAACTCCTCGATCGAGCTGGCCACGTCCGCGGCGATCTGCTGGGCCTTGGCCGGCAGCTCGGCGGCGAAGGTCTTGACATCGCCGCTGGCGGTACTCGAACCGGGCAGGCTGTCGCCCAGCGACTCCCGCAGTGAGGCAAGACGTTCCACCGCCATGTCGCCGGCGCCGATAGCGGCCAGCAACGGGCGGGGAAGGTCGTGGAACCTCGCGGCGAGCTGCTCGATGGCGCCCTCTCCGGCGTTCTTGACATCAGTGCGTAGCGACATGGTCGTTCCCTTCTTCGGCCGGGCCGGTGTGGCTCGGCTGTGTCGTTGAGGTGCGGGTTGTTGAGGTGCGGGTTGTTGCGATACGGGTTATCGGTGCATTGCGGCGTGCCGGCTTGTTTGTGCGGGTTGTCAGTGCGTGCTCCCGGTCGTGCTTACTGGTCGACGTGCCGGCGCTGTCCCCGGCTGTATCCATGGTCGACGTGCGGAGTACCGATTGCTTCGCCGCGGGCCCGTGCGGGTCGGTGTCCTCGGACTTATCCGTCGGCCTCTCGTCCGCCGGCCCCTCGGCGGCGGATTCGGCGCGGAACGCCTGGTAGATGTCGATCAGCGCGGACTTCTGCCGCTCGGACAGCGACTCATCGGCCCTGATCGCGTGGACCACCGGCGGCGCGTCGACCGCCTGCAGGATGCCCGCCCTGATCAGCAGCGACTCGGTGGAGATCGACAAGCCTTGTGCGATCTGGCTCAAGATCCCCGCGCTGGGCCGACGCAACCCGCGTTCCACCTGTGAGAGGTACGGATTGGACACGCCAGCCTTGCTGGCCAGCGCACGCAGCGAGATCTGCGCGGCGGTGCGCTGTTCCCTGATGTACTCACCGAGATCTCTGACAGGGGTGAGTATCGGTCCAAGTTCCATGCCCGAGACCTCCCCTCCACCTGGCCCCACGGCCGGTTGCAATACCGACGCTACCGGAGCCTGCTTGCAGTTGCAAGCATTCAGTTAGCACTGTGACCCGAAGCACCCGATAGCTGCCGGTGTCATCCCCCGTCGAACGACCCCGATCCTGCCGGGCCGGGCGTCGAGCTCGAGGCCGAATCCGCAGCGGGGCCGCTATTCGTAACCATGGCGACCAACCGGTCCACGAACGCCGACTGCGCCCGCACCACTAGCCGCCGCGCCTCCTCGACCGACAGCCACCGCACCCTGTCGAGCTCCGGGAATTCCTGGAGCACACCGGATCTCGGCGGCCATTCGAGGGTGAAGGTACCCGGGACCATGGAAGCGGGATCCAGCTCTGCCTGCACGGCCCAAGCCGTCACCTCCTTGCCACCCGCTTGCCGCACGATGCCCAACGGGACACATCGACCCTTCGGGACCGGCATCCCGAGTTCCTCGGCGAACTCCCGCCTGGCGGCCGCTAGCGGCGTCTCGTCCGGTCCGTACTCACCCTTGGGGATGGTCCAGGCGCCGGCGCCGCGGCGCGACCAGAACGGTCCGCCCATGTGCCCGAGCAGCACCTCGATGTGGGCACCCCGGAGCCGATAGGGCAGCAGGCCCGCGCTGCGCCGGCCGCCAACCGGTACTCGCTCCTCGCGCGCCATGCCCCACTGTGGCGGATCGCTCCGGCCCATGCCAGCGTCGACGCCTCTTGAACTCTTGAAAGAACCCTCTTGCAACACTCCTTTCAGGAGTGTACTTTCAAGTTATGGCCCGACGACACAGCGCCACTGTCCCGGAAGGACTCCGGTTGGCCGGAGCCCGCCGTGCGGCTGCGGGACGCCAGGTCACTGCGTGCCTTCGCGCATCCGATTCGAGTGGCGCTGTTGACTGCGCTACGGTCCTACGGCCCACTCACCGCCACGCAGGCTGCCGATTACGTCGGCGATTCGCCGTCGAACTGCTCGTTCCACCTGCGAACGCTCGGTTCCTTCGGGCTCATCGAGCAAGTCGTCGGCACCGACAACAGGCAACGCCCGTGGCGCGTGGTCGAGGGCGCGATCAGCTTCGACCCCGACGAATCAGCGGAATCGCGCGCCGCCTGGTCCGCGGCGTCGGACGTGCTGCATGGCCACCTGCTCGACGAGTTCGCCCATTGGGTCCGGCGCGAGGACCAGGCACCCTCGCAGTGGCGGGCGGCCTGGTTCGACTCCAACAGCACAGCGCTGCTCACCGCGGCCGAACTGCAGTCCCTCGGCCGGCAGATTGCCGCCCTGCTGCAGCCGTATGTGGATCGGACCAAGCAACGACGCCGGACCGGAACCGCCCTCGATGGCGAACAGCCGGTCCGCATTGTCACCTTCGCCTACCCCACCGAGCCGCCTCGGCATCAGCCGGCCGCCCTCGCTACTCCGGTCGTAGTGGACGGACGCCCAGCCCACGCAGCGCGCCTGGCGCCCACGACCGAAGTACCCACCACCGAAGTACCCACCACCGAAGTACCCACCACCGAAGTACCCACCACCGAAGACTAAAACCCCGTCAGGAGACCACCATGTTCCCGCTCAACCCACAGGCCGACATCCATCTGCAGGCCGAAGATGCCCGCCGCGCCCTGGAACACGCCCGTCATCGGGCGGACCGGAAGGCACAACTCGAGCCGGCTCATCACCGCACCCGCTGACCTGAGCTCCTGGGTCGGTCGATCGGGATCGATTTCCCACACCCCGGACTGGCGACCTAGCGCCACCAGGGCCGCCCAGCGACCGATCAGTTGCGGGCGGCCACGAATGGTCACCGCGGCACGGTCAGCAGGCGTCTGCTGAGCGCCATCTGGTGCAGGATGGGCGGATGGGAACCGCCGACGACGACCTGCCGTGGGCTGTCGCCGGGCCGACAATCCCGCCACCGAACCCGCCGCCGACCGGCAGGGGTCCCGGGCCTCGACACTTGCCGCGGTGGTGGCCTGGGGTGCCACTGGCGCTGGCTGCGCTGATCGTCGCGGTGCTGATCCAGCGTGGCTCCGCTTCGTCAACTGCGAACCGCCCCGACACGGCGGGCAGCACGTCACAACCCGCCGGGGCGATGACCATTCCCCCCAGCACCAGATGGCCGACACCCTCCCCCACGCCGACCGCGTTGCCCTACTCGACGAGCCGCTCGCTGATCGACGCCGGTCAACAGTCGGCCATACTGGCTATAACCGGGTCGGAGCTCACGGACCGAACCTCGCCGACAACCACCACGCTGGACATGCCGCTGCTGAACGTTTCCGGAAATTGGGAACTGCTCGGCTGGGGCCAGGGGAGCCTGGTCCGGATCCAGCTCACCGCCGGCATCATCGTGCGTACCCCGATCCCCACTCTGGAGAACGATTACGGCGCGCAACTGCTGATCGGCCCGAACCGGGCGGTGATCCAGTCCCAGGGGGGGACACCCGGATACACGGTTCCCGACGGCGGTCCAGCGAGCGCACTGCCGTACCCGCTCGTACAGGGCGGGCCGATGGTCCCCGGCCCCGATCTGGACCATGTGTGGACGACGAACCAGCACAACGGGACGATAGACCTCGTTGACTGGGAAGGTAGGCCGGCTGGTCCGCGAATCGCGTTGTCACCTGCAGGCTTCATGTCGATGCCGGTATCCGACGGCGCGGGCTATCTGCTGGTCGACACCGTTGACGGCGTGTATGACGCGACACCCGATGGCCTGCACCGGATTACTACCGGAATGGTGGTGGCCATCGGCCCGAGCGGGTACTTGGTGCGGGAATGCGACGACGAATTCCGCTGCGGGCTGGTGGTCATCGATCGGGCATCGGGCAAGCGTCGAACCCTGCCGGACGCTGGTCTGCTCCCCGGCTACGGCATTACCGGGGTGATCTCACCGGACGGCCGTGCCGCTGCCGTCCTCCAGCCCTTCTATTCCGGCGTGCCGACCTCCGCAGATGGGGCCCAGTCGATGTCACCGGGACAGAGCACGGCAGTGGTGCTGATCGACCTGGAGACCGGCGAATCGAACTCGCTGTCGCCGCCAATCGACGAGTCGCTCCAGGCAGGAACGATGGTCTTCTCCCCAGATAGCCATTGGCTGTTCGTCACGGGGCCAGGCGGCTTGTTCGCGGTCGGAGTCGCCGACCACGGCACGTTCCAACTCGACCACAACCTCGGCGGGGCGCTGCCGTCTCTTCAGGTGCTTGCGGTCCGGCCCGCCCCATAGGCCCAAGCCCGAAGCCGGCACTGCTCTCCTCGCCGCAGGATCTCGCCGGGCCCTTCGCGCCCGGGTCGAACTGAGCCTGCCCGCCTCGGCCGAGGTAGCCCGAAGTGGGCGCGACCCGCCGGACAGGTCGGGCTACCGGTGCCCACTTCGGGCTACCTGACGCGGCGAACCCCATGACCGAAACGGTGAATCCGTTCGCTCGGGTTCGTCACGCAGTGCGCTGCGTGCCGTTCCCGTCGTCAACAGGGGGATCAACACAACCCTGCGTGGCCGCGGTGCCCGCTGTGGCCCGGCGCCGGATATCGGCCAGGCTCGCCTGCAGCGCCATCCAGACATCGGCGAGGCCGACCGCCTCATCAAGCTCACCGGAGATCGTCCCTGCATCGCTGACGTCCCGACCGAATGCGGCCAGTGCGCCACGCGCCAAATCGAGCAGTACCGGGTCGTCGATCTCCACCGTCAGCGCCCGCTCGCCCACCCGCAGCCGCATCCGCCGTCGGCCGGCCTGTTCCGCAGCCTCGTCGGAGGTGCCCACCAGGTCAACCTCACGCAATGCCTGCCGGGCGGCTTCCAGGTCCACACCAAGGCCGACCAACGCCTTCGCCGCGGCGCTGGCCGGGTCACCGAGAGCCCCCAGCAGCAGGTGCTGCGAGCCGACCGGATCGTCACCGGCCAGGGTGCGGGCAGCCTTCATCGCTTCATCGGTGGCCGCCGTCGTGGACAGGTCGCCCGCCCCTGAGCCGGGCCGCGCCGGGCGTCGGCGCCCCCTGTTCCGCTCGGGACCCTGGCCGTCCGGGATCAGATCGAGCACGGCCCCCCGCAGCGCCCCGATGTCAAGCTCCTGCCTGCCCAGCAGCGCGATGGCCCGCCCCCCGCCCTCGTTCAGCACGCCGAGCAGCAGGTGCTCGGTGCCGATGTAGTTGTTCCCCAGGCGTAGCGATTGGCGCAGGCCCAGTTCGAGGGACTTCTTCGCCCGCGCGCTGAACGGGATGTGTCCCGAGCCCTGTTGGGCACGGCTGGGCCTAGCGCCGACCTCGGCTACCAGCAGCTGTCGAATCGCCTCCGCGGTGACGCCGAGACCGACCAAAGCCTGCGATGCGATTCCCCCCGCCTCGTCCAGCAGCCCGAGTAACAGGTGTTCGGTGCCAATGTGGTCGTGACCGAGCGTCCTGGCCTCTTCCTGGGACAGCACGATCACCCGCCGCGCCCGGTCGGAGAATCGCTCGAACATACCCCGAGGCTCCCCCGCGAACACCGCCCTGTCAAACGATGTTCATTGGTTGCGCTGACGACGGCATCGAACGAGCGGGCGGGGCGGCTCAGCCCGAGACGCCTCGGATCACGCACCGCATCTCCGGTGCGGCGGTGAACGTCGCGGCGGCCGTCCAGTCCGCGGACTCGCCGGCCTTCACGTCAATCTTTGCTTCGTCGGTCGCGATGACCGTGGCCCCCGTGGTGGTGAAGAAGACAGTGATGGTGTAGGTCGCGCCTTTGGTGCCGGTGTTCTTGGCTGTTCCGCTGGCGCCCCAGCCGTCATCGGTCTTGGCGCACTTGCTGATGGTCACGTTCTTGATCAGCGCCGGGTCATTTGCCACGCTGGTCGGGATCGACTCTCGCGGCGTCACCCCCGGCGGCAATCCCCCAGCAGTCAACGATGCCGCCGTGTCCGCACTGCCGTTCGATGAACCAGTCACCGGTCCGGCCGAACTCGATGGTCATGCAGTGCCAATCGTGCCCGGTCCGCTCGCCGAAGTCACCGTTGGCGGCGCCGCCGAACTCGTTGGCGTTGCCGTCGGCGTCGGCGCAGCCGACGACGCACAGGCGGACACCAACAGGGCAGCCGCGAGGACGCCTGCCCCAACAACCGAACGAATAGAAATCACTTCAGTCATGATTTGCCACAAACCCCACTGCTCGATTGTCGAATGAAACTCTGCGGTCTGCCAGCCACGTCGCCGGCGACGTGGCTTTACCCCAGCGCGGTGTTGCCCTGCTGTGAATTGGGCAGCGCAAAGCGGCGTTCTGCGACCACAGATTGATCTCCAGTGCGGTGCCGTAAGGTCGATTCACCCCCCCGAAGCCGAATCATCGGTTTGCCGACGATGTGCCAAACGGCGGCGATGGCTCCTTTGAATCCGGGCGGAGCTAGATGTTGGCACGTCCTATTCGGCACCGTCGGGCGGGGCCCGTCATCCCAGAACGAGATGGGCGATCGTGTAGATCACCAGACCGGCCAGCGAGCCGACCACCGTCCCGTTGATCCGGATGAACTGCAGGTCCCGGCCGATCTGCAGTTCGATCTTCCGGCTGGTCGCCGCACCGTCCCAGCGGGCGATCGTCTCGTCGATGATTCCGGTCAGCGACCTGGCATGGTTGGCGGCCAGGTACCCGGCGGCATCCGCCACCCAGGCGTCGACCTTCGCCGCTGTCGCCGCGTCGGTGGTCAGCCGAGCGCCGAAGGACATCAACCCGTCCCGCACCGAGGCGCGCAGCGACGACGTTGGATCGTCCGCGGCATCAAGTACCGTCTGCTTCACCGTCGACCACGCGCTGGCGGCCAGCGTGCGCACTTGGGCGTTGTCCAGGATCCGGTCCTTGATCTCATCGGCCCTGGCCATGGTGGTCGGGTCGGTCTGCAGATCACGGGCGAACTCGGCCAGGAACCGGTCAAGTGCCTTGCGCATCTCGTGATCGGGGTCGGTCTTGACGGCCAGCGCGAACGCCTCAACCTCCCGGTAGATGCGGTCGGCGACCATGGAATCCAGGAACCGCGGCGACCAGGACGGCGCCCGCTGCGACACCACCCTGGATACCGCCGTGTAGTTGTCCCGGATCCAGGCGTGGCAGCGATCGACGATGAAATCGACCAGCGGATGGTGATCGCCCCGGTCGAACACCTCGCCGGCGATCCGGCCCAGCGGCGGGCCGATCCGTGTCTGCGAGATCTTCCGGCGCGCGATGTCGGCCAGCAGTTCGGCGACCTGGTCGTCACGCAGCACCGTCGCCACGCCCCTCGCCGCCGTAGCCAGGGCGGCGGTGACCCGCTGCGCCCCTTCCGGTTCGGCCAGGAAGACGCCGAGCTTGGCCGCCACCGAGAACCGTGACAACTTGTCCCGCACCACCTCCTCGGACAGGAAGTTGGTCGCCACGAATTCCGACAGCGCCGACCCGATCTGGTCCTTTCGGGCGGGGATGATCGCGGTGTGCGGGATCGGCAGGCCCATGGGCTTGCGGAACAGCGCGGTGACGGCGAACCAGTCCGCCAACGCCCCGACCATGCCGGCCTCGGCTGCAGCCCTGATGTATCCGAACGCCGGGTGCCGGTCCTGCAGCAGCCAACAGATGACGAAGATCACCGCCATCAGCCCCAGTAGGCCGGTGGCGAGCAGCTTCATCCGGACCAGTCGGCGGCGCCGCTCCTCGTCGGCCGGGGTCAGCGCGATTGCACCAGCCAACAGCGGGCCGGAGAACCGCGCTGGCCGCCCGGTCGCCGGCGCCGGCTCGCTCCGCGGTGTGCTCATCCGGCCATTGTGTCCCGGGTCGGGAGAGTTCCTGAGCCATCCACCCGCCGCGACGGTCCCTGGGCGTCCGCCCACCGAGGCGTTCTGGCACAGGTTTCGTCATCCTCGCCATTTCTGCAGTCATTGCGTGGATGACCGAACCTATGTGAGGTACCGGCAGCGGTACGGCGCTCCGGCACGCCGTGGCCCCAGCAACCCGAGGCCCCAGCAACCCGAGGCCCCAGCAGCCCGAGGCCCGGAAAGAGCGTCGGACTGCGCCACCAAATGTGAATCCGTGTACGAATGTCACATGTCCGACCCCCAGGAGCCCGCCTCGCAGCACCCCGACCCGCCGGACCCCGCGGATGGCTCAGCCGGGGCACGCCGCCCGCTGTCCGACCCGCTGGTACCCAGGCTGCACCCGTTCACCACCACGATTTTCGCCGAGATGTCCGCGCTGGCAGCCGTCACAGGGGCGATCAACCTCGGGCAGGGATTCCCCGATTCTGACGGACCGCCGGCGATGCTGGCGGCGGCCCGACAGGCGATCGCCGACGGCGTCAACCAGTACCCGCCCGGCGCTGGTTCACCCGACCTGCGGGCGGCCATTGCGGAGGCGAGGCTGCGGGACCGCGGGCAGCGCTTCGACCCGGACACCGAGGTGCTGGTGACGGTGGGCGCCACCGAGGCGATCGCCGCTGCGGTGCTGGCGCTGGCCGACGCCGGGGACGAGGTGCTGATGTTGGAGCCGTATTACGACTCCTACCCGGCCGTGGTGGCGATGGCCGGCGCCCGGCACCGTGCGGTACCGCTGCGCCTCGACGCGACGGGACGGTTCGCCCTTGACCTGGACGAGTTCGCCGCGGCGGTGACCCCCCACACCCGGCTGATGGTGCTGAACAGCCCGCACAACCCCACCGGCACCGTGCTGACCGAGCAGGAGCTGCGCGGCATCGCGACGGTCGCCATTGCGCACGATCTGATCGTCATCACCGATGAGGTGTACGAATACCTGATCTTCGACGACGCGGTACACCTGCCTATCGCGACGCTGCCCGGCATGGCCGAGCGGACGGTCACCGTGTCCAGCGCAGGCAAGACGTTCAGCGCCACCGGCTGGAAGATCGGTTGGGCCTGCGGTCCCGCCCCACTGATCGCCGCGGTGCGCGCCGCCAAGCAGTTCCTCACCTACGTCGGCGGCGCCCCGTTCCAACCGGCCATCGCGCTGGCCCTGCGGCAGGAGTCGGCCTGGGTCGCCACCCTGCGCGCCGACCTGCAATCCAAGCGGGACCGGCTGTGCGGCGGACTGACTGCCGCCGGGTTGCTGGTGTCCAAACCGCAGGGCACCTACTTCGTGGTAGCCGACATCCGCCCGCTCGGCGAGACCGACGGCATGGCGTTCTGTCACCGGCTGCCTGCCCTGGCCGGCGTGGTCGCGGTGCCCAACCAGGTGTTCTACGACGACCCGTCGCAGGCGAGCCATCTCGTGCGGTTCGCGTTCTGCAAGGCGGACGCGGTGATCGACGAGGCGGTGGCCAGGTTGTCCCGGTTGGGCTGACCGCTGCGCCAGGATCACCCGCCGCGGACGGTCTTCGGACCCAGGGGCCGATGGGCGTTCCGGAAACCGCTGAGGCCCGGAAAGCCGAAAGCCCCCGCGGCCAGGAATCGACCGGTCTGAAAGGATCAACCGGTGACTGACATGACCGGCCGAATCTCCTCCCTGCTGCGCACCGCCCCGGTGTTCGACGGCCACAACGACATCGCCTGGGCGCTGCGCCAGCAGGTCGACTACGACCTTGACCAGCGCGACATCGCGACGAACCAGCCGACGCTGCACACCGACATCCCACGGCTTCGGGCCGGCGGGGTGGGCGCGCAGTTCTTCTCGGTGTACGTGCCGGGCACCCTGGTCGGCGGCGCGGCGGTAACCGCCGTCTTGGAGCAGATCGATTGCGTGCAGCGGATTGTCGCCCGGTACCCGGAGACCTTCGTCGCCGCCCGCACCACTGCACAGGTTCGCGAGATCATGGCCGGTGGCCGGATCGCGGCACTGATGGGCGCCGAGGGCGGCCACAGCATCGACGGCTCGCTCGGCGTGCTGCGGATGCTGCGCAAGCTCGGCGTCGCTTACATGACGCTGACTCACAACCAGAACGTGCCGTGGGCGGACGCAGCAACCGACGAGCCGGCCCACGGCGGGCTGACCGACTTCGGCCGCACAGTGGTCGCCGAGATGAACCGGATCGGCATGCTGGTGGACATCTCGCACGTGGCACCGAGCACCATGCGGGACGCGTTGGCGGCGTCGGCAGCCCCGGTGATCTTCTCCCACTCCTCCTGCCGGGCGATCTGCGACCACGTGCGGGACGCGCCCGACGACGTGCTGTCCACCCTCACGACCAACGGTGGCGTCATCATGATCACTTTTGTGCCCGGGTTCGTGTCCCAGGCCTGCGCGGAGGCCTGGGCGGTCGCCAAGGAGCGGCGGGCCCGGCTGGGTCTGACCGACGGCCCCGACAAGGATCAGGACCCCGCGGCGGTGGCCGAGTTCACCACTTGGCAGGCGGCGAACCCGGACCCGGAGGTCACCCTGTCCGAGGTGGCCGACCACGTCGAGCACGCCAGAGAAGTGGCAGGGGTGAGCCACGTCGGGCTGGGCGGCGACTACGACGGCGTCGACAAGCTGCCGACCGGCCTGGAGGACGTGTCCGGCTATCCCCGGCTGCTGGCCGAACTCGCGCAGCGTGGCTGGTCCGACGCCGAACTCGCAGGCCTCACGTCCGGTAACGTGCTGCGGGTGCTGGACGCCGCCGAGCAGGTGGCCGATCCCGGCTTCGGCGCCTGAATCAGCCCGTTCTGAATGCGCCCGGAACGACCCGATGACGGCATTTGCGCTGTTCCGATGACAACTGCCCGGCCGCCCGGTACGGTCGGCTGACCGGAAGAGCGCCGGTCGCCGGTGCAGTACGCCGGGCACGAGAAGGGACTGCCGACATCATGGGTCGTAGCATCGGGCACCGGCTCGCCATTCTTGGTCTCGGGCTGGTGCTGCTGACCAGCTGCGCGACCACCATCAGCGGCACGGCAGCACGGGTCGGCGATGTTGTCCAGCCGATCCCAGTGCAGAGCAGTGGCTCGACCCCGCCCAGCACCGGCCCGATCCCAGTGCCCAGCACCGGTCCGACCCAGCCCAGCACCGGCCGTAGCGGCGATTCGGTCCCGACCAGCAGTGGCGTGCCGGATTCCGAGGTCGGGTTGAAGCAGGGAGTCACCCCGCCCAAACTCACCGTCGCCGACGACGCTCACACCAAGTACGACCAGCTGGCCGAGTACACCCTCGCCGATCTGTACACCTTCTACGGCCAGGTTTTCCCTCAGGACTTCGGGCAGAAGTTCATCCCACCCGCGCACCTGCAGTCCTACGACTCGACTGACAAGGCCGCGGTGGTCTGCAAGGGCTTGACCGACAAGAACTTCCCCAAGGACGGGATCCCGCTGTACAACGAGCCCAACGCCATGTACGTCTTCCCGCCCTGCGACACCATCGTGTGGGACCGGAAAGTGATGCTGCCCCAGCTGGAGCAGAAAAGCGGGGAACTCGCCACACCCACGGTGCTCGCGCACGAGATGGGCCACCGGGTGCAGACCCAGCTGAAGTTCGACCGGGCAAACCCCACCATCGTCGCCGAGCAGCAGGCCGACTGCTATGCCGGCGCCTACTGGAAATGGGTGGCCGACGGGCACTCCTCCTACTTCAACTTCAACCAGACCGCCGGGATGCGGCAGGTCCTCATCGCCCTTGCCGGCACCCGCGACCCGGTCGGCGGGCTGGCCACCGACCAGATGGCCCATGGCAACGGCTTCGACCGGGCCTACGCGTTCGGCGAGGGGTACGCCGGCGGCGCAGACCGCTGCAACAAGATGGACGCGGCCGAAATCCAGCAACGACACCAGCAGTTCCCGTTCACCTACGTCCCCACCAACTCCGACAACATCCCCATCTCCGACGATTTCCTCAAAGCCGTCGCGGAGACCGTGGACAGCTATTTCGGGCAGACCGCGGCCGGGTACAAGGCGCCGACGCTCACGTCCTACACCGGCCAGACCCCGCCGTCCTGCCCGGGTTTCAACGCCACCTTCCCGGTCGGCTACTGCCCGGCGACCAACACAGTCACCTACAACCTGGCTGAACTGCAACGCATCGGTACGCCGACCGCCGGGTTCGAATCGGTCAGCGGTGATTTCTCGGCGGTCCTGCTGCTGGTCAGCCGATACGCGCTGGCTGCCCAGGCAGCAGGTGGTTCACCGATCACCGGCAACGCAGCGGGCATGCGCGCGCTCTGCTACGCCGGTACCTGGGCCACCTGGATGCGGGACCCGCAGGGGCCGAAGAAGCTTCAGCTGTCCGTCAGCGATGTGGACAAGGCGGTGTTCGAGGTGATCGACTCCCCGCTACCTGCCTCCGATGTCAACGGATCCACCACCACCGTGGTGATCGACCAGGTGCAGGCGCTGGGCATTGGGGTAACCCAGCCGATCACCACGTGCTTCGACCAATACCCCGGCTGACCCGGTTCGCGTCCGTCGGATGACCGGGCCACGACGACCGTGGCGTGCCACAGTGTTCGGGTGATGACCTGCGGTGAGGCGCTCCACGGGTGACGATGGGCAGGTGACAGTGACCTGGCGGGCAGCAAACACATGGGTAGCGCTCATCGCGATATGGGTGCTGCTGGTCGCCGGATGTTCGACCGAAATCGACGCCGAGCCGACGGGGGCAGCGGCGGTGGGGGCGGATTCGACAACCGCCGCGCCGCAAGGGCCAGGCTCGACAGGACCGATGACGGGAAACGGGTCAACCACCGGGTCCGCCCCCGGTTCGGGAACTGTCAGTTCGGGGCACACCAGTTCCGAACAGGCCTCCCCCAAGCCGGCGGGCACGACAGTGCTCGCGCCGCCCACGACACGGCCGACGCCCACCCCCACTGGCTCGCCGTCGCCGGTCACGAACCGAAGCTCGCCGGCTCCCGGCCCGACGATGTCGTCGTCAACGACCCACGCGACCACGCTGGTGCCAAGCCCCACAACGACGATCTCCGGAGCAATCACGCCCGCGTCGCTGCCCGCCTTTCGCTCTAGCGTCGGCAAGATCACCGGCGGACTGGCCGCGCGAATGTCCAGCAGCTACCACGACGGCTGCCCGGTACCCTTGGCCGATTTGCGCTACTTGAGCATGAGCTACCTCGGCTTCGACGGCGGCTCGCACACCGGCGAGTTGGTGGTCTCCGCGGCTGTAGCAGCCGACGTGGTGGCGGTGTTCGGCCGGCTGTACGCCGAGCGCTTCCCGATCCGGTCGATGCGCCCGGTCGACGACTTCGGCGGCAGCGACGATGCCTCGATGGCGGCGGACAACACCTCCGCATTCAACTGCCGCGCGGTAACCGGCGGCGGTGGGTGGTCGGAGCACTCCTACGGCGATGCGATCGACATCAACCCGGTGGAGAACCCCTATATCTCGGGTGGCACAGTGCTGCCGCCGGCCGGCCGCGCCTTTCTCGACCGGACCGATCGCCGTGGCGTGATCCACGCCGACGACGACGTGGTCACGGAGTTCGCCTCGATCGGCTGGACCTGGGGTGGCTCTTGGACCAGCCCGGTTGATCTGCAACACTTCTCGCGCTCCGGTCGCTGAGCCGCCGCCGCCACAGCACGGCCGCAGCCTCGCTGCCGCAGTCAGCCGCGGCGACCACCTACCTCGGCCAGACGGCTGACATGGCAGGCTGATGCCGTGTTGGACTACGACGCCGAGGCCGACGGCTACGACGCCACCAGGGGTGGCCAAGCCAGGGCTTGGGCCGCCGCTCAAGCGGTGGACGCGCTGCTTCCAAGCGGCGCAGTCACGGTGCTGGACATCGCCGGCGGCACCGGCCTGGTCGGCGCTGGGCTGTCTGCTGCGGGCCGGACCGTGCTGGTCTCGGATGAGTCCATGGGCATGCTGCGGCTGGCCGCCAGTCGGCACCCCGGCCGGGTGGTCCGTGCGGACGCCCGTCAACTTCCGCTGTCCGACGCCGGCATCGACGCAGTGAGCTCCATCTGGCTGCTGCACCTGTTGGGCGACCTCGATTCCGTCGGGTCGGTGATCGCCGAGGTCGCCAGGATCCTGCGGCCCGGCGGCCACTACGTGACGACTGTGGACAAGACCGCAGCGCACCGACATCGTCGGCCCGACGCGGACGCAACCGACGCCAGGGCGACCGTGTTGGCGATCGGCGCCGCGCATGGGCTGGCCCCGACCGGCGAGGCGTCGTTCATCGGGATCGGTCAGGGCAGGCCCGGTGTGGGTGACGGCTCGGACCCGATGTTCCCGGTGCTGGCATTTCGCAAGGGCTGAACCGCTCGACGACTATCGCCGTCGGCGCAGCCCGCTGAGCCGTCGCTGCGCAGGATCGTGCGCGCCCGAGCCGAGCGGCCGGCTCGGCCGCCCGTCGTCGGTGGGAGTCGGGCCGGGTTGGCAACTCGGGCAGTAAAACGCGGGCCGGTCCTGGGGCGGCCGGCCGATGGTGGCCACCCGCACGGTGGCGCCGCAGCGACGACACGGCCTGCCGGACCGGGCATGCACGTACTGCCCCTCGCCGCGCCGCGGGTCGCCAGTGGTGTTCGGGATCGGCTGATTGACGCCGCGCAGCAGCAGCCGACGAGCGGTGTCAACGACCGTGCCAATGTCAAAAGCTCCGATGTCAATTGCGCCGCAGCCAACCGAGTCGCTGTTACCCGTGGCACCGCCTCCCGCGCCGACCGGCGTCCAGGGCGACACCCGCAGCTGGTACAGCGTTTCGGCCATGTAGAAGGTCCCGATTCCGGCCAATGCCGTCTGGTCCATCAGCGCCTCGCCGACCGGCCGGTCCGGGTCAGCGGTCAACCGTGCGATGGCCACCTGCCGACCGGTGGGATCTCCGGCGACGGCACTGGCGCTGGCGCTGGCACTGCCACTGGAGCTGTGGCTGACCGGAGCCCACGGCGCATCGGCGAAATCCGCCGCCATCACGTCGGGGCCCAGGTGCCCGAGCACCGCGGCCTCGTCGGCGACCAGATCGAGCATGCCGAGTTGATGACCGACGGCGGTCCACTCGGGTCCGGCGAGGACTGCCCGGACCGCCTGCTGGGATGGCCACGGGCGCGAACCCGTTGCGTGCACAAACCATTCGCCGTCCATCCGCAGGTGGGTGTGCAGGGTGAGGGGGCCGGCCGGTGCAGTCGGCATTCGCGGGACGGCCAGTGCAGTTGGCAGCTGTGGGTCGGTAGCCACACCGGACTCGGTCGCGCGGCAGCCGTCCTGCCTGCTGCCTGGATCGTCGCGACCGTGCCGGACGCTCGAATCACCGACGACACCAGGTGTCGGCTCGGCGGCCAGCCGGATCAGGATGTGTTTGCCGTAGGCGGTCACCTCGGTGACCAGCCGGCCCGCAAGATCGATCCCTCCCAGATCCGGCCAGCGCAGTTCGGCACGCACCAAGGTGTGTCCGCTCAGCGCTTCGTGCAACCTGGATGCGGTGCGCCGCACCGTGTCACCCTCCGGCATCGCTCACCCGCCCAGACGCCAGCATCCGCTTGACGCCGATCGATCGCATCACACCCAGCCATCCGGCCCTACCGGCGGGTCTGCGGCACGTCGCCGGTCTCCTCGCCACCGGCACAACCTGGACGGCCGATCGGGTGCCCGTCATCGCGCACCCGCCCGCAGCCGCAGCCCTCGCGGAGTCATCGAAAACCCCGCTGCGGTCAGCGATTGGACTACCGGCCCGGTGGCAGCCACTGCATCCGTCCCGTCCACCCGGGAAACTGTCATCGATCCGATCGCGCCGCTACGCACCAGACCGCCCAGCGCGCAGGCGGCGGCCGACAACAGGTCGAACTCGTCGGTGAAAGACAGCACCGACCGACCGCCGCGCTCCGCGTACAGCACGGCCCAGCCGTCCACTAGCGCCACCATCGCACCGGCACGGCGGGCGGGACGGTGCCGGTCCGTGGCACATGCCACTGGGTCGGGCCAGGCCAGCGCGGCGCCGTACGGGTTTGCCGGATCTGCTGCAGCCAATACCACCGTGGCCAACTCGGGGCGCTCGCCGCCGGGCCGGGGCAGGAATGCGCGCACCCGGTCCACCGCGCCGCCGGTGGCGAACTGCGCTGCACCCAGCCCCTCCACGAAGTAGCCGCGACGAACCTTGCCGCTCTCCTCCATGGCCGACAGCACCCGGTACACGCCGGCGAACCCGCCCGGCGTGCCCTCGGCCACCACGGACCCTCGGCTGACCAGCCCATACCTGTCCAGCAGCACCTCGGCGGCGGCGTGCATCCGCATCGTCGGGTCGAGCTCTGGCAGCGGCACCAACGACCAGCGGCCGACCGCGGTGGGCAAGGTTGCCGACCGGCGGACGGGGGCCTCGTACCGACCCCCAAGCACCGACAGCCGCGACGGCAGGCGCATCCGTATCCGGGGGGCGACCCCTCGCGCGCGGTGAGCAGTGCGCCCCCGGGCCAGCCTGGCGCGCAGTGGGGCCAGTGTGTCGCCGGTGACAAATCCATCGAAAACCAAGTCCCACAACACGTCGAGCAGCGCCTGATCGGCGGGGTGCGGGCCATCATCGGACCCATCCAGGACCGCGGCGACCGCGGCGGCAAGCGGATGGAAGAAGAAGCCGCCGCCGCCGTCCAGCACCGACAGCAAGGCCCGGTGCAGGCGACCGGCGTCCGGCCCGAGCAGGTCGGCGTCAGACCCGGCTCGGCCGTTGTCACCGGTACCGCCTTCTGCAGAACGGCCGGTGCCTCGATCGGCACCGTCTGCGTCCTGCTCTGCCGCGTCATGCTGGTTCCTGCCCCACTCACCACTTGAGGACGCCGTCACCCATTTGTCGCCGGCCGATTCCACGCCCCGCTCGCCTCCCGCCCGATCCAAGGGCCGCGGCGGAGCGGCCCAGGCAGCCGCGCCGGGCAGCGGCAGGGTCAGCGGCGCCGTCTCCGCTAGGTGCAGGCTGATCCAGCCGTCGTCGGCGGCAAGCGCGCCGTGACCGGCCCACACCACCTCCCCGGCAGCGGTCAGCTCGTCCAGCAGCGTCGGCCGGTAATCGGGTACCCGAGCCGGCAGGATTAGGGTCTCCAGTGCCGAGGCCGGCAGCACCGCACCGGCCAGTTGCTCGACGGCCCGCAACACCGCGTCGGTGCCGCGCAGCCGAGCGGCGCGGCCGATTCCGTTCCAGGCAGGCAGGAATCGTCCCAACGTCACCTGCGGTACCGGTTCCACCTCGGCCCGCAGCGCCGCCAGCGAACGACGCCGAAGCAGCCGCAGCACCTCGACGTCGACGAATTCCCTGGCGCCATCGGTGGCCGCTGGGTGTCCGACCGCCGGTGCGACCCCCGTGCCGCCGGCTGCACCGAGGGTCCCGGCGGGTCCTGCGGCACCTCCGGCCCCCATGGTCCGGTCACCACCGCCCAGCGGCCGGAACTCCCCCTCTGCCAACCGGCCACTGCCCACCAGCGACCGCAACCCTGCCGCGGCGACCGCGACCCCAATCCCGAGTCGGACGGCGGGCTCATCGGCGGTGAACGGCCCGTGGGTCCGAGCGTAGCGACCGAGCAGACGACCCAACGGATCGGCCACCGGCGTCAGGAATGCCTCGGCGACCCCGACCGGCAGCGCGGCGCCCAGCGCGTCCCGCAATACGGAAGCATCAGCCGGGTCGGCCCACATCGGGGCGCCGCCGATCCGAACCGGCATCGCCCGCCGCGCGCCAACCAGCTCAGTCATCACCTCAGGAACGCGTTCGACGGTGCTCCTGGCGGCAATCTCCGATTCCGTCAGCGGACCTAGAATCCTGAGCAGGTCTGCAATCTCGTCGCCGTTACGAGCTTGCCGGTCGGCGGCCAACCGTTGTAGGTCGGCTTCGACGCGTGCCATCGAGTTCGGGTCGAGCAGGTCCCGCAGCGCGAGACCTTCACTGGTGCCGAGCAATTCGGCCAGTAGCGCGGGGTCGACGGTGAGCGCCGCGGCGCGGCGCTCGGCCAGCGGGCTGTCGCCCTCGTACAGGAATTGCGCGACGTAGCCGAACAGCAACGAGGAGGCGAACGGCGACGGCGACCCCGTGGTGATCTCCACCAGCCGGACCTGTCCCGATCGTACTTGGCGCATCAGATCGGTCAGCGAGTCGACGTCGAATACATCGGACAGGCACTCCCGGACCGCCTCGGCCACGATCGGGAAGCTCGGGAAGCCTGCCGCGACCTCCAGCAGTTGGGTGGCCCGCTGGCGCTGCTGCCACAGCGGCTGTCGCTTACCGATCTGTCTGCGCGGCAACAAAAGTGCCCTGGCCGCGCACTCCCGAAATCGGCCGGCGAACACCGCGGACCCACCGATCTGCTCGGTCACATCCGCCGACACGGTGTCCGGGTCAAGCGCGATCAGGTCGGCGACATCGGGCAGCCCGCCGTCGTATTCGACGTCCGGCAGCCGCAGCACGATGCCGTCGTCGGCGTGTGCAGCCGCCACGTCCACCCCGTACCGCTCCCGCATTCGGGCGGCGATCACCAGCGCCCACGGGGCGTGCACGGCAGCGCCGTACGGCGAGTGAATAACGACCCGCCAGTCCCCCAGTTCGTCCCGGAACCGCTCCACCAGCAGGGTTTTCTCATCCGGCAACAGCCCGGTCGCCTGCCGCTGATCGGCGAGGTAGGTCAGCAGGTTGTCGACGGCGAACTGGTCGAGTCCGGCCGCTGTCAACCGGGTCCGAGACCGCTCCGCGGCCTCGCTGGCCGGTCCGGCTGATTCGTCTGGTCCACCGGCCCCGATCTCGCGGACGAACGCGCCGTGCGCCCGGCCGAGCTCGGCGGGCCGGCCCAACGTGTCGGCCTTCCAGAACGGCAGCCGGCCGGGCAGTCCCGGCGCCGGCAGCACCAGGACTCGGTCGTGGCTGATGTCGGTGATCCGCCAAGAAGTGGAGCCCAGCACGAAGACGTCGCCCACCCTGGACTCGTAGACCATCTCCTCGTCCAGTTCCCCCACTCGACGGCCGGGCCCGTCGCCGCCGGCCAGGAACACCCCGTACAGCCCGCGGTCCGGGATGGTGCCGCCGGACGTCACCGCCAGACGTTGCGCCCCCGGCCGCCCGGTCAGCACGCCGGTGATCCGGTCCCAGGTGACCCGGGGGCGAAGCTCGGCGAACTGCTCGCTCGGATAACGCCCGGACAGCATGTCCAGCACCGCCTCCAGCGAACTCCTGCCCAGCGCTGCAAAAGGTGCCGACCGCCGCAGCAGCTGATGCAGGTCGTCGACGGTGATCGGGTCCATCGCGCAGATCGCCACGATCTGCTGGGCGGCGATGTCCAGCGGATTCGCCGTGATGTGCAGCGCCTCGATCAGCCCGGCCCGCATCCGCTCGGCAGCCACCGCAGCGGACACCAGGTCGCCGCGAAACTTCGGGAACACCACGCCGTGGCTCACCGCGCCCACCTGATGCCCGGCCCTGCCGATTCGCTGCAGCCCGCTGGCCACGCTGGGCGGCGACTCGACTTGCACCACCAGGTCGACCGCGCCCATGTCGATGCCAAGTTCCAGTGATGAGGTGGCCACCACCGCCGGTAACCTGCCCGTCTTCAGCTCGTCCTCGATCAGCGCGCGCTGTTCCCGGGACACCGAGCCGTGATGCGCCTTCGCCAACACCGGCGCCGCGCCTGCTGAGCCGCCGGACTGCGCCATCACCTGGGCCGGCGGTCCGGCCTCCGCGGCTGCCCACGGATCGAACTGGTCAGCTCGCGCGGCGTGAATCTCGTTGAGCCGGGCGGTGAGTCGCTCGGCAAGCCGACGGGAGTTGACGAACACGATGGTGGACCGGTGCGACTCGATAAGGTCGGCGACCCGCTCCTCCACGTGCGGCCAGATCGAGCTGCGAGCGGGTCCGGCGACTGCCGATCCGGTCAGGTCGCCCGTAGGGGTGCCGATGGCGGCCAGGTCCGGTACCGGGACGACGACCTCGACGTCGATCTGCTTGGCGGTCTTCGGCGCCACGGTGATGACCGGCCGACCGCCGGCCAGGTAGCGGGCCACCTCGGTCAGCGGACGAACAGTGGCGGACAGCCCGATTCGCTGCGCCGGGCGGTCCAGCAGGACGTCCAGCCGTTCCAGGGACACCGCGAGGTGGGCGCCGCGCTTGGTACCGGCGACCGCGTGCACCTCGTCGATGATCACCGTTTCCACCCCGGCGAGCATCTCCCTGGCCCGGCTGGTCAACAGCAGGAACAGCGATTCGGGTGTGGTGATGAGGATGTCCGCGCCGTCCCGGGCGAAAGCCCTCCGGTCGGTCGATGGGGTGTCCCCCGAGCGGACAGCGACCTGCACCCTCGGCACCGGTTGTCCGCCGGCCGAGGCCAGCGCGGACACTCCGGCCAGCGGTGACCGCAGGTTTCGTTCGACGTCGACGGCCAGCGCCTTCAGCGGGGACAGATACAGCACCCTGCACCGTCGCTGCGGTCGCTCGGCCAGTAGTTGTTCGGGTTTCGGATGGCGCACCAGCGCGTCGATGGCGGAGAGAAACGCCGCCAGGGTCTTGCCGGACCCGGTCGGCGCCACCACCAGAGTGTGCCCGCCGCCGCCGATCGCCTCCCAAGCTCCAACCTGGGCCGCGGTGGGTGCCTCGAACGCTCCGGCGAACCAGGCGCGGACCAGCGGTGAGAACCGCGCCAGTGGGTCGTCCGCGTCCGCGCATGGGCCCGCTGCTGAGCCTGGCCCGCCTTGCGGTTGATCGGTCACTCGGCCATTGTCCAGCCTCGGTCCGACAACCCCGGGTGGTCGGTGTTCCCGGCACCGGCCTCCGTTGCTGGCTTCATTACGCACGGTGACCGATCGGCGATGCTTCCTGCGCGGCACACCTTCACCCCGATTCTGACCACGGCCATGCGCGCGGTGCCGCCCGGCGCCCGCTCGTGAGTGGTGATCGCCGAGCGGGTCTGCGACGCCGCACCACTGACCGTCAACGTCAACCAACTCGCCCTACGCGTCCAGCTGACGACCCTGCCACCAGTCCGTCGCTCCCAGCCGGACCAACGATGGATGCCACACATGCCGCGCCCCCAATTCGGGCCGCGGATTCCGGTAGCGGCCTGTCGCAGCTTCAACGTTGATCACGGTTCTTCAACGTCGTCCCAGTAGTGGGTGTCACTCGTAGCCGAGGTCTTGTCGTACGCTGCTTGGCCACCGCCGTGGCGGCGCATTCTCGTCCACGTATGGGCATGAACTGATGTCCGATGCATCGCGAAACCCTCTTTGGTAGAATCATCTGAGGAATAGCGGCAAGCCTCGGTGCCGACTGCGCACGGAGGCGCCATTCTCCTGATTCTCGCGGAGAAGATGTCGAGCAGGGTGCGCCGGGCGCACGCTCGCTAGGATATGGGCGGCTCGGTGGCCGGGTCGACGAGGGAAGCCCCGTGCAGATCGCGACAAGAGTTCGCCGGTCAGGTGTCGAAAGCATCTCGAGCAAAGGCGCAGGAAAGACGCGGCCTCGGGTCTCGATGATCCCATTGACAGCCCAGCGCCTGGACGGTAGCGTTTCAGTGGGCAACATTAAGACCGATAAAAATGAAACCCAACGCTTCCTTACGAGCCGTCGTGCGTTTCCGAGTTGCGGATGGAGTTGCTCATGCAGACTGATACATCCTGGCGGCAGCATTCTATGGGTCAGCAGACTCCCCTACCACAGCGGGGCGTCCTGGTACCTGTAGTGACGCCTCTTCAGCCGGATGGCACCCCGGACCTGGATTCGCTCGACGGATTGTTGGACTTCTGCATCGATGCCGGCGTGCACGGCCTGCTGGTTCTGGGTTCGTCCGGCGAAGCAGTAGCGCTCAGCGCCGATGAGCGCATGGCAGTTGGCGACCGAGCAGTTCGGCACGCCCGGGGGCGTGCGCATGTAATGCTGGGCGTTTCCGCGCACGGTACGAAAGACGCTACCGCAGAAGCACGACGGCTCGACGAACTGAAGCCCGATTCGCTCCTGGTCACTTCGCCAGCCGGATTCGAGCTGTCCCAAGCCGAGTTGAGCGGGCATTTTCGTACTGTCTCCGCGGCGGTGACCTCTCCGATGGTCGCATATGAGGTCCCTTCCCGAGTCGGGGTTTCGCTCGATGCGGAACTCATTCGATCTCTGGGAGCGGACGGCGTCATCAAGGGCGTGAAGGACTCGTCCGGAGACCTAGTGCGGGGTCGGATGATCTCCGAGGCTACCCGCGATCTTGCGAATTTCGTGCGCTACACCGGTTGCGAGCAATGCATCGATGGTGCAATGCTCGCCGGCTACAACGGCGCCATTGCCGGTTTGGCGAATGTGTTCCCGGAGTTCCACGTCGAGTTGATCCGGCGCGCTACGGATGGTGACTGGGTCGGAGCCTCCGAGATCCAGGGCTATTTGATGCAGCTGTTTGGCCTCTACTATCACCCGTTTGGCGAGGCGAGTTTCTCGGCGCAGTTCTTCGCTGTCGTCAAAGAGGCGCTGGTTCAGCGAGGTGTCATCGCGTGGGGTACAACAAGCGCTCCAATGACGCCGGCGGACGAGAGCGTCGCGCGGCACGTCGCCGAGTTCCTCCGTCGTGGAGCCGAGCTTGCGGCCATGATGGATCGACCCTCTGCTAGTTCCCTTCCCGCGGGCTGATGCACTCTGTCGGGTCCCCATCATTGTGGTCCCCTTCGTGTTCATGGTTTGTGCGGATCCCGTCACGGTGACGCGGCCGTTTTTGATGGCGGCTGGCTTACGTTCTGGCGGAGCGTTGCCGACGGAACAGCCTGAGCAAGGGCAACGCCGCCTGCCTGCTGGTCGTACGGGAAGCGCAGGAGGACCGGAGCGCACTGTGATCTACACCGTCCTCCTGCTCATCGTGGGCACGAGGAGGGATCATCGATTACGGGCCGGTCGTTCGAATCCAGCGTGTCTGGAGTCAGGCCCAAGCCCGCCGCGACGGGGTCAGAGATGAGCTCGTATAGCGGTGCGGTTCACCGCGCGGCTTCCTCGCCCGGTAGTAACCCGGCGTCCGTGAGCAGTTCAATGGCCCGAGCAGCAGCGAATACGTGAAGGTCCGCCCTGGCCTGCTGGGAGGTGGCTGCCATGTGCTGGGTCAGGACGAGGTTTGGCATCCCGCGCAAGGGGTCGTGCTCGAATTCCGGCGGCTCCTGCTCGCGAACGTCCAGGGCAGCGCCGGACAGATGCCCGGACAACAGTGCCGCGGCTAGGGCATGCTCGTTCACCAGCCCGCCACGGGCGACGTTCACCAGCACGGAACCGGCGCGCATCGCAGCGAACTGTTCCGCGCCCAACAGGTGTCGTGATGTCGAGGTGAGTGCGGTGCACAGCACTACTGCATCACTCGCGGCAAGCAGTGCTTCCATCTCGACCAGCCGGACGAACGGAAGTGGTGTGGCAGTCAGGAATGGGTCGTAAGCGAGCACATTCATGCCAAAGGCCTGTCCCTTGGCAGCGACCCTGCTGCCGATACGCCCGAGGCCGATTATGCCAAGGGTCTGACCTTGCATCCGGCGGATGCCGTTGAAGTTGGGGCCGGCGTATACATCCCACTCACCGCGCTGTGCGGACTCCGCGAATGGGAGTAGCCGCCGCTGCAGGGCGAGAAGCAGCGCCAACGCGTGGTCGGATACTTCCTCGGTGCAGTAACCGGCGACGTTGGTCACAGGGATCGAGAGGGCCGCGGCGGCGTCGATGTCGACCGCGTTCATCCCGACGCTGTAGCAGATTATCCCGACACATCGGGTCAGCGTGGTCAGCAGGTCGGACGGGAACGGGCCGGAGACGATCAGCACATCGGCTCGCGCCATCTGCTCAATGCTCGCCAATTCCTCGTCAGGAACGGTCAAGCGCACCCCTGCCTGCGCAAGTAGGTCGCGCTCGGGCTCGTACGTCCAGTCCAGCCCGGTGATCGGATCCCATATCAGCACCTCCGGCGCTCCGACCGGAAGCTTTGATGCACCTTCGTCCTGGTCTTGCGCGCGCATCCCGGTCATCGAACGATCCGTTCGGTGGAGACCGCATCGAACAAGTGGATCGAACCGGTGACCTCGGCTGTTACCTGATCACCGAGGGCGACGGGCAGATCCGGTGCAATCCGCGCGGTGATCGTAGTTGCCGCTGCGGACAACTCCACGAAAGTGTCCGACCCGGTCGGCTCGATGAGCTCAACCTGTGCCCTGAATGTGCGCGACGAATTGCTGCCGCCCTGCGCGATCGTCACGTGCTCGGCGCGAAAGCCCGCGAATACCTCAGGCCAGTCGCCGTCTCGCAGACCAATCTTCTCGGCCGACCCCAACGAGAGCCGCAGATCGGTCGCGACGAATTCGACCTCGTCAGCGTGACGCTCCAGGCGCCCCGGGACCAGGCTCATGCGGGGCTTACCGATGAACGTGGCAACGTAGGTGTTCACCGGTCTGTCATAGATGTCGTACTGGGTCCCGTACTGGACAACCTTGCCATCGCTCATCACGGCGATCAGATCGGAGAGGGTCATCGCCTCCTCCTGGTCGTGGGTGACGAAGATGCTTGTCGTTCCGAGGCTCAGGTGGAGCCTTTTGATTTCGGTGCGCATGCGCGCTCGGAGGGCCGCGTCCAGATTGCTGAACGGCTCATCAAGCAGAAACACTCTCGGCTCCTTGACCATCGCCCGGCCGATCGCCACGCGTTGCTGCTGACCACCGGAGAGTTGACCTGGTTTGCGGTCGAGCAAGTGGTCGATCGACAGGGTCCGTGCGATCCGACTGACGCGCTGCTTGATGTCGGACTTGGGCATGTGCAATAGCTTGAGCGAGAACGCTATGTTACCGAACACGGTCATGTGCGGGTACAGGGCGTAGTTCTGGAACACGATCGCCATGCCCCGCTCGTTGGGCGGGACCTTGGTGATGTCCCGTTCACCGAGGAAAACAGAACCGCCATCGGGCATATCGAGCCCGGCGATAAGGCTCAGGGTGGTCGTTTTACCGCAACCCGAAGGTCCGAGGAGAGTGATGAACTTGCCCGCCGGCAGTTCGATCGACAGTTCGTCGAGGACTGTCACCTTGCCGTACCGGCGGGAGACCTTGTCTAGGCGTACTGACGCCGCGTCCATCTCTAGGTCTCCTCCTGGATCCGTACTGGGGCCCCGGTCCGAGCTGACGCTGCGACGGCATCGAGCATCCGTTGGGTCTTCAGACCTTCGTCGCCGTTCACCTGCGGTGATGTGGTTGTGCGTGCGGCGTGTACCAAGTCATCGAGCTGACGCTGGTATGCCTCAAGACGGAGAGGATCGACGGCGTTGAGGGGATCGAACGGCGGTTGCGTGTACTCCGTAGTCCAGTTCTCGCCTTTGCCCAAGCGCACAGCGCCGTAGGCGTCGACTTCGAGAAGGCCCTCCGAGCCGGTAATCAGATACTGCAGTGCCGAGCCCAACCCAGGGCGCGGCACCTCGTAGGTCATCCATACGTCAGCAAGTACCCCGCTGTCGAAGCGGTAGATCGCCATCGTGCTCTGCCCCGGCGGGCCGCCCTTGCCGAATCTATCGGACTGTGCGAACGCCAGCACGGGAATCGCGCCGACGAACCAGCGCAGCACATCACAGCCGTGTGCCCCCCAGTCGTCGAACACGGTCATCTGAGTCGGATCAAGCTTCCACTGATCACCAGTTTGGGCCATATCCCACCACTGGTCGACCCCGGTTACTCGGACCATCCGTACGTCGCCGATCGCTCCCGCGTCGATCAGTGCCTTTGCCGCACGCGGCGAGTTGCGGAAGCGATGCTGAGACACCACGGCGAGCGCGACACCAGCATCATGGCACGCTGCCACCATATCCCGGCATTCCCCGGCGCTGCGTGCCATCGGCTTCTCGACCAATACGTGCTTGCCCGCCGCCGCGGCTGCCAACACCTGCTCTCGATGCGCCGTCGGAGGCGAGGTGATGATGACCGCGTCAATATCCGGGCGGTTCAGCAGGGACTCAACACTGGGTTCCTCCGGCACGCCGTAGTCCCGTGCCAGGCCCGCCGCCCGGCGACCGCAGGCAACTGCGCGCAGCCCTGTTGTTGGCGTCAGCTGTGCGACCTGGGACCAGGTGCGCCCCATGAACCCTGAGCCGATAACTCCGATACCGAAATCCACTGTCTTCCGTTCCGTGGTGTCGTCCGAACGACCGGTAGGTCAGCCCGGTTCAGCCGCCGGCCTTGTAGGCTTTGATGAGCGCGTTTACCGCCGCCACTGTCTCCTGCTGTGCCTGCGCGGCAGTCCAGGTTCCCTTGGAGAGATTCGTGAGGGCCAGGGTGAAGGGCGCATTCCAGTTGAACGGCGCGTTGCCGGGCCAGTCGAGCTGATACTTGGACTGCGCGACCAACACCGGAGCGATCGGGAATGCTGCAACCACTTCGGGGTCCGTGCTGACCGAGATGCTGCTGCTCGGCAAGACCGGGCCGGCCTTCCCAAGCACTAGCTGCTTCTGGAAGTCGGGAGAGCTTGTGAATTTCACGAAGTCGAGCGCGGCGTCCTTGTTAACCCCAAATTTGTTCACGCCGAAGCCCTCAGAGACGATGACGCTCCCCGACGTGCCGGAACCGATTCCGGGCATGATCATCACGCCGACATCTTCCTTCTTGATCGTGACCTTATATTTCGGATCACCACCAACGGCTTGGCCCCAGTATTGGACGAGCCCGATTTGTGAGGCGCCCAGGCCCTGGTTGAAGAGCAACGCAGTGTCCGCATCGCCTGCCGCATTCGCTGCCGCAATGCCGAAAAACTTCGTCTGGAAGCCCTTCTCGATCGTCTGCCACACCTGCAGCGCCTTGTCGTTGTCAAACTGGAGTTCGGTCTTGTCCTCATTGAACAACTTGCCGCCGAGCGAGTTGTAGAAACCGATCCAATACGAGGTTCCAATCGTGTTCCATGGAACGACGCAGGCCGCCCGATCGCCGGCGGTTAGCTTGGACGTCAGGGCATACAATTCTTCCCAGGTCGTCGGGACCTTGTCAGGATCGAGCCCGCCATCTCGCCACATCTGCTTGTTGTAGATGAAGAGTTCCATATCAGCGAAGAGCGGCGCGGCAAACAGTTTGCCACCTCGGGTGAGCTGGTTGAGAGCGGCCGGGACAAGATCCTTCGTCTGGCCGCCGAGGTCGCCGAGATCCTCATAGAGGCGGTCGCCGAAGTTCGAGACGAAGTCGACCGAACCGAATAGCACGTCGTAGTGCGGGTCCTTGGAGACGATCATGGTTGAATAATCCGTAGCTCGCTCTGCATACGGTATTACCTGCGCGTTCACGGTGCCGCCGGTCTTCTCAGCCCAAAGCTTCGCCGCAGCCTGCGCCGGCTGGATGCCAGTCGGATTGCAGCCAACATTGAGTGTTACGCCCTTGAAGCTGGCTCCCCCACCGGCCGTCGCTGTCGCCGACGCGCTCGCAGTGGCCGACTCGCTGGACGTAGCGACCGCCGAGGCACTCGCGGTTGCTGACCCGCTGGACGTAGCTGTCGACGATCCGGCCGCCGTCGGTGATCCGCCGGCCGGCGAGCCGGTTGAACTCTGCGGACTGGCAGGTGCATCGCTTCCGCACCCCGCGATCAGGGTTGCGCCACCGACGGCGAGCAGCGCACCGGCTGCCAGGAAGCGTCGGCGGTTGAGCTGGTCGGGCAGGTCGTCCTTGTTCATTGCGATGCCTTTCGGACTCGTTTGACGGGCTTGCGAGGTCAATGGTCAGCCTTTTAGGTAGCTGTCAGCAAGGCCGGAGCTGATTCGGCGATGGAAGAATACGACGAGTACCACCACCGGCAGGACCGCGACGATTCCGGCAGCGGCCTGGTAGGTATATGGCGGTTCCCCTCCTATGCCTGTTGGTGAGTTGATGTAGCCTATTCGACGGGTGATGGTAACGGCGCCGTGGTTTCCGAGCACGACAGCGAACAGGAACTCGTTCCAGACGCTGATTATCAGTAACAGTGCGGTCGCGGTGATACCTGAGGACGCTGCTGGAATAGTGACTCGGAATAGGGTGCTGAGGCGGGAGCATCCGTCCATGCGAGCGGATTTTTCTAAAACATCCGGTACGTTCTCAAAGATCGCCTTCAACAGCCAGATTGCGAGCGGCAGAGTAAAAGCCACGTTGGCGATTATCAGGCCCGGGATAGTATCGGTGAGCCCCACGTAGTTGTAAACCAGCAGTAGTGGTATCGCCAGTGCCATAGCCGGCACCGTGTAGGTGAACATCAGCAGCGCAATGATGACGCCCTTGCCCTTGATCTTGAGCCGCGCGAGCGGATAGGCCGCGAGCGCCGCCAGTAGCAAGGTGATGAACGTCGAGGCGATGGTGACGATAAGGCTCACTCGGAATGAGGATAGCCACTCGGGACTTGTGAACAGTTCTTTGTAGTGGGTCAAGCTCAATATTGGGCTAATGTGTGGTGGGCTGGAAGTTATCGCACTTTCGGTCTGCAGACTCGCGATCAGAATCCACAAGGTCGGCCCGACTGACCACGCAATAAGTAGCGCGATGCTGACGCTGAGCGTTGTCTTCCGCAATGGTCGGGGAATTCGCCATCGTCGGCGCGGCTTCGCCAGCACGTCAAAGCCCGTCGAGGAGACGTCCGATACCGCGTGGAGGTCCACGTTGGCGAGTTCCGCCTCGGTGATCTCACGTCTCGGCCTACGTTTACGACCAACGTAGGCGGCGACCAAGCTGAAGATGATGATCACAGCCATCAGGAACAGCGCGAGCATGGCCGCGTAACCGAGGCTGAGATTGGTGAACGCTGCAGTGTAGATGTAGTAGGCAACCGTAGTAGTTTCCAGCCCTGGGCCGCCACGGGTGAGCTGGAAGATGAGATCAAAGACCTGCAGCGAGATGATGATCTGCAGGATCGTCGCAATGAACAGCGTGTTCCGGATCGCCGGCATCGTGATGGCTCGAAATGCCTGAGACCCAGTCGCTCCGTCCATCGTCGCTGCTCGGTAGAGCGGCCGCGGAATCGACTTCAAAGAGCCTAGGATGATCAAAGCAAGGAGCGGTGCCGACCGCCAGGCCGTCGCCAGCATTGCTATGCCGAGCGCTTTGCCCGGATCCTGGAGCCAGGCCACCGGGCCGTTCACGATTCCCAATCCACGAAGCAGGCTGGTGACAATGCCGAAGCTGGGTTGGAACATGAATCGCCAGAAGAAGCCGGTGACGATCGGCGCGATCGCCCAGGGTAGTAACAGTGCCACCGCGAGCACAGCTGAATACCGCTTCACCCTGTTCATGAGCATTGCGGTTGCAAGGGCGAGAGGTATGGTCAGCACTGTTGTGCCGAGTGCAAAGAGCACCGTTCGTGGAATCGCTGCGGTGAAGTCGGAGTCCATCGCCATTCGACTGATGTTGTCGAATCCGATGTAGCGGTTCACCCCGTCGCGGAGCAACTCGATCCGGAACAGGCTCATACCGAAGACGGCGGCGATGGGAGGGATCGCCACCAACCCGACCAGCAGCCCCGCGGGGATGAACATGAGAGCCGAGAACTTGCGCTCGCTCAGGTAGTCGATCCGCCGCGATAGCCTTGCGGCCGGCCCACGCCTTGGCGGTGGCGCGACTAGCGTCCCCACTGGTGCGCTCACCCTCCGCCTCTCGCCCGGGCCATGTTGGATGCAGTCACTGTCTCGAGTGGCACTGAATCGAGGCAGTCGACAGTGGCCACAGCAGCAGTCTGAGGCACGCGTGAGCCCATGTCAACAGGAGAGACGAGCATTTCATTTTCGAGCTCGATCCGGACTCCTGCCTGCCGCCGTGCCCGTTGCTCCCGTGAGCAGCCCCTGGCAAAGCGCTGTAGCGGCTGGTCAACTGGGTTGTCAAGGATCGATCAGCGGGTCGGTCTGCGGATCGGTCAGCGGATCGGTCAGCGGATCGGGAGAGGTGTAGGGGTCGGCGATGCTGGCGTAAGAGCGGCCCACCACATGGCCGCTTCGCCCGACCGGTCCCCACATCGATCCGAGTTGCCAGGGGCATGGTTTCCCTCACGAAACCGACACGGCAGGAGCCGACACCGCAGCCGCCGACACCGCGATCAACGTCACCGTGATCACCATCGGCGGCAGCTCCTCATATACTGACCCAGCCTTGACCCATGCGGGAGAAACGGATCGACGATGCGCGTGCTACAGATCGGCGGCGGCTCGATGGGATCTCGGCGGATGCGGGATCTCCACGGCCATCTCCATCTCGGAACACCTATTGAAGTTCGTCTGCTCGACGCCCGTGAGGACCGCCGGGCCGCGGCGCAGGCTCGCTTCGGTATCGCCGGCTACCGCAATTTGGACGATGCACTCGGATACGATCCCGACGTCATCGTGGTCTCGACGCCGCCGGATCAGCATGCGGGCTACGTGCAGATGGCCCTGGACCGTGGCACGCACGTGTTCTGCGAGGCGGACATCTGGTCCCCCGACCCGGAAGTGGTCGAGGCCGCGTCTGCTCGGACTGGGCTGCTCGCGGCGCCGTCGGCGACCCTCCTGTTCCATCCGGTGATCGCCGAGATACGTCGTATCGTCGCCGAGGAACTCGGGTGCGTCCATGGTCTCGGCTACGTCCTGTCGGTGGACGGGCCGAGCTGGCATCCTGGCGAGGGTTCGGAGTACTACGCGCGCCACCGCGCCACTGCTCCCGCTCGCGAGATGACCGCCTTCGAGCTGATCGCTCTTCAGGGTATCGTCGGGCACGCCTCCACAGTGTCCGGTGTCGTGCAAAGGCGTGGTGATCTGGGGACAAACATCGAGGACAGCTACTCCCTGCAGTACCGCACCGAATCCGGCGCCGCAGTGCAGCTCACCGTTCTGATGGCTTCACCGCAGGTTGCACGCCGCGGGTGGGTAGCCGGTGATCATGGATTCGTCTTCTTCGACCTGCATAGCGGAGTGGTCGAGCGCCAACTTCCCGTCCTGAATCTGCGCGACTCCCGGATGATCTGCAATTTTGAGAAGACCTTGGAAGACGTGTATCTCGCCGAGATCTCGGCGTTCATCGCAGCCACGCAAGGCGACGAGATCTGGCCCTACAGCTACCGTGACTCCGCTAAAGTTTGCGGCACTCTGGCCGCTGCCGAACTCAGCTCTTTGACTGGCAATGCCGAGCCGGTGCGAGCGGATCTCGTACCGGCTGTGGTGCCCGATGGGTACCTACCTACGACATTCCGTTAGGACTCCACCCCGTTATCGCGCTCGCCGGTAGTGAGCCGGGAAGCCGCCCCCAGAACACCCAAACGGTGAGTGCACCCGCCCCTCTGGCGTATCGCCGGTTACCCACTCTGCCGGGGAGCATTGCAGGTACCAGCTACTGGTATGGGCCTTCCGAAGGCTGAAACGATGCGCTAGCGTGGTGGCGACAGCCCATCGTGGCGAGGGATCACTCACATGAAGGTGACTCAGCGATGACACCCAATCCGCAGACAACCATCCCCGACCCCTCTGACGTGCGGGAACGCCACTTGTTGGCACGGATCCCCGGAGGTACCCAACTGCTGAGCAAGCGTCCGGAGCAGTTCGCACCCGGACAGTGGCCGCGGTTCTACTCGCGCGCCAAGGGCGCCGAGGTATGGGACGACACCGGCCGGCGGTTTCTGGACATGAGCCTGTCGGGTATCGGCACCTGCACGCTCGGGTTCGCCGATGACGACGTCGATGCGGTGAGGACCTGATACTTGCCGACCTGCTGGTGGAACTTCATCCGTGGGCCGATATGGTGCGCTACGCACGCACCGGTGGCGAGGCGTTGGCAATTGCAGTTCGGTTGGCGCGCGCCGCATCCGGGCGCAGCCTTGTTGCCTTCTGCGGATACCACGGGTGGAGCGACTGGTATCTGGCCGCAAACCTCGCAGGCGAGCATGCCCTTGATGGGCACCTCCTTCCCGGACTTGACCCATTGGGAGTTCCCCGTCAGTTGCAATCGACGGCTGTACCTTTCCGATACAACGACCTGGCTGATCTGGAGCACATCGTCGCCGAGAGGGGCGAGGAACTCGCAGCCATCGTGATGGAACCCGTTCGCAGTTCCAATCCGGCACCCGGTTTCCTAGAGGGTGTCCGGGCGATAGCGGATCGAATAGGTGCCGTCTTGATCTTCGACGAAGTAACCAGTGGACTACGCCTGAATACAGGTGGCGCGCACCTGACCTACGGGATCAATCCCGATGTAGCTGTATTCGCGAAGGGCCTGAGCAACGGCTACCCGATGGCCGCCGTGATCGGGATCGGCTCAGTGATGGAGTG
>CAJDUM010000008.1_pt1 | contig 50724 bp, 42 predicted proteins | sample 7390781 | NCBI WGS metagenome assembly CAJDUM01 (sample SAMEA7055661, study PRJEB34461) | soil metagenome | biome: terrestrial ecosystem; feature: Peninsula; material: soil | place: Antarctica | collected 2016 | reverse complement strand
GAAGTGCCCGAATCTCGGGGTCCGAGCGGCCCTCTTGGCGCTCCAGTGATCGCAGTATCGGCGACAGTTTGGCGGTTCCCCGGCCGATACCAGATGGTTTCGCGTTGGTGAACGTCATGGGATAACGCTGGCCGAGGCCAGACCTGCGGATACCGGCATCGCCAAGAATGGGGATGAGGTTCGGGTAGGGGGACAACTAGCGCCGGGGCCTTGCCCGAGAGCATCGAAGGACCGCGCCCGGGCTTCACCGCACTGACACGCGGACCATCTGTCGAAACGCGGTAGCGATTGTCACCGCGTACTGCCGTTTCCACCGCGTTTCGCGTGGGGGTGGGGACGGGCGGGGGGCGGGGACGGGCGCGGTGAGGTGGGGGGCGGGGACGGGCGCGGTGAGGTGGACCAGGGGGCGGGAGGGAGAGGTCCACGCCAGGGCGGGGTATAAACGCGGGCCGGCAGGTGGAGCCCCAGCCGACAGAAATCGCGCTTTAGAGCGCGTGCCGGGGGTCAGTCGCTTATTCCATTGGTGGAGTTGGGGTCCAGCGCGCTGACAGGTAGCGAGCCGCGCTCCGGTGCAGCGGGCGGTGCGGCGAACTCGTCGCCTTCCTTGACCGAGTTCGGGTTCAGCACCCGGTCCAGGAAGGCCTTGGTGCGCTCCTCCTGGGGGTCCCCGATCACCTGGTCCGGCGGGCCCTGCTCGACGATGTACCCACCGTCCATGAACACCACCCGGTCCGCCACCTCGCGGGCGAACGCCATCTCGTGGGTCACCACCATCATGGTCATTCCGTCGGAGGCCAGGTCCTTCATCACCGCCAGCACCTCGCCGACCAGTTCCGGGTCAAGGGCCGAGGTCGGCTCATCGAACAGCATCAGATCGGGGTTCATCGACAGCGACCGGGCGATGGCCACCCGCTGCTGCTGGCCGCCGGACAGCTGCCCAGGGTATGCGCCCTCCTTATGGGCCATGCCAACCCGCTCCAGGTTGTGCAGGGCAACCTCGATGGACTCGGCCTTGCTGCGACCGAGCACCCGCTGCTGGGCGATGGTCAGGTTCCTCATCACCGACAGGTGCGGGAATAAGTTGAACTGCTGGAAAACCATGCCGATTCGCCGCCGCACGCCGTCGATATCGACCTCGGGGTCGGTCATCTCGTTCCCGGCGACGAATACCTTGCCGCTGGTCGGCTGCTCCAGCAGATTGACGCAGCGCAGCAACGTCGTCTTGCCCGACCCGGACGGGCCGATCACGCAGACCACCTCGCCCAGGTAGATGTCCAGGTCGATGCTCTTGAGCACCTCAACATGGCCGAAGGACTTGCCCAGCTGCCGGATGGAGATGATCGCATCGGCGGATTGCTCGGTCGTTGTCATGATCAGTGGCTCTTCCTGGCCTGGCGCCGTTCCATCACTTGCACGAGTTGCGAGAGCGGCACGGTGATCACCAGGTAGGCGACACCGGCCAGCAGCAGTGGGGTCGGCCCGGACTGAATGCCGATGATGCCCCCGCTGGCCGCCACCTGGGACAGCTTGGTCAACTCGTACTGGGTGGTTGCGACGCCGAGGATGTACACCAGCGATGAGTCCTTGACCAGCGACACCAGCGCGTTGGTCATCGGCGGGATGATGATCCGGAATGCCTGCGGGATGACGATGCTGATCATCGCTCGTCCCTGCGACATGCCCAGCGTCCTGGCGGCTTCCATCTGCCCAGGGGGAACAGCCTGTATACCGGCGCGAATGGTCTCGGACATGTATGCCGCGGCGACCAAGCCGAGTCCGAGCGTGGCCTGAAGGAAGAAGTTACTGAGAAAGTCGATCTTACCGAAGAGGATCGGCACCCCGTAGGTGATCAGGAAAAGCACCAGCAGCAGCGGCAAGCCGCGGAAGATCTCGATGTACAGGGTGGCGATCCAGCGATACAACCCGACCGCGGACATCTTCATCAGCGCGATAACCAGCCCGAGGACCAGGGCGAGGATGAATGCCACAATCGTGTACAGGACTGTGTTCTTCAACCCGGTGGTGATCAAGCTGGGGATGAGCTGACCCATCACCTTGGTGTTGAAGTAGAATTTGACAAAGTTCGACCAGTTGCCCACCAACGCCACAGCGACAACAACGGCGACAATCGCCAAGTACTGCACGGTGCGGATGAGCATGGTCCTGCGGCGCTTGGTCATCCGCCGCTTTCGCACTGCGCCGCCGACCGGCGGGGCTATTGTCGCCACGTCATTCCTCCCGGTGCACTCAGCAATTTCCGGCCCTGACTACGCCCGGGGCGGGGCCGGTGCGCCTGTGTCCGCGCCGGTCCCGCCACCAGGAGGTTGCGCGACTCAGCCGGCGTTGGGCTGCTCGCCGATCCACTTCACGAAGCTGGCCTGGTAGGAGCCGTCGGACTGGGCAGTCTGGATCGCGAAGTTCGCGACCTTGATCAGCGCATCGTTGCCCTGCGCAACGCCGAAGCCGTACTGCTCACCGGTGTTGAAGTTCTGCACGATCTTGACGGCGCCGTTCTGCTGCTTGGCGTACTCCACCAGGGCAGGCTGGTCGTGAATCGCAGCGTCGATGTTGCCGGCCTGCAGGGCCTGCTCCTCGTCGGAGATCTTGTCATAGGAGATCACCGTGAAGCCGATCTTGGTCTCGTTCGCCTGGGCGTACTTCTCGCCGGTCGTGCCGGTCTGTGCGCCGAGCTTCTTGCCCTTCAGGTCGTCAATGCTCTTGACCGGGCTGTTGGCCAGGACCATCAGGGTCTGACTGGCGTCGTAGTAAGGCAGCGAGAACAGGATCGACTTCGCCCGCTCGGCGGTGATCGTCATACCGGCGGCGGCGATGTCGCACTTCTTGGAGTTCATCGCCTGGCCCGACTGGATGCCGGAGAAGTCCGCGTCAATGACCTTGACCTTCAGGCCACCAAGATCCTTGGCCATCAAGTCCATGAAGTCGATGTCGAATCCGATGATCGCGCCGCCGGCGTCCTGCGCCTCGAACGGCGCATACGGCAGTGAGGTGCAGACGGTCAGCGTCGTCGGGTCAGCCAACGACTTCACCGCCGCATCGATGTCGGACTGGGTCAGTGCAGCCGGCGCCGCAACGCCAGTGTGCGCGACCGGAGTCTCGCTGCCGGTCACCTGCGCCTCGCCGCCCATCGAGGACGCCGCCGAACTGGACCCAGCAGCGCTGGACCCAGCCGCGCTGGACCCAGCGGCCGCGCTGGACCCAGCGGCGCTGGAAGTACCAGCCGCGCTGGACCCTGCTGCCGCGCTGGAAGAACCAGCCGCGCTGGTCGCAGCGGCCGACGTGGCCGGCGCGGACGTGCTGCCACCGGAGGCGGCTGGGGTGCTCGACCCGCAGGCCGACAGGATGAGGGCGCCGACGGCCGTCATGGCCAACAGTGCAGTAGTCAACGAACGAGAGCGTGTCAAAGCCACAGTGACTCCAAGCTAGGTGTCGCGTACGGCCCCGGATCGGGGCCGATGGTAGCCGCGTATGGCTGCATACTGCCACGCCGGACGCCGCGTTGACGATCACAGGTCCATCACGACCTGTCACCAATCGACTGAACCTCCGCTGCCGAGCAGGTGGTCCGGCGCGCAATTGCGGAGTATTCGGTCATGATGGATGCATCCGCCCCTGCCGACAGCAAACGTCATCCAGTCAGCACTGTTGACGTGCAGAGTTGCCCGATTGCAGCGCCCGACCAATTGCCGCGCCCAACCAACTTCAGCGCCCAACCAACTTCAGCGCCCAACCAACTTCAGCGCCCAACGAACTTCAGGACCCACCAGACCGCAGCGCCCGCCTGATCGCAGGAAGCAGTGCCTGGTCACTCGGCAGCCACCTGACGTCATTCAACTCCACGGCGCTGACCCATCGGATCGCGTCGTGCTCAGTCGAGGCCGGCTCTCCGGAGACCACGGTGACCCGGTAGGCGCGCAGCACCAAGCCGCCGGCCAGCTCGATGTCCGGCCCGATCCGGGGCCCGATGCTGGTCGAGATGCCAAGCTCCTCAACGAGTTCCCGGCGCAATGCCTGCTGGTCGCTCTCCCCCGGCTCGACCTTCCCACCCGGGCACTCCCAGAAGCCGGCAGCCCCCGTCGGGTGAGTCCGGCGAGCGGCCAGCAATCGATCTCCGTCGATGATCACACCCGCCACCACCACGACGGGGTCCTCCCGGCAGACCAGCGCGGCCACCCCCAGCAGTAGCTGTTCCTGGGCCAGGATCCGGCGGCGCAACAGCGGGGTCAGGATCCGCCAGCGCGCTTCGGTGAGAGTCTCGACCGTGACAAGGGTCCCGGCACCAGTCGGGCTGCAAGTTGTCGAGACGCGCAAGGTACGCAGCGGGCCGGCGACCGATGTCAGTGTCGGGCCGGCCACAGGTGCAGATACATCACCGGAAATACCCTTCTCGGCGGCCGCGTTGACGCCGACTCCGAGCACCGCCCAGCGCGCCAGCCGACCCCTGCGGACTCGCATCAGGTCCCCTCGGCGTAGCGCCCGTTCCGTGGCCGGGGTGTCCATACCCCGAACCTGCAGCAGGTGTCCTGCAGCCGTCGCGGACCTGATCCATACCCCGGGGCTCCACAACGCGCGCTGGACCGAGGCCAGCGGGGCATCGATCAGCAGCGCGGAGCGGAGCGGGATCATCGGCTCAGGGTGCCACGTGCGCGGGGTTCCCCAGCGCCAGTGGCAACCTGCGGACGCCGACCACGCCCGCGTCACCGCAGATCAGCGCCACAGCGGACAGATCTAGCCGCAGCCGCACGTGATCCCCGACGACCACCCGCGCGTCTGGATCCCCCACCGCGCTGACCTCGCCTACCGCGATCCGGTCAGCGGGGCCCTCCATCGCGACCGTCAGGCGCAGGTTGTCCGGAGCCGTGGTGACGGCAACGCAGCGTCCCCGAATTGGCCCGCCCGCGTCCAGCACCAGCGACGACGGTCGCAGCCCCACCAGATCGCCCGAACCTGGCACGTCGCCGAAGGCGGTGGTGGTCAGGGGAGCACCACCACCCGGCGAACGGCCCGGCCAACCGGCCAGCACCGTGGTGCAGCCGACGAATCGGGCGACCCACTCGTCAACCGGGTGAATCCACACCTCGCGGGGCGGGCCCACCTGCACGATCGCACCGGATCGCATCACCGCGATGCGATCCGCGATAGCGAACGCCTCGTTCTGATCGTGGGTGACGAAGATCGCCGTGGTTCCGGTCCGTGCCAGCACCGAACTCAGGTCCGCCAGCAGGGTCTCCCGCAACGCCCGGTCCAGCGCGGCCAGTGGCTCGTCCAGCAGCAGTAGCCGGGGTTGCGGGGCCAACGCACGGGCCAGCGCCACCCGCTGTGCCTCGCCGCCGGACAGCGTCGCCACCCGGCGCGGCCCGTATCCGGCCAGACCCACCATCTCCAGCAGCTCGGAAACTCGAAGAGTAGCCGCGTCCCTGGTAAAGCGCGGGGGGCGCAAGCCGTACGCCACATTTCCCGCTACTGTGCGGTGCGGGAACAGCACGCCATCCTGAAACATCAGGCCGAAGCCCCTGCGGTGCACCGGAATCCGAGCCAGGTCGACCCCATCCCAGCTCACCGATCCGCCGGCCACCGGTTCCAGTCCGGCGATCGCCCGCAACAGGGTGGACTTGCCGCACCCGGAGGGGCCGAGCAGCGCGAGCACCGACCCATCCGGCACCTCCAGGTCCACCGCGTGCACGGCCGTCACCGACCCGTAGCGCACGCTCATCCCACGAACCGAGAGCATCAGAATCCGCCAATCCCGGAGCCGTCCCGACCGCGCCCAGCGGCCAGATCCACCAGCAGCACGATGGCCGCGCACGCCGCCGCCAAGATCACCCCGGCGGCCAGCGCCATGCCGCTGTTGACCACTCCGGGGCGGGCGATCAGCCGGCCGATCACCACCGGAAGCGTCACCGTCTCCGGCCGCGCCACGAACGTCGTAGCGCCGAACTCCCCCAGTCCGGTGGCCAGCGCGAACGCACACGCGCCGGCGAGCGCCCGGGACATGATCGGCAGGTCCACGCTGGCCCATACCCGCACCGGCCCGGCGCCGAGCAGTGCTGCTGCCTGCCGGAGCCGCTCATCCGCCGCCCGCAGCACCGGCAGCACCATTCGCACCACCAGTGGTGTCGCCACCATCGCTTGGGCGATCGGCACCAGCATCGTCGAGGAACGGAAATCCAGTGGCGGGCGATCCAGCGCTATCAGAAACCCGAAACCGAGGGTGACGGCGCTGACCCCCAGCGGGAGCATCATCACCCCGTCCAGCGTGCCGATCGCGCGCCGCCAGAGCCTTCGCCGAGGACGGCGAGCCAACACCACCGACAGCATCACCCCGACCACCAGGGACAGCGCGGCTGCAATCACCGCGGACCGCACTGAGTTGGCCAACGCGGTGGTGCCGGAGACCAACAGCACGTTGTTCTGCCCAACCGTGCCCAGGTTGCGGTAGTTGTCCAATCCCCATCCGGTCGGCGTGGCCAGCGACCGAACCACCAGCACCGCCATCGGCAGCACCAGCAACGCCGCGGCGATAAGCGTCATGGCCGCTGCCGGCAGATCCCTGCGACCCAGCCGCCGGGCTGTATCTTTGGCGGCCCGCAGGCGCAGGCTGGTCTCGGTACGCCCTCGTAACACCGCGGCCACCAGCAGCACCGCGACCACCAGCGCGATCTGCAGGATGGACAGCACCGCGGCCGTCCGCAAGTCGCCGACCTCGGCGGTCTGCCGGTAAATCTCGGTTTCGACCGTGTTGTAGCGGGTGCCCCCCATCACCAGGATGATGCCGAAGCTGGTGGCGCAGAACAGGAACACCATCACCGCGGCCGACGCCAGCGCGGGTGCGAGGGCCGGCAGGGTGACCGTGACGAACACCCGCGCCGGGCCGGCTCCCAGGCTCTTCGCAGCCTCGGCGGGTCTGGTGTCCAGATGGGCCCAGGTGGCGCCGACGGTCCGCACCACCACTGCGTAGTTGAAGAAGACATGCGCGGCCAGGATCGCCGCCACCGAGGTGTCCCAACCCCAAGAGCCGAGCCAGCCATCGGTGGAGAACAACGTTCGGAACGCCAGTCCGACCACCACCGTCGGCAGCACGAAGGGCACGGTGATCAGCGCGCGAATCACCGTCCGCCCGCGAAAGTTCCTGCGGTAAAGCAGGTGCGCACCGGGAATGCCGAGCAACAACGCCAGGCCGGCCGAGGCTGCCGCCTGCCAGACGGTGAAGGCGAAGATCGAGGCGAACCGGCTGCGGGACAGCACGTCACCGAACGCCCCGAAGTCCCATCCGGCCGTACCGACCAGTCCGCGGCCGATGATCGCCGCGACCGGGTAGCAAAAGAAGACCAAAAGTGCTGCAGCGGGAACGAATGCGAGTACCAGCAGCCCCAGTCGGCGGGCAGCCGCACCCCTCCGGTCCGACGGCCGGGAGACCAGCGGTGGGCCGGCGAGGGGCTTCGAAGGCGGTGCGGAGATGAGGGTGGCCATGGTGCGTTCAGCGCGTCCCGGCTGGGTCCACTACACGGTCGCAGCAACAGCGTTTCATCCCACCGTGTTTCATCCCACCGTGTTTCATCCCACCGTGTTTCATCCCACCGTGTTTCATCCCATCAAGTCCGACCAGGCGGTGATCCACTGCTCTCGATCGGTGCCGATCTCAGCCGGGCTCATCGACGCCGGATCCGTCGCCTCGGGCGCGTACTTCTCCCAGTCGGCGGGCAACGGCACCCCGGAGACCACCGGGTAGACGTACATCTGTTCCGGCACCTGCTCCTGGAACTGTTTCGACAGCAGGAAGTCGATCACCTTGCCGGCCGCGACCGGGTTCTTCGCGCCGGCCAGCACGCCCGCGTACTCCACCTGCCGAAAGCAGGTGTCCAGCAGCGCCCCAGTCGGCGCGCTCGTCATCCCGGTCGTGACCTCGGACGGCGGTGACGACGCGTAGGAAACGACCAACGGCCTAGCGCCCTTGCCGGAGGATCCAGAGAAGTCGACCGTGTATGCGTCCGTCCAGCCGGCGTCGACCTTGACCCCGTTGTCCTTCAGCGACGTCCAGTAGGCCGGCCAACCCTTCGCCCCGAAATGCGCGATGGTGCCAAGCAAGAACGCCAGCCCCGGTGACGATGTCGCCGGGGACTGGACGACCAGCATGTTCTTGTACGCCGGCTTGGCCAGGTCCTCGAACGTGGCCGGCTCAGGAAGGTTCTTGGCGGCGAAGTAGCGGTGATCGATGTTGACGCAGACGTCGCCGTAGTCGATGGCGGTGAGCCGGTGTTGCGGGTCGATCGAGTATTTCTGCGGCCCCGAGTTCGCCTGCGGTGCGGTGTACGGCGCGAGCACCCCAGCGTCAAGCGCCTTGGACGCGAAGGTGTTGTCGATGCCGAAAACTACGTCACCCAGAGGGTTGTCCTTGGTCAGGACCAGCTTGCTGACCATCGCGCCGACATCGCCCTGGGCGAGGATCTTGACGGTGATTCCGGACGCCTTCTCGAAGTCGGCGAGGGTCGTCTTGTCCACCGAGAACGAGTCGTGGGTGATCAGGGTGACGGTGCTGCCGGCCGGCGGCGCGCCCGGTGAGCTGGTGGCACCGCAAGCGGCCAGCAGCATGACAACCATCGCCAGAGTCGTCGGCAGCAGCGCCCTGCGACGATGCCGCGGAGGGTGGTGCTGTGTTGCCGGGTGGTGCTGAGCGATCGGTTGGTGCTGTGTTACCGGGTGGTGCTGAGCGATCGGGTGGTGCTGAGCGATCGGCTGGTACTGCGCCATCGGGTGCCCCTTGACGTCGGGCACGGGATCGAATGGTGAGAGGACGTCCCTTCGCCGGCATGACCCGGAGCAGGTTCGACGGTCAGGGGCTTCGTGCCCCTCTCTCAGTCCAGCGCACTGGACTCCCGCGTCGGTTCCGAGTGTACGTCAGCACCGACCACTGACGTCGACCGCGAAGACACGAACCCGATCACTAGCAGGCTTGCGGTGCCGAGGATTGCGTAACCGGCGCCCAGCCAGGACTGCCAGCCTGGCCGTCCCATCACGGTCCCGGCCGCCTTCTCGGCCAGCAACAACAGCGACACCAGATAGCTGACCGTCACCGCCAACCAGGCAACCGCGGTCACCATCACCGCAGGGTGCCGGCGCCCGGCGCCGAATCCTGACCACACCAGCAAGGGCACCACCCACACCCAGTGATGCGACCAGGAGATGGGCGAGACCAACAGCCCGATCAACTCGACAGCGAGCAGCGCTGCCAACCGGTCACCCGCCCGCGAGGCTCGAGCCGCCGCCCACACGCCCACCGACACGCAGACCAGCGATACGGCCACCCAGATGCCGGGTAAGTCGTGTCCCGCTATCCGGGCAAGGGCTCCCCGCCAGGATTGGTTGATCGCCGATCCGATCGGGCCGGTTCTGGCCGGGTCGAACATCAGCCGGGTGAAGTACTCCCAGGTCCCTGTTGGCAGGAACGCCGCGGCCAGCGCCACCGTCGCGGCGAATAGGCCGATTGACCAGCCGACCGCCCGCCATCGCCGTACCAGCAGGTAATACAGCCCGGTGATCGCCGGCACGAGCTTGATCCCGGCAGTGATCCCCACTGACAGGCCGGCCACCCAATTGCGGGTGGAGGCCGCTCCGGCGAGCAACGCCGCGGCCAGGAACAGGTTGATCTGCCCGTAGTTCAGCGTGGTGCGGACCGGTTCGATCCACAATGCAGCCGCGGAGCACAGCAGCACCACGGAGGTCACATCGGGCAGCGGCCGGGGCGCGGACCGGCCGGCTCGGCCGGCCAGTCGCAGCGCAGCATGCACGATCACGCCGAGCGCTGCCAGACTGGCCAGCTGCCACAGGATGCGTACCACCGCCCATGGAATCGGCGCGATCACCGCGAACACCAGTGCGCCGAAAGGTGGGTAGGTGAACGGCAGGCCCAGCCGCCCGGACAGGAATGTGTACAGGGTGCCGTCGCTCAGGTGATGCGCGCTGTCGAGATAAACCTTCAGGTCCACCATGCCGAACGGGTCGGTCCCGATCGCCGACACCACGACATGGACCGTCACCGAGACTGCGGCGACCAGCCACGGCCACCGGCACCGCAGCCAAGGCCGCGCGCGGACGGATCCGCCGCTCGCCTCGGTCGTCATCGCTCCATCTTCTCGTGCCAACGCTGATGGGTCAGCCTGCCCCGCCGACACGGCCGGCGCCGAGTGCGGACCCACTGCCGACACTTGGCAGCAACTGCGCCGATCGTGGACCGTGCCCTACCAGGACAGCAACCAACAAGAACGGCGCCCACCAAGGACAGCACCCACCAAGGACAGCACCCAACAGTGTCTATCGTGGAGTGCGCCAGCAACGAGTCATAACCGGATCGGTGGAACAGCAGTGTCGGACCAAACAGCAGTGTCGAATCTAACAGCAGTGCCGGATCAAGCAGCAGTGTCGGATCAAGCAGCAGTGTCGGACAGCACGATCACCAGCGCGGACCTCGAGCAACTCCGCAAGGACTTCGCCGCCAGACCGGCCAACCGGATCGCACAGAATGCAGTCACCCAGACAAGCATCGACGACATAGCGCTAGACCGCGAGATCGCCACCAGGATCGACCCCACCATGTCGCACCAACTGGACGACTGGGCGGTGACGAACCAGAAGAAGAGCGGTCGCTGCTGGATGTTCGCCGGGCTCAACCTGCTGCGCGCCGGCGCGATGAAGAAGATGAACACCACCGAGTTCGAATTCTCGCAGAACTACGTGCTGTTCTTCGACAAGCTCGAACGCGTCAACTACTACCTGCAAGCGATCGCCGCGACCAAAGACCGGGACGCCGACGACCGCACCGTTGCCTTCCTGCACGAGCAGGTGATGGGTGACGGCGGACAGTGGAACATGTTCGTGGCGTTGGTGAAAAAGCATGGTCTGGTGCCGAAGTCGGCGATGCCGGAGAGCGAGTCGTCATCGGCGACGGCGAAGATGAACGCGGCCCTTCGGTCGGCCCTGCACCAGGGCGGCAAGGCGCTGCGGGAGGCCGACGGCGCGGACGCCGAGGCGGCAGTCCGCGCGGACGTGCTGGCCACTTGCTACCGGATTCTGGCCATTCATCTGGGCACCCCGCCGGAGCGGTTCACCTGGCAGTGGATCGACAAGGACAAGCAGTTCCACCGCGACGGGGAGTTGACCCCTGCCGAATTCGCTGACCGTTATGTCACGGTGAACCTGGACGACTACGTCTGCCTGGTCGACGATCCGCGACAGTCCAGCCCTCGGGGCCGGACGTTCACCGTCGAGTTCCTGGGCAATATTGTCGGCGGCGAACCGGTCAGCTACCTGAACGTGGGGCCGGAGGCGCTCAAAGCGGCGGCGATCGCCGCCATCATCGGCGGCGACCCTGTCTGGTTCGGCTGCGACGTCGGCAAGCAGATGCGGCGCGATCTGGGCATCTGGGACGCCGCCCTGTTCGACTACGGCTCGGTCTACGGCACCAGCTTCGACTTGGACAAGGCGGACCGGCTGGAATACCACGAGACGCAGATGACGCACGCGATGCTGTTCACCGGGGTGGACCTGGATGGCGATGCGCCGCGGCGTTGGCGAGTGGAGAACAGCTGGGGCGACGATAGCGGCGTCAAGGGCTTTTATACGATGACCGATTCCTGGTTCGACCAGTACGTTTTCGAGATCGCCGCACGTAGGGATCAGCTACCGGTCGACTTGGTCGCCGCCCTGGCGACAGAGCCGATCGTGCTGCCTGCCTGGGATCCGATGGGTGCCCTGGCCCGCTGCCCTCAGTACCGGTGACGCCGCGACACTGGACGTGAGGAATTGCCCCCATTGCCCGGACAGTGCGGAGCACTCCGTTCAGCGCCGTGTCGATGATCCGCCGATCACGCCCGCGCCGCGTGGTCCAGCGCGTCCTTGAGAGTGGCCAGCATCAGCAGGGCACGATCCGGCCTCGCGTTGTGGCCCATCAGCCCGATCCGCCACACGCTAGAAGCGAACTTCCCTGCGCCGGAACCGATCTCGACGTTGTGCCGGTCCATCAGATAGCGGCGCACCGCCGCCGAGTCCACTCCGGCCGGGACATTCACGGTGGTCAGCTCCGGGAGCCGGAACCCGTCGGCGGCGAACAGTTCGAGGCCCATCTCCTGCAGGCCGTCGGTCAGCACGCGTCCTGCCTCCTCGTGCCGAGCCAACACAGCCGGCAGCCCCTCTTCCAGGATCGCTCGCAGAGCTGCCTCCAGGCTGGCCACCATGGCGGTCGGCGCGGTGTGGTGATAGGTGCGCTGCTTGGTGTGCGATGCCTCGCCCACGTAGCCGCCGAGCAGACCAAGGTCCAGGTACCAGGACCGGGGCCGGGTCACCCGTCGCTCGAACGCCCTGTCGTTGATGGTGAACGGGGCAAGACCGGGCGCGACTCCCAGGCACTTCTGGCTGCCCGCATATGCGACATCCACGCCCCAGCCGTCCACCGCGACCTCGATGCCGCCGACCGAGGTCACCATGTCCACCAGCAGTAGCGCGTCACCCTTGATAGCGCCGAGAGCCGCGATGTCGGACCGCACACCGGTGGAGGTCTCGGCGTGCACAGCGGCGATGATCGCCGGATTCGGGTGCGCCGCAGCGATCCGCTCGGTATCCACCGGCGTGCCCCACTCATGGTCCACCCTGATCACCTGGGCGCCGTACCGATCCGCGACGTCGCACATCCGCTCGCCGAACAGCCCGTTCACCCCGACGACCACCACGTCGCCGTCGTGCACCGTGTTGACGAACGCGGCTTCCATGCCTGCCGACCCGGTCGCAGACAGCGGCAGTGTGCGACGGTTCTCGGTACCGAACACCTCTCGCAGGCCGTCGCAGGCGGAGTCCATGATGTCCAGGAAGGCGGGGTCGAGGTGGCCGAGCAGCGGGGCTGCCAGCGCCGACGTGGCTTCCGGGTAGGGGTTTGCCGGCCCTGGACCGAACAGGTGACGATCGAACATGCACTCAACCCTATCCGGCCGCCGATGACGAAACGGACCAGCGGGCCATCGGTGCAGCGGCGACCGAGGCTACCGCGGCCGGCGCTGCCTCCCGGCGCGGCCGAGGCGGCGCCGGCTGTTCGCAGCGGGCGTGAAACGGAGACAGTTCGTTCCCTAGCGCTGTCCGGCCCCCTCAGCGACGAAGGCCCTGGCCTCGATGAGGTAGGCCCGGCAGGTCGCTGCGTCGGGGGCCGGGATCCGGACCCACTGCTTCATCGGCGTTCCCGGCCGCGGAGAGCAGGCAAGCCCGGCCCCGTCTCGAATCAACTCATCCACCCGCGGCGCCGGCAACTTGATCATTAGGTCGGTCGCTGTGGCGAAGGCATAAAACTTCCCCGCCGTCTTCAATCCCGCCGATTGCAGCATCTTGCCCTTCTGGTCGCCGGGAAATGCGGCGAGCAGGTCTTCTCGCACGAGGGCGAAGGTGCCATCGGCGAAGGATTGCGCCACCGCCCGCACGTCAGGTCCGATCCCGGCGCGGACAGCCGCACGGCGCATCGTCGCCGGGGTCCGCGAGGCCGGTGAACCACAGGGTCTGCTTGTTCATGCCGGGACAATAGCCGGTCACCGTGGATCATGGGGGGATGCGCATGATCGAACTGAGCCACCCGATCGAACCGGGGATGACTACCTACCCTGGGCTGCCGGGGCCGGAGATCGCCGATCACCTCACCTTCGACGATTCCCACGGGATCTACGCCGCCGGCACGGAGTTCTCCATCGGTCGGATCAGCATGGTCGCCAACACCGGGACCTACCTGGACACTCCCGCGCATCGGTTCCGCGACGGCTATGATCTGGCCGCATTGCCGCTGAACCGATGCGCCAACGTGCCGGCTGTGGTGATCGACATCGGCACGGAACCTGTTGCGGCAGAAGCCCTCGACGGCATCGAAGTCCAGGGGTGTGCGGTGCTGCTGCGGTCCGGCTGGGACCGGCACTGGGGCACTGACCGCTATGGCGACCCGAGTCATCCGCATCTTGCCGAGTCCGGCGCCACAGCGTTGGTCGCCGCGGGCGCTGCGTTGGTGGGCATCGACTCGGTGAACATCGACGGCACGGTGAACATTGACGGCACGGTGCGTGGCGATCGCCCAGCGCACACGATCCTGCTCGCCGCAGGCATACCGATTGTCGAGCACCTGACGAACCTGTTCGACCTGCCGGCGAGCGGGGCGCTGTTCACCGCCACCCCGCCGCTGATCCGCGGCCTGGCCACCTTTCCGGTGCGCGCGTTCGCCGTCGTGCAGTAGCAGTTCGTGCCGGAGCAGTCAGGACTCCACCTCACCGATCCGCTGCAGCGCGTCGAGGATCAGGTCCCAGAACCGGGAGTGGTCCAGATCCACTGCCACCTGGGTGTGGCAATCCGCCGGTGCCGGAGCGCGCAGGTCCGTCACCGTCATACCAACGGTCAGCGCGCCGGTCAGCTCGATGTCGACCGGCGCCTTTCGGACCGTCATCACGGTCGGGTCGATCACGTAGGCGACCGCGCAGGGGTCGTGCACCGGGGGAAACTCGAAGCCCTGATGCTCCCGGTAGGCAGCCGCAAAGAACTCGAACAGGTCCAGTACGAACATGGCTGGAGTGGTGTCGACCTGCCGAACCCGCTGGGACACATCGGGTGTCGCCAGCGCCTGATGCGTCAGGTCCAGCCCCACCATGGTGACCGGCCACGGCTCGTTGAACACGATGTGCGCGGCCTCCGGGTCGACAATGATGTTGAACTCGGCAACCGGGCTCCAGTTGCCACCGTGTACGCCGCCGCCCATCAGCACGACTTCCCGGACCCGCTGCACAATCCGGGGCTCCTTGCGCACCGCCATTGCAATGTTTGTCAATGGACCGGTTGGCACCAGCGTGATCTCGCCCTGATCGTGGGACATGATGGTGTCGATGATCAGGTCGACGGCATGGCGCGGGTCGAGCGGGCTGGTCGGCTCGCGCAGCCGTGGGCCCTCCATGCCGCTGTCCCCGTGGATGGCCGGAGCCGTTCGCATCGCCCGAACCAGCGGCCGGGCGCAACCCCGCGCGATCGGCACGCCGGTCATGCCGATCACGGTGGCCACCGACAGTGCGTTGCGAGTCACCTTGTCCAGCAACTGGTTGCCGCCCACAGTGGTCAGTGCCAGCAGGTCGATCTCGGGGCTGCCGTGCGCCAGCAGGATGGCCACCGCGTCGTCGTGCCCGGGGTCACAGTCAAGAATGATCTTGCGCGTCATCGCCGTCTCCTCGCCGTCCCGCCCCGCCCCCGCTGAGGGACTCCGGTACCGCCCGGTGGGTGATCACCTAATCGTCGGCCGACTGGTCGTCGATCAGCTGGTCATCAATAAGCTCTGTCGCGCCGGCGGATCGCAACACCCGCTCGGCCAACGCATGGCCTGCCCGGCACGCGGCGATGAGGTCGCGACCGTTGCTCAAGTACGCGGTGAGGAACCCAGCGTTGAAGGCGTCACCGGCGCCGGTCAGGTCGCGGATCCCGGCGACCGGCGGGACCGGGACCACCGTCGGCGGATGTCCCGGCTCTAGAATGACGGTCGGTGCCGCCCCGGCCCGAGCAAGCAGGACCGTTTTCGGCAACAGCGCCAAGTTCGGCCCCGGCCCGCCGCCGAGCGTCAGCTGAAGCAGCGCGCACTCGTCCTCGTTGGCGGACAGCAGATCCGGCCCGAGCCCGGCAAGCAGGTCCAGGACGTGCTGCACCCCAACCGACCGGATCATCCCCGCCGATGACAGATCGATGCAGACCAGGGCGCCGGCATCGCGGACCCGGCCGATCGCATCTCTGGTCGCCGCCGCTGTCGAACCACCGAAAAGCCCGTAAGCAGGGCAGTGCAGCAGTTCCAAACCGGCCAGCCATTCCTCGTCGACCGGCTGCAGCAGTTCCGAGGCGCCCCGGCTGGGGAACATCAGCCGCTCGCCGTCGGGATCGATCACTATGACGATGACACCGGTCCTGCCGCGCTTCTGGAGCCGGACGTCGACCCCGTGGCCGGCCAGTTCTTGGGCCATGGCAATTCCGGCGACGTCGTCCCCCACGCAGCCGATGAACCGCGTCGGATAGCGACTGCCCGCGAAGGCCGCCACGTTGGCCGCGCTACCGCCGCGGCGGGAGTAGATGTCGCATCGGGTGTCGGTGGCGTCCTGAGTGGCCTCTAGCTGCCACACCACCATGTCCTGGACCACATCGCCGATCACCCCGAGCATGGCCGCGCTATCCCGCAGCGGTCAGCTCGGCGGCCACCTTGCTCCCCAACTCCACGTTGCCCAGGTACAGCGCAACGTTCGCGTCCAGGCTGCGGCCCTGGGTGTGTATCTGGATGTAGTCCAGCAGGAACGGGGTGGATTCCTGCCCGTGGATGTGTTGCTCCTCGGCCGCCGCCCAAGCCTCACGCAGCACACGGTCCAGTTCAGCAGGATCGAGTTGTTTGTCCTCGTCGATGGGGTTGGCGATCAGGATGGCCGATGTGATGCCGTACTGCGACTGTGCGCGGTACAGGTCGGCGACCTGCTCGGGAGTATCCACCCGATGGGTCAGGTCGAACCCGGAATCCCGGACGTAGAAGCCCGGGTAACGCATGGTGCCGTACCCGACCACCGGGACCGACAGCGTCTCGAAACGTTCCAGGGTGGCCTGGATGTCCAGGATCGCCTTGGCTCCCGCGCTGATCAGCACGATAGGAATCTGCGACAAGGTAGTCATGTCGGCGGACTCGTCGAAGGTCTGCGAGGCGCCGTGGTGAACCCCGCCCAGACCCCCGGTGGAGAAGACGGTGATGCCCGCATGATGAGCCAGGAATGCGGTCGCCGAGATGGTCGTCCCGGCGTTGACGCCGCTGACCGCGGCGGCGCAGAGGTCCCGAAGTGATGCCTTTGCGGCTCCGTCGTCGTGGGACAGTTCCACGATCTCATCGTCGGACAACCCAACCGTTGGAACCCCGTGGAAGACCCCGATGGTCGCCGCGAGGGCGCCGTTGGCCTCCGCGACCTCGATGGCCTGCCTGGCCACCTCGACGTTGCGCGGACGCGGCAGTCCATGGGTCAGGATGGTCGATTCCAGCGCGACGACGGGTCGACCGTTGTCCAGCGCCTCCCGCACGTCGTCAGCGATCCTGATCGCGAAGTTCGCCGTCATGGTCCCTCCTCCTGCATCGCTGCTCGTGCGGCGCAGCGGACCGATTCAGCTCGACGCGACGCTGCCCTGCTCCCGTCACCGCATCATGCCATCAGCGGCCGGGCCTCGGCCGCGGCGGGCGCTCGACGGTTCGGTGGCAGCCGCCGCGGTGGTGTCGATGTGGGCATAGCCGGCGTCACCAACCGCGGCCGGGGACAGTGCCGGAACCGATAAGACTGCTGACAAGACGACGCGCCTCGATCAGGTTCTCAAACGCCGATACCGACATCGCGGGGCCCACCTGATTTCGGTCAGACCCGGTGCGTGCGGACCGACGGTGCGAGGCGCGCGATGTCGTCCGTATCGCTGGTAACCACCGCCTGCCGCGACCCAGTCGCGACGATCGCTACGTGGGCGTCGACCACGCGACCACGCCGCAGATGAAACGATGACCCGATGCCTGCAATCCCCGACTTCGGCCGCAAGCGTGTCCTGGAAGGGACCCTGGTCATGTTGGTGCCTATTGCTCGCGATCATCTGCCCGAGTTGATGCCGTTGTTGTCCGATCCCGAGGTCGGTCGGCTGACCGGGACTGTGCACTCCAGTCACGACAACGACCAGTTGCCATGGACTCGCGCCGAGTTGGCGGAGATCTACGCCCGCTGGTCTGTGGCCGAGGACCGGATCGTATGGGCGATCATCGAGAACTCCACCGGTCGGGTCGTCGGCGAGTCGGTACTCAACGACTTGGACGCCGGCAACCGGTCCTGCGGTTTTCGTATCTGGATCTCCGGAGCGCGGGACAAGGGGCTGGGCACCGAGGCCACCCGACTGACCTTGCAACACGCATTCGCCGATCAGGGGCTCAACCGGGTCTCGCTGGAGGTCTACGACTTCAACCCCCGCGCCCGCCGCGTCTATGAGAAGGTGGGCTTTCGACACGAAGGCACCCTGCGCGAGGCGCTGCTGTTCGACGGCAGCTGGATCGATGCCCACGTGATGTCGATTCTGGCTCGGGAGTGGAGCTCCAACGAGCCGATCTGACGTCTCCGACATGTGCCCGGCGACAATGGTCTACAACCGAGTACCGCTACCACACCCAAGGATTGATCAGGGGCACGCCAGAGTTCTCGAAGTCGACGACGTTGCGTGTCACCACCGTCAGGCCATGTACCCCAGCGGTTGCAGCGATGAATGCGTCCCGCTCGGGGCGCAGATCCGGCGCATGAAGACGCGCCGCGCGGCGCGCCACCGCCACATCGACCGGCAGGATCCGGTCGGCGAAACTTTCCAAGACCTGGTCGGTCAGCCATGCTTGAATCCGTTGTGCCTGTGCGGCATCGCGACGTTCAAGACGAGCAACGCCGAACTCGATCTCAAGGATCGTGATCACGCTGAGGTAAAGGTCAGTCGCACGTCGCGCGCCGATCCAGCTCACTACCGTCGCTGAGGCCCTGGCCTCGGACTTCCGCAACTCGCTCAGCACATTCGTGTCGCTAGCGCTCGCAGCCAACCGACGCAGGATCTCGTCGAGGAGCTTCCATTCCCGAGGTGGGCGTCCGCGTCACACGTTGAAGCGGAACTCCACCACGTCACCGTCCGCCATCACGTAGTCTTTGCCCTCCATGCGGACCCGGCCGGCGGCCTTCGCGGCCGCCACCGAGCCGGCGGCGATCAGGTCGTCGTAGGAGACGATCTCCGCCTTGATGAAGCCCCGCTCGAAGTCGGAGTGGATCACGCCGGCGGCTTGCGGCGCGGTGGCGCCCTTGCGGATGGTCCAGGCCCGTGCTTCCTTCGGGCCGGCTGTCAGGTAGGTCTGCAGCCCCAGGGTGTGAAAGCCCGCCCGGGCCAGCGCATGCAGGCCCGGTTCGCTCTGACCGATCGACTCCAGCAGCTCGGTTGCCGACTCCTGGTCCAGCTCCAGCAGTTCGGACTCAACCTTGGCGTCCAGGAAAACCGCGTCGGCCGGGGCGACCGCAGCCGCGAGTTCGGCCCGGCGGACCGCATCGGTCAGCACCGCCTCGTCGGCGTTGAACACGTACAGGAACGGCTTGGCGGTCATCAGCGACAGCTCACGCAGTAGCGGCACATCCAGCTCGGCCCGCGCGGAAAACAGAGTGCGGCCGGCGTCCAAGATCGCCACGGCCGAGCGGGCTGCCTCCAGGACGGGTCCGCGGTCCTTGGCGTTGCGGGCCTCCTTCTCCAGCCGCGGCACCGCCTTGTCCAAAGTTTGCAGGTCGGCCAGGATCAGTTCAGTGTTCACCGTCTCGATGTCGGCCAGCGGGTCGACCCGGCCGTCCACGTGCACCACGTCGCCGTCGGCGAACACTCTGACCACCTGGCAGATCGCGTCCGCCTCGCGGATGTTGGCCAGGAACTTGTTGCCCAGCCCGGCTCCCTGGCTGGCGCCGGCGACGATGCCGGCGATGTCCACGAACGACACGACGGCCGGCACGATTTTGACCGAGGAGAACAGCCCCGCCAGCGTGTCAAGCCGCGGGTCCGGCAGCGGGACGACGCCGACGTTCGGCTCGATGGTCGCGAAGGGATAGTTGGCGGCCAGCACGTCCGCGCGGGTCAACGCGTTGAACACGGTGGACTTTCCGACGTTGGGCAGGCCGACGATGCCGAGAGTGAGGCTCACGACGGGCGAGTCTATGCGGCGGGCTGGTTTCGGATTGTTTTGCCAGTCCAGCGGCCGTCATCCGCCCGGTGCCGACACGCCTCGCCGGACCGGACTCCGCGCCCGGCGGCTGCGCCCTCGGTTGCGCCGACGGCGAAAGCCTTCGGTATTCGGTGGCGATGCCCGCCGTCTGTTTTGTAAGCTGCTCGGGCGCTTGGCGCGGGAATCGACTGTCGGTGCCCGTCGTTAGGCTGATCACCGTCTCCCGTCGCAGCGTTGCCGCGGGTGGACATCCCCCGCCGGAGCCCTTCGGGCCCCAGTTGGCACCCGTCCGGATCGCCGGACCTTGATAGGAGTGCTTGAATGACCTCGCCCGCCCTCGCCGCCGACGACAAGCTCGACAAGGGCGTGCTGAAGATCGCCGGGGTAGTGGTGATCGGCGCGATCATGTCGATCCTTGACGTCACTGTCGTATCCATCGCGCTGCCCACCTTCATGCGGGTCTTCTCCGCGCAGTATTCGACGGTGGCCTGGACCATGACGGGCTACACGCTCGCCCTGGCCGCGGTGATTCCGGTCACCGGGTGGGCCGCCGACAGGTTCGGCACCAAGCGGCTTTACCTGCTCGCGCTGGCCCTGTTCGTCGCCGGATCGATCGCCTGCGGGCTCAGCTGGAGCATCGGATCGTTGATCTTCTTCCGAGTGCTGCAGGGCATCGGCGGCGGGATGCTGATGCCGCTCGGCATGACGATCATGACCCACGCGGCCGGCCCGCAGCGGGTCGGCCGGGTGATGGCAGTCCTGGGGGTACCGATGCTGCTGGGCCCGATCGGTGGGCCGATTCTGGGCGGTTGGCTGATCGAGGTGGCCAGCTGGCACTGGATCTTCTTCATCAACCTGCCGATCGGCATAATCGCGATCATCACAGCCGTCCGGGTGCTGCCCAAGGACGCACCGGAGCCGAGCCAGGCATTCGACTTCGTCGGCATGATCTTGCTGTCCCCCGGTCTTGCCGCCTTCCTGTACGGGGTCTCCAGCATCCCGCGGGTGCGGACCGTGGCCAACGCCGAGGTGCTGGCCCCCGCGCTGATCGGCCTGGCCTTGATAGCGGCATTCGTCTGGCACGCGCTGCACAAGACCGACCCGCTCATCGATCTGCGGCTGTTCCGAAACCGCCAGCTGAGCATCTCGGTCATCACCATGAGCCTGTTCGCGATCGCGTTCTTCGGCGCCATGCTGCTGTTCCCCAGCTACTTCCTGCAAGTGCGCGGCAAGGAAACGCTGACCACCGGACTGCTGCTGGCCCCTCAGGGCATCGGCGCGATGCTGTCGATGCCGATCGCCGGCAAGCTCACCGACAAGATGGGCCCCGGCAAGTTCGTGCTGGCCGGGATCGTGCTGATCGCGCTGGGCATGGGCGTGTTCACGCAGCTCAGCGACCAGACCGCCTACCCACTGCTGCTGGGCGCGCTGTTCGTAATGGGCGTTGGCATGGGCATGACGATGATGCCGATCATGTCCGCCGCGCTGGCCTCGCTGAGCCACCACGAGGTGGCCAGGGGGTCGACGCTGATGAACATCGTGCAGCAGTCCGCCGGGTCGATCGGCACCGCCGTAATGAGCGTGATCCTGACCAACGCCACGCTCAACCGGCCCGCGGCCGCCGCGTACTCCTTCGCCCTGCAGAGCGGCAATGCGCCCGAGCAGATCCCTCCGGAGGTGCGCGGCCCCGGTCAGGCGGCGTTGGCAGACGCGTTCGGCAGCACGTTCTGGGTGGCCCTCGCGCTGATCCTGCTGTGCCTGGTCCCGGCGCTGTTCCTGCCCCGGCGCAAGCAGTCGCTGACCGATGAACAGCTCGCCGACCTCGCGGCAGGGTCGTCAGATCCCGCAGCTGCCGGAGCACCCGCGCTGCCGCTGCACTGACGCGCACCGGTCCCGGGACCGGCCCTCGGGATCCGCGGATCTTGCGCCTTCACCGCATCGGCGACCCCGGGGATCGGCGGCCATGCATTGCACGCCGCTGACGTTCGATGCCGTCATGAGCTGCGACGCCACTGCGCGATTCCGTCGTCAGCAGGGAAAATGGTCCCCGTGACCCTGTCTGCTGAGGAGTAGCGACATCGGCAGGCTCCGCTACCCGGCGGCGCAGCGACCTGGTGGCACAGTCACCAGCGTGCCGATCAATCCCCCGAGCGTGGCGTGGACCGAAGCAACGGCCCGGATCCCACTGCGGCTACCGTTCCACGCCGACGCGCTGCTGGCGTTCCTGGCGGCACGCGCTGTCGGCGGTGTCGAGGTCGTGGAGGGCAGGGCCTACGCGCGGACCTTGCGCCTGCCGGCAGGCACCGGCGTCGTGCAACTGACGCTGCCGTCGCCCGCAGATGAGCAGGTCGCGGTTGCCTCCTTCCGGCTGACGTCACCGGCCGATCTGCCGGTCGCGATTCAGCGGTGCCGGCGACTGCTGGACGCGGACACCGACCCCGGTGCCATTGCCGCCGTACTGGGGCGCGACCCTGCGCTGGCGGCCGCCGTGCGAGCGAGCCCGGGGCTCCGCGTGCCCGGCGCCGTCGACGGCCCCGAGATCGCCTTCCGGGCGATGGTCGGGCAACAGATTTCGGTGCCGGGGGCGCGCACCACCCTGGCCAGGCTGACCCAGCAAGCAGGCGAAACAATGCCCAGTTCAGCGCCCGGATTCAGACCGTTCGGTGCCGGGCTGACCCACTTGTTTCCATCCGCCGCGGCGCTGGCTGCGCTCGGCCCGCGAGCCATCGGCGGGCCGTCCCGCCGCGCCGCGGCCATCGTCGCGTTGGCGGAGGTGATCGCCGACGGATCGCTGGTGATCGACGCCTCGCGGTCGACGGCCGAGCTGACCGCCGACCTCGTCTGCCGGCCCGGCATCGGCCCGTGGACCGCTGGGTACGTAGCGATGCGAGCGCTGGCCGACCCCGACATCCTGCTCACCGGCGACCTGGTCCTGCGGCAGGGCGCCGCGGCCTTGGGACTGCCCGACGACCCGGCGGCGCTGGCCCGGCACGCCGACCGTTGGCGTCCGTACCGTTCCTACGCGGGCATGTACCTGTGGCGAAGCGCACCCGAGCGTGTGCGCCGGGCCCAACCGCATGCGATCCCACCGCGCCGAGGGTGAGCTGCCGATGCCGAATGAACTGCCGGTGCCGAATGAACTGTCGGTGCCTCGGTCCATGCTCAGCCCATGGACAACACCCCGCTGTTGATAGGCGCCGTACTGCTGCTCGTCGGGATCGCCATCGGAGCCGCCATCGGCGCGCTGGTGGCCCGCGGCCGGCGCGACCGCGCGCCCGGCCCTGAGGTGGCCGCGCTGCTGGCCCCCGCGGCGGACGCGATGGTCCGGGTGGAGGCACAGCTGCGCCAAGCGGAACACGACAGGGTCGACGCCTACGCGGGACTACGAGAACAGGTAGCCGGGCTGCACCGGGCGTCCGCGGAACTCGGTAACCAGACCCGATCACTGGTCGGCGCGCTCCGGGCGCCGCAGGTGCGAGGCCGGTGGGGGGAGGTGCAGTTGCAGCGCGTGGTGGAGCTGGCCGGGATGGTCGAGCATTGCGACTTCGACACCCAGGTCAGCGCCCCCGGCGACGAGGTCGGAGTGCGGCCCGATATGGTCGTCCAGCTTGCCGGTGGCCGGCGCATCCCGGTCGATGCCAAGGTTCCGTTCGCCGCCTGGCTGCAGGCGCTGGACACCACCGACGAACAGGACCGCGCTCGGCTGCTCCGCGCGCACTCGCGGGCCCTGCGGGGGCACGTCGACGCGCTGGCCGGCAAAGCCTATTGGCGTCATTTCCAGCCGGCGCCGGAATTCGTCGTGTTGTTCGTCCCCGGCGAGCCGCTGCTGGACGCGGCGATGCAGGTCGATCCTTCGTTGACGGAGTACGCATTCACCCGGAACGTGGTGATCGCGACACCGACAACGCTCATCGCGTTGCTGCGAACCATCGCCTTCACCTGGCGTCAGGAACGGTTGTCCGCCTCCGCCGAAGCGATCCATGCTCTCGGCCGAGATCTTTATCATCGGCTGTCGACCCTGGGCGGACACCTGGATCGGGTGGGGTCTGGGTTGGAACGCGCGGTCGACTCCTACAACTCTGCGGTCCGCTCCCTGGAGAGCCGGGTGCTCGTCACCGCACGGCGGTTCGCCGATCTGGGCGTCGCGGCAACCGAGTTGACCAGCCCGGAGCCGGTGCAGACTCTGCCACGCAGGGTCCAGGCACCCGAATTCGGTGACTCGGACGACGGCGACCGACAGCAATGGACCGAGCTCGCACGGCCGGGTGGCCCCTTGCCACGCATCCGAGACGCTACCGTGGGGGGGTGAGTTTCTCCGCGTCATCGCGCGTCCCCGCTGCCGACGCCTGTGTCCTGCTGTCTGTGCGTGGTCTGCACGCCTGGGGAGCCGTACTCGTCGGCGTGGTCTTCACCGCGGCTGGAATCGCTGTTGACGGCGCGACAAGAGGCGCTCTGGGCTGGGGCTTCAAGCTCTGCTTCGTGGCTGGCGTGGTACTGGCCGTGCTGGCTGTTCGCCGCGGGTCGCTGTTCACCGCGATGGTCCAGACGCCGATCCTGCTGGCGATCGGCATCGTCGTCGGCTCCCGTCTGGTGAACCACCAGGGGTTGCTCAACACGGCAATCGACGTGGTCAAGGCCTTCCCGACGATGGCAGTCAGCACGGCGATCGTGCTGGTGATCGGTCTGGTGCGATTCATCGCGCAGCCGAATCGGACCGCTCGGCCGCCCACCCGGCATGCGACGGCCGGCGTCTGAACCACTGGCGGTTCACCCGCCACCGTAAAGCCATTGCAGCTGAATCACCAGGACGACGATCGCCCCGCACGCCTGCAGCGTGGCGACCAAACGCTGGTGCTGCATGATCTGGCTTCGCACCTACGCCAGCGCACCAGAGTGCTACTTCCGCATCTACCCAGGTGCAGCGGATCGCTGCAGCGCTGTATGCACGGTCGCTACCGTCCTTCGACCCCGCTGCAGTAGCCGCGCGGACGTGTCAGGACACGTCGGCGGGAGGTGGTCACGCCCGCCATGGTGGCGGGTTCGCAGACTCCGGCGCCGCAATCCGCGGCACACCGGCGGGCCAAGATGACGAGAACATCCATCATGAGGCAGGCTTGGTCGCATGGTGTTCACCTTGCCGCTGCCGGTTCGCGTGGCTGCCGGCCTGCTTGCAACCGGGATCGACAGGCTCCGCCGGCTACCAGAGGACCTGCCCGCCCTGCCCGTCACCGTCGCAGGCCAGGCCCTGCGCACATCCCTGCGGCTCCGCCAGGAGCTCGCCCAGCTGGCCGGCCGCGGCGACGAACTGCTGTCCGGGCTCACCAGCCGCCCGCAGCAGCGGCCGCAGTGGGCGCGCTTCGACGAAGAAGAAGACCCAGCGGACGACGAGTCGGACCAGGACGGCGCTGGCGCCCCGAGCGGTCCAGCGCCGGCAGCGCGCCAGGACAACGCACCGTCAGGGCCGGCTCGCCGATCGGCGCCCACCGGCCGCCGACACCCTCACAGCGCCTTCGATGCGGCTGCCGACCTCGACGACGATGGCGCGAACCGTGGCCGGACCAGCGACACCCCGCCGGAACCCATGCCGGGATACCACCAGATGTCGCTGGCCCAGGTGCGTGGCCGGCTGCGCAAGCTGAGTCGCGAGTCGGTCGCCCAGCTGCTGGAGTTTGAGCAGGACGGCGCCGGCCGGGCACCGTTCCTCACGCTGCTGTCAAATCGGCTCACCACCGTGGACCAGGTCGGGCACTGAGGTCACCCCTCGCCGGGGACCCCGCGCGCTGCGACGACGATTCCAACGGAGGTGGTGGACGTGCAGGAAGCAGTGGCGACCCCGCACCTATCGAACCCGACGACACCGTCACCGCCGCGCCTGGCCGCCGAGACCACCCGAGAGAATCCATGGCCGGTGCGGGCGCTATCCAGCCGGATGGTCGACTACATCGCCAAGGCGCCGGCGGCATGGATCGAGGGCCAGATCGCCCAGCTGTCGCTGCGCCCTGGCTCAGCTGTCTCATTCCTGACCCTGCGCGATCCGTCAGCGGACATCTCGTTACAAGTCACCTGCCGGCGAACGGCCCTTGCCGACCTGCCACGCCCGCCGGCCGAAGGCGACCGCGTGGTGGTCCACGGCAGATTCGAATTCTTCGCGGCGAGGGGAACGCTCTCCTTCCGGGTCGACGAGGTCCATCCGGTGGGACTGGGTGAACTGCTGGCCAGGCTGGAGCGGCTGCGTCGGCTACTGGCGCAGGAGGGGCTTACCGCCCCGGAACGGAAACGCCCGCTGCCCTTTCTGCCGCGAGTGGTCGGGCTGATTACCGGCCGCGCCAGCGCAGCGGAGTCCGACGTCCTGGTCAACGCCAGAACCCGCTGGCCCGCGGTCCAGTTCCGCGTCGAGAACACCGTCGTACAGGGACCGACAGCAGTGCCGCAGCTGCTTGCGGCACTCGCTCGTTTGGACGCCGACCCCGCTGTCGAGGTGATCGTGCTGGCCAGAGGTGGCGGCAGCGTCGAAGACCTGTTGCCGTTCTCCGATGAGACGCTGTGCCGCGCGGTGGCCGCTTGTCGCACTCCGGTGATCTCAGCGATCGGCCACGAGCCGGATCACCCGATCGTCGACGATGTTGCCGATCTCAGATGCTCCACACCGACCGATGCCGGCAAGCGGGTGGTACCGGACGCAGCCGCTGAGCTGCGGCAGGTCCAACAACTGCGGGGGCGGGCACGCCGCGCGCTGATCGGCTGGGTGAGTACCGAGCGGGCACGCCTGGACCGGCTCACCTGCTCGACGGTGCTCACCGAGCCGTTCGCTCCACTCGAGGCCAGAGCCGAGGAAACCGGCCGGATGCGCGATCACTCGCGGGTGACCATGACGACGCTGCTGGACAGCATCGAGCGGCATGTGGCCCACCGAGCAGCGCAGCTGGCGGCACTCGGTCCGGCGGCCACCTTGGCCCGCGGGTACTCCGTCGTGCAGACTGCTGCCGGTGTGTTGACCCGGGTCGCCGACGCTCCCACCGGCACGCCGCTGCGGATCAGGGTGACCGACGGGGCGCTGCTGGCCACCGCGGGTGGACCCGAGCCCGCCCGGCGGGCACGGGCCGGGTGACCGGCTCGGTCGGTCGCCAGCAGGAATCAACGGCAACGAATCAACGGCAAGGAATCAACGGCAAGGAAGGAGGGCTGGCAGGTGAGCCCGTCCCGCAAGAATGACGCCACGACCGCACCGGCACCGGCCGGCGATGCGCAAATTGTCGGCAACACCGCTGACGCGGTCAGCTACGAACATGCCCGTGACGAACTGGCCGACGTTGTGCAGCGCCTGGAGGCCGGCGGCCTGAACCTGGACGAGTCGCTGACCCTGTGGGAGCGCGGGGAATCACTGGCCGGGATCTGCCAGCGCTTCCTTGACGGCGCGCGCCAACGGGTGCAGTCGGCGCTGGACGCTGCAGACGTGGCAGCCGATCGCCGGGTCGACAACCACGAAGATGACCCCGCCGATGCTGCAGCGAGTGACAGCCGTTGACGCAGCCAGGTCGGTGGCCAACGACTCAGCCGGCAGCGCCCATGGACGTCCGGCATGATGCCGAGCAATCCTGAGGGCCGTTCACGCTACAGCACCGGCAAAATTCTCGGAGTCGGGATCAACAGGAGACAGGGTGTCGCCTGCCGCGCGGGCCACGGACCACGGACTGCGGTTCAAGGACCACGGACGCTATTGAACCGGTGTCCGTCGGAGTTGGCAGATGTTGGCCCGCCCGTCACCTACGGTCACAGCTCATTGCATCCGATCTGTTGGTTGATCTGATCCGCGCAGGCTTTCAGAGTTGCCAGGGCTTCCGGGTCCAGCACGTCGATGACGATTTCGCGGACCCTTGCGACATGCCCGGGAGCGGCGGCGGCGAGGTGCGCGTAACCGGCCTGGGTCAGGATGGCATTGGTGTAGCGCCCGTCGGTGAGGTCGGGTTCGCGACGGACGAATCCGCGCCTTTCGAGGCGGCTGATGAGGTGGGAGATCCGGGACAATTCGGCATTGGTGAACACGGCTAGCTTGCTCAGCCGCATCGTGTGGTCGGGCTGGTCGGACAGGCCGGCTAGTGCGTAGTACTCCAGATAGCTCAGTTGTGCGTCGCACTTGAGCTGGGACTCCAACGCGGTCGGAAGCCGGGCCATCAGCAGCGTCAGCGATTTCCACGCATCCAGTTGCTCAGGGGTGAGCCAGCGCTGGCCGGCGCGGTGCGGTCCCTGGTGACTTGTCGATGAGGACATCGTCGCATCCTACCCACGCTTGAACATTCATGTTGAGGCTGCTATCGTTGTGACGTGAACGTTCAAGTAGTGATCTCGGAGCGGCTGACTGGCGGTTCCGTGAGGGCTCGCCTGATACCGGTCGGGGCTAACCGGACCGTTCTAGTACCGAGTGGAAACGGCCGGTAACGGTCGGTAACCGCTGATGGTCAACCAATGTCACGGCCGTCGCGGCCGGACGCGGAAGGAGAAAGATGAGTACGGAGAGCGCAGCAATGGTCGCGGCCGGGGTGGACATTCCTGGCTACCGGGCTGGTACGTGGAGTTTGGATCCGGTGCACAGCGAGATCAGCTTCGTGGCGCGGCACATGATGGTGTCCAAGGTCCGGGGACAATTCCAGACCTACACGGCCAGCGTCACCACCGCGGCGAATCCGTTGGATTCGCACGCCGAGTTCGAGGTCGAGATGTCCTCGATCGTCACTGGTAACGAGCAGCGGGACAATCACCTACGGAGCAGTGACTTCTTCGACGTCACCACCGGGCCGAAGATGACGTTCCGCTCGACCGGGGTTCGCCCGGACGACGATGATTTCCTCATCGACGGTGAACTGACGGTGCGGGGAGTGACTCGGCCGATCACGCTGAAACTCCAGATCGGCGGATTCGCCCCTGACCCCTCCGGCGGTGTCCGGTTCGGGTTCAGTGCGACCGGGCAGATCAACCGCAGCGACTTCGGTATCAGTTGGAATGCGGCGATCGAGGGCGGCGGCGTGGTCGTCGGCGACAAGATCACCATCATGATCGAGGCCGAGGCCGTCCTGCAGAACTGAGCGCGGGCCGCACCCGTCCTGCGCCACTGAACGTGTCCACTGATCCATTGATGTACCAACAAGTTTGGAGGATGAAATGCCGGCCATCACCGCTGACACCCTTACCCTGCCGCGCATCGCCGCTGCCGGACCGAGTGAGGTCGAGCGCCCCGTCAAGCAGGTCAACACCGGACCGCGCGGTTTCGAGGGAGAGGGCTTCCCGGTCGTTCGGGCGTTCGGCGGGGTCTCGCTCGACGACCTTGACCCGTTCGTGCACATGGACCAGATGGGTGAGGTCGACTATGCCCCGATGGAACCCAAAGGCACTGCGTGGCATCCGCACCGCGGCTTCGAGACAGTGACCTACATGATCGACGGCACGTTCGAGCATCAGGACAGTCACGGCGGCGGCGGGGTGATCAATAACGGTGCCACTCAGTGGATGACGGCCGGCGCCGGGATCTTGCACATCGAGACCCCACCGGAGGACCTGGTGGTCTCCGGTGGCTTGTTCCATGGTCTGCAGCTGTGGGTCAACCTGCCCGCGGCGGACAAGTTCGCCGCGCCGCGCTACCAGGCAATCGAAGGCCGCGACGCCGCGCTGGTCGCATCGATCGACGGTGGCGCACTGATCCGGGTCATCGCTGGCGACATCGGCGGGCACGGCGGCCCTGGAGCCACTCACACGCCGGTCACTGTCGCGCACGCGACCGTGCAGCCCGGCGCACAGCTATCGCTGCCGTGGAACCCGGCCTACAACGCGCTGGTATACGTGTTGTCGGGCAACGGGCTCGCCGGCGCCGAGGCACGTCCCGTGCACGGCGGGCAGCTGGTGGTGTTCGGGCCGGGCGACCGACTCACGATGCGGGCCTCGGACTCGCAGGACTCCCACCGGCCGGCGCTGGAGTTGTATGTGCTGGGAGGTCAGCCGATCCGCGAACCGGTCGCGGCCTACGGTCCGTTCGTGATGAACACCCGCGAACAGCTACAACAGGCGATGCAGGACTATCAAGCCGGGCGCCTCGGTGTGATCCCGGACAACGCGCTGATGCCGCATACCGGCGCCTACCGCGGCCGGCCCTGACGGGTTGGGCATCGCCCTTCACTGCGTTGTGTGGCCCTTCCCGCACACCGACAGGCAGATCAATCGGACACGGCAGCGGCGACTGTCCGGAAGTCAGCCTGATCGGCGTTGCCGGTGATCAAGTAGGTGGTCTGGCCGTCCGTCCGCACCCACGCTGCCTCATCACGCACGCCGGCGGTCACCGACCATTGCGACCCGCCGACGGTGACCGTGCCGTTCACTCGGCCCGCCGCACCGACTTCCTGATCCAGCACCTGCGGCACCGAGCCGGACGATTCCGCGAGCATCACGAACGCGCCGTCGGCGGTGAGCCAGCCGCCGCGGACCGTGGACACCTTGCCAAGACTGTCGGCCTGCGGGTCGGTGATGGTGAAGGAGTTCGGGTGCCAGTCGGCCGGTATCCCTCGGGGCACGGTGATCGGGAAGGTCACCGAGCGCTGGGCCTGGCCGAAGTTGCCCACCACATCGGCGGTGGGCGCCGGGCCGGCCGTCGCGCCGCCCGGTGCGAAGGTGAATCCGCCCTCGAAGATCGCAAAGATCGCGATGACGACGACAACCACGCCCATGGTCAACGCCATGTCGCGCGTCGTCTTGTTCCGCCGGTCCGCCACCAGCCCATCGTCCCACGACCGGCAGGTCGCGCGGATTTGCCCGCCCCTACTGCCCGGCGCAACCGCCGGCCGACGGCCGGGCGACACGACCCCCCACAGCCCCCGCGATGCAGGTCACATGGCCCCGGTTCCCCCTACAAACCCCTGGCCGATACCGTGAATGCATGGCACAGGAGAGCACCGACGAATACCGCATCGAGCACGACACCATGGGCGAGGTGCGGGTACCCGCCTCGGCGCGCTACCAGGCGCAGACCCAGCGAGCGGTGGAGAACTTCCCGATCTCGCACCGGGGTCTGGAGCGCTCGCAGATTCGCGCGCTGGGGCTGATCAAGTCGGCTGCGGCGAAGGTGAACGCGCAACTTGGCGTGGTGCAGTCCGAAACCGCCGCGGCCATCGTCAGCGCCGCCGACCGGGTTGCCACCGGCGAGTTCGACGCTCACTTCCCCATTGATGTGTTCCAGACCGGCTCCGGAACCAGCTCCAACATGAACGCCAACGAAGTGGTGGCGAGCCTGGCCAGTGAGTCGCTTGGTCGCCCGGTGCACCCCAACGACCACGTGAACGCCTCACAGTCGTCCAACGATGTGTTCCCCACCTCTATCCACGTGGCCGCCACCGAGGCAGTCACCAGGGAGCTGATCCCGGCTCTCGATCACCTGGCCGGCGCGTTGGAGGCCAAGGCCGATCAGTGGGCAACCGTTGTCAAGTCGGGCCGCACCCACCTGATGGATGCCACCCCGGTCACCCTGGGTCAGGAGTTCGGCGGCTACGCGGCGCAGGTCCGGTACGGCATCGAGCGGTTGAACTCCGCGCTGCCACGACTGGCCGAACTGCCGTTGGGCGGCACCGCGGTCGGCACCGGGATCAACACCCCGCCCGGGTTCGCCGGCGCGGTGATCGACGAGCTGAGCCGGGCCACCGGTTTGTCTTTCACCGAGGCGCGCAACCACTTCGAAGCGCAAGGTGCCAGGGACGGCCTGGTGGAGACCTCCGGCCAGCTGCGCACCATCGCCGTGTCGTTGACCAAGATCTGCAACGACATCCGCTGGATGGGCTCCGGCCCGCGGGCCGGGTTGGCCGAGATTCACCTGCCGGACCTGCAGCCGGGCAGCTCGATCATGCCCGGCAAGGTGAACCCGGTGCTGCCAGAGGCCACCGTGATGGTCGCCGCCCAGGTGATCGGCAACGACGCCGCGGTCGCCTTCGCCGGGTCCCAGGGTAATTTCGAGCTGAACGTGATGCTGCCGGTGATGGCGCGCAACCTGCTGGAGTCGATTCGGTTGCTGGCCAACGCCTCCCGCCTGCTGGCCGACAAGTGCATCGCCGGCATCGAGGCAGACGTGGATCGCTGCAAGGCGTTCGCCGAGTCCAGCCCGTCGATCGTCACCCCGCTCAACAAGTTCCTCGGCTATGAAGAGGCAGCCTCGATCGCCAAGCAGTCCCTCAAGCAGGGCAAGACGATCAAGGCGGTTGTCCTGGAGCGCGGCCACGTGACCTCCGGCAAGCTCACCGCGGAGCAGCTGGACGCGACGCTCGACGTGCTGTCCATGACGCACCCCTGACGCCCCTGCCGCGAGACGCCGCGTCCGTCGCGAAGGGTCAAGTCGCCACCGTCAGCCGCCGCGGTGCCGTCCAGCGTCTGGGCCGTTGTCGTCCGGGTCGGGCTCGCCGAAATCGGGCCGCCACTGTTCGGTGCCCGGCCCAGGGTCGGGCGGCTGGGCCGGGGCCGGCGGACCGGCTGGAGGTTGCCCCCCGGGCGGCTGGGCTGGCGGAATGCTCTGGCCGGTGAAGTCCGGCGTCCACTGCTGGGTGCCGGGTCCCGTGGTGTAAGGCGCAGCCGGATCGGGCCGCACCGGGTTCAGCAGCGTCCGGGCGTCGTCGGAGGGGTGCTGCGGTCCGCCGGACAGTAGCGCGGGCCCGTCGGGATGGTCACGACCGGACAGCAGCCCGAACTCGTGCCCGAGCGGGATAGCCGCACCGGTCGGCCCGGATTGCGGCTGAGCGCCCGTACGCTGCGGACCGTACCCGGGGGGTGCTGCGGTGATGGTGGGGTTGTCCCAGCCAGGGTCCGGCGGCTCCGGCGCGCCGGCAACAACGTACGGCAGGTCATCGTCGTCATCGGACCGGGACCGCTGCCAGGCAACAAAGCCTGCCGCCAAACCGGCCAACACGATCACCGCGAGGACCACCCACAACCACCACAGGTTTCGTCCGGACGTCGCGGACCCGGCGCCGGACGTCGCCGACGCCTGGCTGCTCGCCGCCGATTCGCCCGTGGAGGTGATCGGCGTCGACGATTGAGTGCTTGCTACGGCGGAGCTTGACGCGGCCGCCGAAGCACTGGACAGAAGGGAGCTCGCAACACTGGCGGTGCTGCTCGCGGACGCGCTGACCGAGCTGCTGGCAGTCGGAACGGCCGGGGTGACGGTGAACTCGGCGACGCCGACGGTGCCGGACTTCTCCCCACGGGCCTGCAACAGGTGCGTGGTAGCCGGGAAGTCCAGCGGAATGGTGAACACGGCGCGGACCTGACCGACAGCATTGGCCACCGTCGGTGGTAGCGGCGTCGGTGCAGAGTACAGCGTCAACGCAACGGTCTCGCCGGGATCGAAGCCGGAGAATTGGATCACCTGAGTGCCGCCGGCCACGACGGAGGGCGCCTGAATGCTATCGGCCGTGACGGTGGTCCCTGCACCGATGATGGTCTGCGTGCTGGGCTGCTGCGTGGTCGTCGGCGGCGTGCTGCTGGGGCGGGCACTGGACGTCGTTGTCGGCGGCTGCGTCGGCGGCTGCGTCGGCGGTGGGGTGAAGGTGAGCGGGACGGACAGGTCCTGGCTCCGGTCGGTGTTGTTAGCGCTGCGGGTGACGAGCGAGCAAGGACCGCTGACACAGTCGACCGCTGAGCCGATCGCATCGGGCAGCACCAGCGTGAGGTCGAAGGATCCGCCCCGTCCCCACTTCGCCGCCACCGGGCCGGCCGTCGTCGGGTGACCGTTCGCCGTGACCTCGCCCCATCCGGTGGTCGCGTTGGCCTCCGGGATGGCACCCCCGATGCAACCGGTCATGTCGCCGGGTGCGGCGCCGGCTGCGCAGACAGCCACGTACAGGATGCCGGTGGTGGCGAAGCCACTGCCGGTGACCCGCACGGTCGCCCCGGACGGTGCGAGCTTGGTGGTGGGGTTGACCGTCATCGTCAATCCCTGGCCCGTGGTGGTCACCGGTGTGGCGACCGCCGCAACTGCGGTGCCGGGCGCCGCCTCTGCACTGTCGGCCGCACCGGGCGCCAGCACGCCCACCAACACGGCACCGGCAGCGGTCACCAGCGCCAACACCCCGGCCGACATGCGGCGGCGCATCACGGGCGGACCCCGCTACCTCGGCGGTCGCGACCTTCGATGACTGTCCCCGGCTCGCGCACGCTCATCTGTCCGACCTCCTGACAACCGGGATCAGGTGGTGGTCCCGGAACGTCCATTGTCCGTCACTGCAGATCCTGCGCACGCATCCGGCACACCGATGCAATCCTCGCGCCCGCCGGCGCGCACAACACTGCTTCCCCGCACTCACCCGAGGTAGCCCGAACGTGTCGGGACACGCCGGACACTTCGGGCTACCTGCGGACACTTCGGGCTACCTGCGGGCACTTCCGGTCACCTGTCTGGGAAACGCCGAAATGGTCCGGTGATCTCAGGACAGATCGGTGTGCTCCAACATCTCGGTGACCAGCGCGGCGATCGGCGAGCGCTCGGATCGGGTGAGCGTGACGTGCGCGAACAGCGGATGCCCCTTGAGGGTCTCGATCACCGCCGCCACCCCGTCGTGCCTGCCGACCCGCAGGTTGTCCCGCTGGGCGACATCGTGAGTGAGCACCACCCGCGAGTTGCTGCCCAGCCGGGACAGCACCGTCAACAACACATTGCGCTCCAGCGACTGCGCCTCGTCGACGATCACGAACGAGTCGTGCAATGACCGTCCACGGATATGGGTCAGCGGCAGCACCTCCAGCATCCCGCGAGCGATCACCTCCTCCACCACAGAGGGCGATGCGATGGCGGACAGCGTGTCGAACACCGCCTGCGCCCACGGCGCCATCTTCTCGTTCTCCGCGCCCGGCAGGTATCCCAGTTCCTGGCCGCCGACGGCGAACAGCGGGCGGAACACCACCACCTTGCGGTGCGCCCGGCGTTCCATCACGAGCTCAAGGCCGGCGCACAGGGCCAGCGCCGACTTCCCCGTCCCGGCGCGGCCGCCGAGCGAGACGATGCCGACCTCGTCGTCCATCAGCAGGTCCAGCGCGATCCGCTGCTCGGCGGATCTGCCGCGCAGCCCGAACGCTTCCCGCTCGCCGCGCACCACCCGCACCTGTTTGCCGGGGGTCACTCGGCCCAGCGCCGACCCGGTAGGCGCCGCGAGCTTCACCCCGGTGTGGCAGGGCAGGTCCCGCGCTGCGTCGCAGTCGATCAGCCCGCTGCGGAACAGCGTGTCCACCTGATCGGTGGTCACCTCCAGTTCGGCCATCCCCGTCCACCCGGAGGGCACGATGTCCTGCGCGTGGTACTCGTCGGCGGCCAACCCGACCGCCGCTGCCTTGACCCGCAGCGGCATGTCCTTGGACACCAGGGTCACGGCGCGCCCTTCGGCGGCCAGGTTCAGCGCACAGGCCAGGATGCGGGAGTCGCCCGAGTCGCTGCGGAGACCCACCGGCAGCACCGACGGGTCGGTGTGATTCAGCTCCACATGCAGGGTGCCGCCGTCGGAGCCAACTGGGATCGGCCGGTCCAGTCGGTGGTGCTCGATCCGCAGGTCATCCAGCAACCGCAGGGCGGCCCTGGCGAAGTAGCCCAGTTCCGGGTGGTGCCGTTTGGCCTCCAACTCGCTGATGACGACCAGCGGCAGCACCACCTCGTGCTCGGCGAATCGGGTCGGCGCCCAGGGGTCGCTCAGCAGCACGGAGGTATCGATCACGTAGGTGCGGCATCGGTCGGCGGTGACGGTGCTCGCGCCGGGGTCGGTGGATGAATCCGGTGTCGGGGCGGTGCGACGGCGTGTGGCCACGAGGGTCTCCCGTCGGGCGCGTACCGCACGCCCGGGCACTGTCAGCAGGGCCGGTGGTGCCCCGGCGGTGCCGGCCTAGAGCCGGTCGCCGCGAGGGCCCGGTACCGGCCCCCTCGCGCATTGTCTGCACGTATTCACGCGGGGCCTCCCGTACGGTCCGCCGTTCCGCGTCCCGCATGTCGGACGCTACCGGCGCGACCTTGCACTGGGGTGGCACCACGCGGGAGTCCTTGTCTCATTCTCACTCTCGGTCCTCGGTGCGCACGGCCCTCGTCCGAAGTCGCGTCAGGCCTCGGGTGGATCGGCTCGAGAATCATCGCTCGCCGGGACGGATGACCCCGATTCCGCTGCCGCAGTCGAGGCGACCTGCGCCGTAGACTCCCCGACCGCCGGTACCGCAGCAGTGCCACTCGCCTTCGGCAGCGCCACGCTCACCGTCAGCCCGCTGCCGGGGGTATGCGCGGCCTGTATCCGTCCGCCGTGCGAGCGGACAATGGCCGCGGCGATCGACAGTCCGAGACCGGTCCCACCGCGATCCCGGCTGCGGGACGGGTCGGCGCGGAAGAACCTGTCGAATAGCCTGGGCAGGTCGGCGTCGGACACGCCGGGTCCGTTGTCGACGACCAGCACTACAACTTCGGTCACGCCGGACAGCAGCGACACGGTCGCGGTGCTGCCCGGCGAGGTGTGCGTTCGCACATTGCCCAGCAGGTTGGCGAACAGTTGGTGCAGTCGCAGCCGGTCTCCGCGGACGACTGCCGGTACGGCGGTGCCGGCCAGCCGCCAGGTCCTGGTGCGATCGATCACCGCCGCGTCGTCCACCACGCCGGTCAACAACTCGGCCAGGTCAACCGGGTCCCGAACCGGGCTCTCCCCGCTGTCGGCCTGGGTGAGCGTCAGCAGATCGTCCACCAGCGCGCCCATCCGCCTGGATTCGAAGCCCATCCGGTCCATCGCCCGGTCCAGCGCGACCTCCTCGGGTAGCGCACCCGCCCGGTACAGGTCGGTGTACCCACGAATGGCGGCCACCGGGGTCCGCAGCTCGTGCGAGGCATCGGCGACGAACTGCCGCAGTCTCGCCGCGTTCTCGGTCCGCTCGGCCAGCAGCCCGCCGATGCCGTCCACCATCTCGTTGAACGCCGAGCCCAGCCGGCCGATCTCGGTACCTGGGGCGCCGGCGTCGACGCGTCGGGTCAGATCGCCCGCGGCGATCTCGTCGGCAGTCCTGGCCATCAATTCCAGCGGACGCAGCGCCCGTCGGATGATCAGTCCAGCGGCAGCCCCCACCAGGATCAACAGGCCGACAGTAATCAGCAGTTCGAGCAGCACCAGCCGCCGCACGGTGGCCTCGACGTCGGCAAGCGGGATCCAGGCGACCACGAAGCCGGGCTGCCCGAATTGGTCCGCGACGACGACCGCGAGAATCCGGTACTCGTTGGCGCCGTTTTTCGCGTCGGCAACGGTGGCCGGCTGCAGGGTCGGTGGCTGCGCGCCCACCGCCGGATTGGCGGCCGGCAGGTCCGGCGGGCGCTGGATCACCTGGGCGATCCCGGCGCCGGTCACCTGACTCCAGCCGACCTCGCCGGCCAACGAATTCTGCGCCGTCAAGTGCTGCAGCGCCTGCTGGGTGATGTTGTGTGGCAGCGCGCCGATCACACTGCTCAATGTCCGATCCTTGCCCGTGATCAGGGTGGATCGGACGTTTAGCGGGATCACCACATCGACAGCGATCAGCGCCAGCGCGACCACGATCAGCACCAGCCCGATCAGCCTGGCTCGCAGGCTGAACCGGCGGTGCTGCCGCGCCTGCGTCGCCACCATCAGTACCTATCCACCATCAGTGCCCATCCACCATCAGTGCCCATCCACCATCAGTGCCCATCCACCATCAGTGCCGAGCCCCGCGCAGTACATAGCCGAATCCGCGGTGGGTGTGGATCATCGGGTCCAACCCAGGCGTGTCGATCTTGCGGCGCAGGTAGGAGATGTAGGTGGCGACCACCGAGTCGTCACCGTAGAAGTCGATCCCCCACACTGCATCCAGCAGTTGCTGGCGGGACAGCACCACGTTGGCGTTGATCATCAGGTGGCGAAGCATCTTGTACTCGGTCGGCGCGAGATCCACCGGGACGCCGCCCCGCCGCACCTCGAAGGTCCCCGGGTCCAGTTCCAGATCGGCCACCCGCAGCACCTCGTCACCATCGGACTCCGGCCGTACCCGCCGCAGCACCGCGGAGACCCGTGCGGCCAGCTCCTCCAACCCGAACGGTTTAGTGACGTAGTCGTCGCCGCCGGCCTGCAGCCCGGCGATCTTGTCGGCCGGGGTGTCCCGGGCGGACAGGAACACCACACCCGCATCGACGCCGGCGGTGCGTACCCGCCTCATCACCTCCAGGCCATCGAAGTCGGGCAGCATCACGTCCAGAATGATCAGGTCGGGTTGGGTGTCGACGGCCGCCCGCACTGCTTCCCGTCCGGTGGAGGCGACCGACACCTGATAGCCCAGGAAGCGCATCGAGGTGGCGACCACGTCCTGCAGCGACGGTTCGTCGTCAACCACCAACAGCTTGGCCTGACCCACCATCTGCTCGTCCTCCCTGTCCGTCCCACGCTGCCGTTGAACCCTTCGGACCGCCGGAACGGCACCCTTACAGCATCACACGAGCTCGGCAGGATCCTGACGATCGGCTGTGAGCAGGATGGGAGACGACTCCCCGACCGGCAACCCTGATCGGCGGCCGGTTACCTTTCCTGAGCCGCGCCGCGGCCAATCGTGCCGCTGACCCGGCCAATATCCATGGCAGGACTCCGGGCCGGGCAATCGGGGCGGAGCGGCCGGCGATCTGGCTGACGGCGCTTCAGTCCGGCGGCGGTCGCGAGACAGTGACGGAGGTGATCGGGATGTGCTCGGCCTGCGGCGTCCCGACGCACCTCCCGATGCCGCAGGATCCGTCGAACCCCGGCGCCGCGCGGCAACTCCCTGCCGGGCCGCCAGTGAAATTCGCCGCGCTGCGTAACCGCGACTGCCGCGTCTACCTGGTCGGCGGGATGTTCGCGATGATGGCCGACAACATCGAGCACGTCATCACGTACTGGGTGCTCTGGCAGGCCTTTCACTCCCCCGCGCTGGTCGGATTCGAGGTGGTCAGTCACTGGCTGCCGTTCCTGCTGCTGTCAGTGCACTTTGGCGCGCTGGCCGATCGGTTCGACTGCCGGCGCGTGATCCAGATCGCGCAGGTCATGTTCATGGCGGTCTCCGCCGCCTGGGGCGTGCTGTTCCTCACCGGCACGCTGACCATTCCGGCGGCCTGCGTCCTGCTCGTGGTGCACGGCATGGCGGGGGCGTTGTGGGGACCGGCGGAACAGCTGATGCTGCAGGACTTCGTCGGCTCGCGCGATCTGGAGAGCGCGGTGCGATTGAACGCGACTGCGCGAAGCCTTGGCATCCTGCTCGGCCCGGTGGTTGGCTCAGTGCTGCTGCTCGGGCTCGGCTCGACCTTGGGCATCTTCACCAACGTGCTGATCTACTTGCCGCTGACGATCCTGTTGTGGCGCACCAAGTTCACCGGGCACACCCGGGACGGCACAACGCCGCGCCGGCGGCTCACCCTGCGCGGTGCGGGCCGGGTCATCGCGGAAACTACGGCCAACCCGGTGCTGCTGGCGATGATCCTGCTCGGTGGCATCGGCTCGTTCTTCATCGGCGCTGCGCTGCAGTCGGTGATGCCGATCTTCGCCGACGACCTGGGGGCCGGGTCGTCCGGGATGACCTACGGGGTGCTGCTGTTCGCCAGCGGCGCCGGGGGCGTGATCGGCGGACTGTTGCTGGAGGGCACCGCGCTACTCCGTCCGACGGTGAACTCTGCAGTGCTGGCGACCTTGGTCTACGGCGGCGCGATCGCGGTATTCGCCGTCACCGGCAGCTATCCGGTGGCAGTGGCGATGCTGTTCGTGGCCGGGGTGGCCAACTTGGCCGCGATGTCCATCGGCCAGACGGTGGTGCAGTTACTGGCGCCGCCGGAGCGGCGCGGCCAGGTGATCGGCGTGTACGGCATGTCCGCCAACGGAATGCGGATCGGCAGCGGCTTCACCGTCGGGCTGTTGGCCGAGGCGACCGGCGCGCACGTGTCCTTGGCGCTGTCGGCCGCGGCGCTGTGCCTGTGCACTCTCGTCGTCTTCGCGGGCATCGCCAGGGCGCGGTCGCGGGCCGACGCCACCGACCGCGCGGGAGTGCAGCACACCGCCGGATCGGGCAACGACCCGAAACCCGCATGACGAACACCCCCGCCTCCGGGGTCGGGAGTTCGGGGTCGGGGTCGGGGTCGGGGTCGGGCCGACCATGCCTGAGAAACACGGGATCGTTCGTCATTCTCCGTATCTGCGGTTCCGCGCCGCGTAGTCCCGCAGCGCCCGCAAGAAGTCCACCCGTCGGAAGTCGGGCCAATAGGCGTCACAGAACCAGAACTCGGAATGAACGCTCTGCCAGAGCAGGAACCCGGACAGCCGCTGCTCGCCGGAGGTACGGATCACCAGGTCCGGATCTGGCTGGCCGGACGTATAAAGGTGCTCGGAAATGGCGTCGACGTCCAGGTCGTCGATTACCTGCTGCAGGCTCGCGCCGGCCTCCTCCTTGGATTGCAGCAGTGACCGGACCGCGTCGGCGATCTCCTGGCGTCCTCCGTATCCGACCGCGATGTTCACTTGAACGCCCGCGCGGTCCGCGGTGCGCAATTCGGCCGCGACGAGCCTGGTGGCCATCTCCGGCGGGAGCACGTCCATCGAGCCGACGATGCGGAGCTTCCACGGCTGGTCGGGTGCAGCCAGGTCATCCACCACGTCGCTGATGATGGTCAGCAGGGCGCTGACCTCCTCGTCGTCGCGGCGCAGGTTGTCCGTCGACAGCAGCCACAAGGTGACCATGTCGATGTTCAGGCCGGCGCACCATTGCAGGAGGTCGACGATATGCGCGGCGCCGGCCCGGTGGCCCTCGGCGGCGCTGGCCAGCCCTTCTTTGCGGGCCCAGCGACGGTTGCCGTCGAGCATCACCCCAACGTGGTGTGGCATGTCCGCGCCGGCCAGCTCGCGGACCAGCCGCTGCTCATAGACCCGGTAGACAAGGGACGGCATCCGCACGCTGCGAACCCTACTGCGAGTAGCGGTCGGGATCGGCTCAGGCCCGCGTGCGGCTGCGGTGGGGGATGAGCCCCACGTCCGCTCCGGGTTTCGCGGAGGGGGCGGCTGGAGCACAATTGAGAGGTGACTACCGCGACCCATCCCGCCCCGCCGGCCGCCAGGCCACGGGCCCGCGGCTGGATTCACCTGTACTCCGCAGGCGTCGCGGTCGTCGTCGCGACCACCCTGGTGGTGTTGGCGGCCACCACTGTCGGCGCGGGCGCGGCGTTGGCGTGCACGATCTATGGCGTCACCGTGATCGGACTGTTCAGCATCAGCGCGCTGTATCACCGACACACCTGGACCTCGGTTCGGGCCCGCACCTGGATGAAGCGCGCGGATCACTCGATGATCTTCATGTTCATCGCTGGTACCTACACGCCGTTCGCCGCTCTAGCGCTGTCCAGCCATAGCCGCACTGTGGTGTTGCTGATTGTCTGGTTGGGCGCCGCCGGCGGTGTTGCGCTGAAAATGCTGTGGCCGAAAAGCCCGCGGTGGCTGGGCGTACCGATCTACCTGGCGCTCGGCTGGGTGGCTGTCTTCATCATTCCGGAGTTGCTGCGTGGCGGTGGTGTAGCCGCGGTCGTGCTGATGATCGTCGGCGGCCTGCTGTACACGGTGGGCGCGGTCTTCTATGCGACGCGCCGGCCGCGGGGCTGGCCGAAAACGTTCGGCTATCACGAGTTCTTCCACAGCTGCGTCTCGGCGGCAGCGATCTGCCACTGCGTGGCAATCTGGCTGGTCCTGTACGCCCACTGACCCTCGATATCTACTGATCCGCCAGATCCACGGACCCGCCAGATCGGGTCAGCTGAGGTCGGGACCTTGGGCGCGGAGGCGACCAACCTCTTCCATGGCATCGCGCAGGCTTGCCAGCCACTCGTCGGCATGCTCGCCGACCAACCGGACCGCCCAGGCCAGCGCGTCCGACCGGGACCGGGCAACGCCGGCGTCGACCAGAGTGTCCAGCACCTGCCGCTCGCTCTGCCGCAACCGCGTCATCACCGGCGCGGAGACGGTGGTGAACAGCTCACTGGTGCCGCCCAGGGAGGCCCCCCAGGAGATCTCCCGGCCGTAGCGGTGCGCGCCCTGCCTGGCGATGTCCATCCGCTCCTCGCGGGTTTGCTCCCTGAATCGGGCGATCCGGCCCGCCTCGGCGGCGGCCCGCGCTGCCGCGTCGGGGAACTCCTCAGTCAACTCGGGCAATTCCCCGATCACCAGAATCTCGTCACGGTCCACCGAGACGGCCGGCGGCGCCACGAACCACCCTTCCGGCAGCCGCCCGGCCAACCACGCCGGCGCGTCGCTCGCGTCGGGCACCTCATGCCCGCGAAAGCCTCTGCCCGGACCGAACGGCGGTCCGAACGGTCGCCCGCCCCGCCCGCGCCTGCCGTCCCGATCGCCACGAGGCCCATCGGCGCCAGGACCGTCCTGCTCGACACCCGGGCCGAAGCCGCGAGGTCCACTGTGCTGTCTCATGCTTGTACTCCTTGATTGAGTCGATGTCATTCGGCTGGTTCGTTGATTACATCGTTACTGCGTAACATGCCAAGCGTGCGCCAACATGCACCAAGAGAACAATGTGATCTGCATCACACACGGCCGTCGCGCTCAGGCAGCCGCGCTCCCGAACTCGTGCACTTCCGGCCCGCCAGACACGCTTCGACCGAGTTCGTCAGCGCGAGCAACGTTGATGAGCGCCGGGGCGGGGGTCAGTGGGCCAGACGTGCGGTCAACCCCGCCGGCGTCGTCACCGGGAGGTCGCAGACGAATCCGCGGCACACGTAGGCAACCGATGCGCCGCCCACCAGCGGCCTGCCGGCCAGTAGCGGGCGGCCGGCTGCATCCGGCTCACCGACATCGACAACTCCTCCGCCGTGAATATCGCGCCTGGCCTGCCGGGCGAGAGCGTCTCGGTCCGGGTCTGCCGGCCCGCTGACTGCCACCTGCACCGGGCCCGCCAGCAACGCCTCAGCGACCGCCAGGTGTCTGCCCGCCGATCGCGGGAATCGCACTGCCAGTTCGGAGACGGCTGACGCAATCGACTCGGCCGCCGTGCGGAACCGGTCCGAGCCGGTCAGCGCCGCAGCGGTCAGCAGCGCATCGGCCGCCGACGATGCGCCGGAGGGAGCGGCCCCGTCGGTGGGGTCCTTCGGGCGCAGGATCAGCGGCCCGCCCGCGCCCGCCCCGTCCGCGGTGTCGAACATCGACCCGTCCGGGGCGGCGAACCGATCGAGCATCTCGTCCAGGATCGACGACGCCGTCGCCAGTCGGGCCGGGTCGCCGGTCGACTGATACAGCGCCAGCAACCCGGCTGCCAGGTCCGCGTGGTCGGCCAGCACCGCGGGCGAGGGGCCAACCACGCCGTGCAGCGAGCTGCGATACCACCGGCCGTCCACCCGGTGCACGGCCAGCAGGTGGTCGGCGGCCGTAGCCGCCGCCACCACCCACTGCGGGCGGTCCAGTTCGGCACCGGCCTGCGCCAGCGCGGCGATCGCCAACCCGTTGCTGCGCAGCACCACTATGTCGTCCCGGCCCGGCTGCGGACGTTTCGACCGGGCCCGGAGCAACCGATCGCTGACGTCAGCGAACCAGAGCGGGTCGGCCGGATCGGCGGCCAGCCGAAGCACGTCACCCTCAGGGTCCGGCCGGGCCCTCTCGATACCGAACACCCTCATCGCGGCGGCGGCATCGTCGGTGCCGAGCACCTGCTCGAGCTGCGCCGGCGTCCACCGGTAGGTCGCGCCTTCCACGCCCGCGGTGTCGGCGTCCAGCGCCGCCGCGAACACGCCGTCGGCCGTGCGCAGCCCGGTGAGCAGGAATTCTGCGACCCGCTCCGCGACCACCGCGGATTCCGCGGATCCGGTCAGCCGCGCGTGGTGGGAGTACAGCGCCAACAGCAGCGCATTGTCGTCCAGCATCTTTTCGAAGTGCGGGACTCGCCACCCAGCGTCCACGCTGTAGCGCGCGAACCCGCCCCCGATCTGGTCGAAGATCCCGCCCCGCGCCATCGCCCGCAGGGTGACCGTCACCGCTTGGAGTGCCGCCGCGGATCCAGTGCGCTCGTGATACCGCAGCAGGAACTCGCACGCCATCGCCGGCGGGAACTTCGGTGCGCCGACGAATCCGCCGTTGACGCTGTCCAGCTCGCCGAGCAGCGCGCCGGCTGCGGCGTCGAGCTGAGCCGATGCCATCGGCCCCGCGCCGAGCGGCGCCTGCGCGGCGGACAACTGGGCGACGATCCGCCCGGCGGCCTCGGTCAACCGGTCCCGCTCGGTCTGCCAAGCGTCGGCGATCGCAGTGATCAGCTGGGTGAACGACGGCATGCCGTGGGCGGGACGCGGCGGGAAGTAGGTGCCCGCATAGAACGGCTCCCCCTCTGGGGTCAGGAAGCAGGTCATCGGCCAGCCCCCCTGCCCGGTCAGCGCCTGGGTGGCCGACATGTAGATCGCGTCGACGTCCGGATGCTCCTCCCTGTCCACCTTGACCGGCACGAAGTGGGCGTTCACGAACGCGGCGACCTGTTCGTCCTCGAACGACTCATGGGCCATCACGTGGCACCAATGGCACGAGGCGTAGCCGACGGACAGCAAGATCGGCAGGTCACGCTCGCGGGCCTCGGCGAATGCGGCCTCGCCCCATGGCCACCAGCCCACCGGGTTGTCGGCGTGCTGGCGCAGGTATACGGAGGCAGCGTCGCCCAATCGATTTGCCATGACGCCAACGCTACGTGCGGGCGCTAACCACGGGCCCGGCGCGGCCAGATCGGGCGCCACCGCTGGAGAATTCGCTGTGTCTCGGCCGTGGCTGCTGGCACACTGGCGGGCGTGCAGCTCTCTGTGACGACCACCATGCCGGGCGCGCGCACCCTCGGCCACCTGCTGCACAAACACCCCGACCGAGTGCAATCCGCCGAGGTCCATGGCGGCACCGCCTGGGTGTTCTACCCGGAGGCGACCGATCAGCGCTGTACCGCGACGCTGCTGGTGGAAATGGACCGGACATCGGCCAGGGCCGCCGCCGAGGGCGGCCCGCAGACGCTGGACCGCTACGTCAACGACCTGCCGTACGCCGCAGGATCGCTGCTGGCCACCGCCATCAAGCAGGTGTTCGGCACCGCGATGGCGGGCCGCTCACAGTCGTTTCCCGACATTGCCGCGGCACCGATGCCGCTGACGATCAACATCCCGGTGCTGCCCTGCGGCGGCGCCGATCTAGTGGGCCGGCTGTTCGCGCCGCTGGGCTGGCAGGTCCGCGTCGAGGCCATCCCCACCGACTCGACGGTCCCGTCCTGGGGCGATTCGCCGTATGCCGACGCCACCCTCAGCGGGACCCTGCGATTGGCCGACGCCCTGTCCCAGTTGTACGTGCTCCTCCCGGTGCTGGCCGACGCCAAGCACTACTGGGTGTCGCAGGATGAGGTGGACAAGCTGCTCCGGGCCGGCGGCCACTGGCTCGCGGGCCACCCGGAGCGGGAGCTGATCACCCGCCGATACCTGGCCTACCAGCGCCGGTACGCCGAGTCGGCGCTGCGACAGCTGGCCGGCCTGGACGAGGATGTGCCAGTCGATGCGGCGGATTACGGACCAGGGAACGGATCAGCGCCGCTGAACGTGCTGCGGCGCAGAGCGGTCGCCGCGGTTCTCCGCGAAGTCGGCGCGCGTCGAGTGCTGGACATCGGCTGCGGGCAGGGCGCTTTGCTGGCCGACCTGCTCGAGGCCGACCACATCACCGAGTTGACCGGCACCGATGTCAGCGCGCGTGCCCTGCAGGTGGCCACCCGGAGGCTCCACCTGGACAGCCGGCCGGAGCGACCCAGGGTCGCCCTCGACCTCCTGCTGTCCTCGGTCGTCTACCGGGACACCAGGTTGCACGGCTTCGATGCCGCCGTCTTGATGGAGGTGATCGAGCACCTGGATCTGCCGCGGCTGCCCGCGATGGAGTCCACGGTCTTCGGCGACGCCAGGCCCGGCACCGTCATCGTGACCACCCCGAACGCGGAGTACAACGTGCGCTACCCGAGCCTGCCCGCCGGTCGATTCCGGCACGCCGACCACCGATTCGAGTGGTCGCGGACTGAGTTCGCCGACTGGGCAGGCGATGTCGCCACCCGCTACGGCTACCGGATGGACATGCTGCCGATCGGCGACGAAGACACCGCTCTGGGGGCGCCGACCCAGATGGCCGTATTCACCCGCGCCGACACAGCCGACACAGCCGACCAAGGCGACCAAGGCGACCAGAAATGACCAACATCTTGAAGATTCCCGAGTTGTCGTTGGTGGTGTTGATCGGCGTCACCGGATCCGGCAAGTCGACCTTCGCCCGGCGCTGCTTCGCGCCGACTCAGGTGCTGGCCTCCGATGCATTCCGCGCCATGGTGTCCGACGACGAGAACGACCAGGGTGCAACGTCCGACGCCTTCGCGGCGCTGGACTTCGTTGCGGGCCGGCGGCTGGCCGCGGGACGACTGACCGTGGTGGACGCCACCAACGTGCAGCCGACCGCCCGCCGGTCGCTGATCGCGCTGGCCAGGGAGCACGACGTGCTGCCGGTTGCGGTGGTGCTGGACGTCCCGGAGGCCATCTGCCGTCAGCGGACCGCCGCCCGCAGCGACCGCCCATTCGGCGAGGCCGTCGTGCGCCGCCAAGCAGATCAGCTGCGCCGTTCGATCAAGGGCCTTGTTCGCGAAGGGTTCCGCGTCGTCCACCATTTGACCTCCGTGCAGGAGATCGACGCTGCCCAGGTGGTCACCACGCCGATGCTCACCGACCGCCGCGAGCTGGCCGGACCGTTCGACATCATCGGCGACGTGCACGGGTGTCTGGACGAGCTGACCCGGCTGCTGGACGAACTCGGCTACCGGCTGCGCACCGACGAACAGGGCAAACCCGTCGACGGGGAGCCGCCAGCCGGTCGGACTGCGGTGTTCCTCGGCGATCTGGTGGACCGTGGACCGGATTCGCCTGGGGCGCTCCGACTGGTGATGGGCATGTGCGCGGCCGGGCACGCGCTCGCAGTGCCCGGCAACCACGAGGCCAAGCTGGTCAACGCGCTGCGCGGCCGGAAGGTAACCATCTCGCACGGCCTGGCGGAAACGCTGAGCCAACTTGCCGATGAGGACGACGCATTCCGCGACCAGGTCGCCGAATTCTGCTACGGCCTGGTATCGCACCTGGTGTTGGACGGCGGGAAGCTGGTGGTCGCGCACGCCGGGATGAAGCAGGCCTACCAGGGTCGCGCCTCCGGCCGAGTCCGCGCGTTCGCACTGTACGGCGAGACGACCGGGGAGACAGACGAATTCGGTCTGCCGGTCCGCCATCCCTGGGCGCAGGAGTACCGCGGCCCCGCTGTCGTCGTTTACGGGCACACCCCTACCGTCGACCCCAGGTGGGTCAACAACACACTGTGCATCGACACCGGCGCGGTGTTCGGCGGCCGGTTGACCGCCCTGCGCTACCCCGAGCGGGAGCTGGTCTCGGTGCCGGCCGCGCGGGAGTATTACCAACCGGCCAGGCCACTTCAGGCGGAAGCCGCTGCCCCGCAGCGCGATCCGGGCGTGCTGGACATGACCGACGTCAGCGGTCGCCGGGTGATCCAGACCGGGGAGCTCGGCCGGGTCGCGGTCCGCGAAGAGCACGCCGCGGGCGCCTTGGAGGTGATGAGCCGTTACGCCATGGATCCGCGCTGGTTGCTGTACCTGCCACCGACCATGGCGCCCGCCTCGGCGAGGGCAGATGGGGAGTATCTGGAGCATCCGGCGGCAGCCTTCGCGGACTACCGCCGGGCCGGGGTGAGCCGGCTGATATGTCAGGCCAAGCACATGGGATCGCGTGCCGTCGCGGTGATCCGGCGCGGCAGCAGCGGCCCGGGGTCGTACGGCATCGACGGCGACGATGCCGGCGTGGTGTACACCCGGACCGGCCGCTCGTTCTTCCCGCCGGAACTGTCGGGCACGCTGACGGCCAGGATCGAATCGGCCGTACAGACGGCTGGAATCTTCGACGAGCTCGGCTCTGACTGGGTGGCGCTGGATTGTGAGCTGCTGCCGTGGAACGCCAAGGCCGACGAGCTGATCCGCGATGAGTTCGCGGCAGTCGGTGCGGCTGCCGGCGCCGCGCTGGCCGCCGCATCAAACGTGGTCGGCGCCGCGCTGGCCAGGTTCGGCTCCGACGGCAATGCGGTCGACCAGGCCGCCCTGCATGCGCTCTCTACGCGGCTGGCGGCCCGCGCCGAGCGATCGACCGCATTCACTGCCGCCTACCGCCGCTACATCCGTGCTACCGACGGGTTGACCGGTGTGACCCTGGCGCCGTTCGCCGTGCTGGCTGCTGCCGGCGGCGTACTCGCCGGGCGTGACAACGCCTGGCAGATGTCGATGGCGGACCGGCTGGTCGCCGCCGATCCAGAGCTGTTCACCCGGACGCAGTGGTGGAGCGTCGATGCCGACGATGAGGCCTCGATAGATGCCGGAACCAAGCGGTGGCTGGCGCTGACCGCCGCCGGCGGTGAGGGCATCGTGGTGAAGCCGGCCGCAGGCCTGACGCGGGGACCGAAGGGGCTGGCCCAACCGGGCCTGAAAGTGCGTGGCCGGGAGTACCTGCGGCTCATCTACGGGCCGGACTACACCGAGCCGGAGAACCTCGCGGCGCTGCGCAACCGCTCGCTGGGCCACAAGCGGTCGCTGGCCCTGCGCGAATACGCGCTCGGGCTCGAGTCGCTGGCCAGGGCAGTGGCCGGCGAGCCCTTGTGGCGGGTGCACGAGTGCGTATTCGCAGTCCTGGCACTGGAGTCCGAGCCGGTAGACCCGCGGCTGTAGCCGGCAGTCGCACCGCTGTAGCCGGCGGTGGCACCGCAGCGACCTCCGTTCGCATCAGGCACCGCAATGTGATCTGGACTACAATCAAGATCGGTCACTCGGCGCCACCGAGGGAGGCAGTCGTGAGGGTCAGGGACGTGCTGGCGAGCAAGGGTTCAGCCGTAGCAACGATCGGGCCGGCCGGGTCGGTCACCGAACTCGTGGCGTCGCTCGCCGAGCGCAACGTCGGCGCGCTGGTGGTGGTCGACGAGGCCGGCGCCCTGGTCGGGATCATCAGCGAGCGGGACGTCGCCAGGGCGCTGCACAGCCACGGCGTCGCGGCACTGCAGCTGACCGTCACCGATCTGATGACGACTTCGGTTCAGACCTGCGCACCAGGGGACGAAGTTCGCACGCTGGCCCGCACCATGACGGAGGGCCGCTTCCGGCACATGCCGGTGCTGGATGGCGGCGCGCTAGCTGGCATCGTCAGCATGGGCGACATCGTCAAGAACCGGATCGATGAGTTGGAGACCGAACACGACCAGCTCATGGGCTACATCTCCAGCGCCCAGTAGCGTCCTGGAAGCTGGGGTTGTTCGGGTAACCGGCTGACCTGCAAACTCGCCGACCTGCACAAAGTCTCGGTACGGGGCCGAGCCAGTCAGTTGGTACACCGGCAGGCAGTTGAGCCGGTCGGGATCGTCGAGGACGATACCGGAGCCCCGATCGGTGGCTTCGGTGAAGCATGCGGTCTGCTATCGCGGCCACCGGGACCGTGGGCGGCGTCTCCACGCGGCCGGCCGATACCGTTGGCTTCCGGCGCATCTGGCTCCGCATACCGATGACGTCCCGTGCTGCCCATCGGCATGGGATCGAGCGGAGGCCGCTCGAAGCGCCACAGCCGCCGGGTGAATCGTCGCTGGGCCGTCCCGGTGAACGTCCGGTCACCGGTGAGCGCTGCGGGCGGGCCTACCGGGACGGTCGAACAGGCGTACGCACGGTGACGCGTGTCCGGTCAACGGGCGCACCGGATACCGTTCGTCTGCGCGCACCGCCCGGTAGGTCGTCAACCGGTGCGCAGGTCTTGATGGTCACGGTCGTAGGGCGAACTATGCGGTCGCCGGTTGACGGTTACTGTCGCGGCGCGGTCAACGGGTCAGTTGGCTGGCGATTCCTTTGGTAGAGGTGGTGACGTGTTGTGCGGCCGTCGGGCGCGCATGTCAGGTGGGTGTGCCGTGGCGGGGATGAGGGTGGCTGCGATGATGATGTTCTTGTCGCTGGTGTCGTTGGGCCCGTATCCGCAGGTGATGAGGTCTAGATCGACGGCGCTGGGGCAGGTCGGTTGTATCGCCGGGCCGCCGTGTTTGGGTGAGCTTGCTACGGCGCATACCCGGTAGGTCAGCGATCCGGTCGGGGTGGTTATGACGGCGGCATCGCCGGGCTGCACGGTGTATTGGCCGCCTGGTGTTTCCTGTACCGGGCTGAACGGGCAGATGTGGTTGCGGCAGGCGTGGCCGTAGATGTAGGTGATTCCTTCCGCGGGTGCGGTGGGGTAGCTGGCGTCGCGGACCCAGACGGAAGTCTGGCTCCAGTCGCAGCCCGACGGGGCGTTGTTTCCGTGGTTCTCGACCTGACTCGGGCTGATCCAGGGGCAGCCGGCTGGTTCGGGTGGGCTCACGATTGTCGAGTCCGCCGGAACGGTCATCGGGCTGACGACCGCTGTGAGCGTTCCGACCTGCCGCGTCGTCAACACGATCGTGAAAACTCCCGGGTCGTGGGGCACGGGCCCGGGCGCAACGCGCGATGACGTCGCCGGGGTCCGCGGCACGGCCGGGACTGGCGCCGTGCCCGGGGTAGCGGACGTCGGGGGCGCCGGCCGATCGGCAACATTCTGGCTTGCGTCGTCCGCCGGCACGGTGGGGTCCCGTATCGCGAAACCGGTGGTCGTTGCGCCGGTCAACGGCGCCGTGACGGCGCTGGTGCCGCTGTGCTGGCAGCCCGTCGCCAACACCGCTGTCACGGCCAGGATCGCCGCGGCGATGCGCCTACGCGTGCACCTCAATGGTGCTGACCGCCTGTCGTGGAGTTGTAGCCATGGCACCCAGCCTGAGTGCAGGACATGCACCGACGCATGAAGCATCGGCCTCAAGTTG